>Ga0114979_10002101_pt1 | contig 13451 bp, 10 predicted proteins | sample S_140625_EF_Meta_FD_87315 | JGI IMG/M metagenome (GOLD analysis project Ga0114979, IMG submission 87315) | Freshwater microbial communities from Lake Simoncouche, Canada to study carbon cycling - S_140625_EF_MetaG | ecosystem: Environmental > Aquatic > Freshwater > Lake | place: Lake... | reverse complement strand
TGCAGGGCGTCGCCGGGATGGAGAAAGACGGCCGTGAGGCTGAGGGAGGAGAAGGTGGCGGCGATCTTGCGGGCCACGATGCCGCTTTTGCCCACCCCACTCACCACCAGCTTCCCCCGGCGGGCGGCGCAGCTGGTGAGCAGGGCCAGGGCGGCCTCCACCTGGCCGGGATCGAGCCGTTCGGAGGCCGCCGCAATGGCACTGGCCTCCTGCTGCAGACAGCGGCTCAGGGCGGTGCCGGTGGCCTGATGCATGGAGGGCTTGGGTGGCTCAGCCTGGGGGCATCATGGCCCCACCAGCGGGAGGCGGCTCAAGGCCTGGGGGGCAGCGGTGGCTACAATGTGAGCACACCTGTCTGGGGTCGCCATGGTTCGGGGGAAGCTGGTCAAAATTGGGAACTCCCGGGGCATCCGTCTCACGAAGCCATTGCTGGAGGTTGCGGGGCTTGCGGATGAGGTCGACATCGAGGCCGCGCCTGGTGTGCTGACGATCAGGCCCTCGGCCCATCCAAGGGCAGGCTGGGCAGAAGCGGCAGCAGCATTCGATCCAGAAGGACTGCTCGATGCAATGAGCAGCACCCGTTTTGACGACGAAGAGTGGTCATGGTGATAGAAGAAGGTGTCTCAAGGGGTGATATCTATCTTGTTTCCCTTAATCCCACGCGAGGATCAGAAATCAGAAAAACGAGGCCTTGCGTTATCGTCTCCCCAGATGAGTTGAATGCCCATCTCCGCACCTTGATCGTTGCGCCACTGACAACGGGTGGGTATCCCTATCCTTTCCGCGTACGTTGCCAATTTGATGATAAGGATGGTCACGTGGTTGCTGATCAAATCAGGGCTGTCGATCGAGATCGGCTGATTAAGAGACTGGGCATTCTGGACGAAGACACGCTTGTTGGGCTGCTCAATGTTCTGCAGGCTATGTTTGCTGTGTAGCGGCCGGGCTAAGAAAACGGATCAACACATAGAGGAACGGATAACAAGCCCCTCAAGTTGCCGGGCCACGGCGAGCACTTCGAACCCACCGGCACCCATCACCACCTTCCCCCTGCCGCAATGGCCCGCGCCTGCTCCAGCTGCTCGGGGGTATCCACCGAGAACTGGTCTCCTTCCACTTCCAGCGTATCGATGCGGATGCCGGCCTCGATCAGCCGCAGCTGTTCGAGCTTCTCCAAATGCTCCAGGAGCGAGATGGGCAGCTGGGGCCAGCGCAGCAACACATCAGCGCGGTAAGCGTAGATGCCCACATGCCCCCAGAAGCTGGTGTGCGCACACCATTCGGCCGGATCCACATCGCGCACGTGGGGCAGGGCCGAGCGGGAAAAATAGAGGCCACGGCCATCGGCCGCCAGCAGCACCTTCACCACATTGGGATTGTGCAGCTTGTCAGCGCTGAGCCGATAGATGGGCGTCAGAACCTCGGGGGTTGGCTGGCGAGCGATGAAGGAAGCGGCGATGGCATCGATCAAGGCGGGGTCGAGGAAGGGTTGATCGCCCTGAACATTGATGATGATGGTGCGCTCTGGTGGGCTGTTTACTGCGGCTAACAATTGATCCGCCACCGAGGCTATGCGTTCACTCCCGGATGTGCAGTCTGCGCTGGTGAGGAGTGAAGGAACCCCCAACTTGGAAGCCTGGTCGGCCAGCTCCTGGCTATCGGTGCAGAGCACGGTGGCGTGGGTCGCCCTGGCCTGTAGACAACGTTCCAGCACATGGCCGATCATCGGTTTGCCGCCGATGTCAGCAATCAATTTTCGCGGCAGGCGGCTGGATTCCAACCGGGCTGGGATGGTGAGAATCACCTTGAAGGCTTGATTCATTGGATTGCTTGAATCTAGTTTGGAGAGCTTGGGGGATTAAACTCTTTTTTTGGTGAAAATACTCTTTTTATGTCAGGGGTGGTGGCCGTGTTCAGCGCTAGCACGCAGCTCGAGTTCGGTGGTGTGCCCTGGGGTGGTATTCAGCCTCATGCATTTACCGTGATTTGAGAGCGTTATCAGGCAGCTTCTGCGAGAGCAGCCAAAGCTTGAACCTGATGCCGCTCGTTCGTTTTCTTTAATCCAACATTGAGCGCCGGCTGCCTCCGACTATTTCCTAGCCGCACTTTGGCATAGCATACACTTTCATCAAGTTCCAGGGAACGCGCTGGATTTCTTAACGGCAATGGATCACGAGATCAGCTACTGCTGAGCCATCATCTGGCCGCTGCCGGCTTAAAAAGTGCCAGAGTAAATCCGGGAAGCCTGGAGTGTTACTCACTGCAGCATATTGGTTGTGGCTGTTGGCAGCCGCGACGGGAATTGGTTTCAGGCGAGCATTCTGTCTCGCGCCAGCATTCGCGAGACGCAAAACGCGCTGCTGCAACTGGTGTCAGCCCCCTAGAGCATTGAGGGCTGGCACTGGATCATGGGTCACCTAGCTCCACCTGGTTGCAATATCAAAGCGGCAGCAACAGCCGGAACCATGCTAAATCCTTAAATGAGCCCCATAGCACACCAGGGCGCCGATGGTTCATGTTGTTCATGATTCCTTACTTTTCTTGCGTGGGAGCATCTTCGACAAGATCATCGGTTAAGCTAGGGTAAGTCTATTTAAAACAATGGTCTCCCTTCAATGGGCGTCAAGCCTGGCCGACAGCGAATGGAGCTCTCTGCTGTGCTCAGGGGACCCTCGTGTTCCGTCAATGCCTCCGATTGAAATACAGGCACTGTTCGTGGGCTCGCATTCAGAAAGGTCTTTTGAAGAAGTGTCAATTTTTTGGAAAAGAACTAAAGAAACCGCAGGAGAGCTTGGAATTGACGTTTCGCTCAATTGCCGAGTCCTCGATGTCGGCGTGGGCTGGGGGCGATTCTATAGATGGTTGCTAAGAGACTTGGATAGCTCACGGATCACGGGAATAGATATTGATCCTGCTGCCGTAAGCATGTGCCGCGAAATGATGCCGTGGGGAACTTTCTATCATGTGGCGGATGGAGAGCGCTACCCAACCCCTCAGGGGAAGTATAATGTAGTTCTGTTTTATTCTGTATTTTCCCACCTGAGTGAGGTGATGGCTTTACGTGCGCTAGAATCCGCACGAGAAGTTCTTGAAATTGGTGGCTTGATAGCTCTTACCACTCTTCGGCCCTTGCACATTAACAAATGGGCAGAGCAGCTAGAAATACCTCCTATGAAAACTTACCTTAGCAACGCTCGTTTTGATGCAGGAGAGTTCTGGGAGAGGGCGACCGAGGGGGAGTTCCTTTACGTTCCAACAGGTGGAGGCTCAGAAGAGCTTCCGCCTGAAAAATATGGTGAAGCAGTTGTCCCAAAGGCTTGGTGGCAAAACACTCCAGGTTATAGGCTAGTGCAATACGATAGGTTTAGTGGGTTGCCACAAGCATATGTATTGCTGCAAAAGGTCTAGTTGTTAGCGAGAAGACAGCTCAACATGCCCGCTTTTATGGCCCATCTTCACTTTTAAAAGTTAGCAAGATAGTTTATTTATTTGTTCTTGTGGTCTTTGGATGGCGGGCGCTTGAGGCGCCCTCGATTGGCTTCTCATCCATGAGCATATGGCCTTTAGGGGCATCCGTAACTGCAACAGAATTCTAAAGCGGGAAAATTTTGACCAAAGCAGGTTTCCCCTGTTAAGATCAGTAGTATGCATTTAGAGGTGCATTGTCTGAAAACGGATGGTGTGAGTAGCAAGTTCTTAAGACTTAGCTGTACCATATCAAAATCCAGAAGTAATGTCTAATCTTTGTTGTTGTTTTGAAGATCAGCAACAACTTGTAGGCAGCCAAAAGCACACACCAACATCAACTCTTTCTCGAGATGATTAGTTGTCTGATTGTTTCTCATTCGGAACTCCCTGAAAATTCTGGGCTTCACGTTGATTCTATTGGATTAGAGTTGACCAACGTGGGGGTTAGTATTATCCTTGCAACACCAAGAGGCCCCGAAGGAGGAGCCTCTCGATATGGTAATTGCCATATTGCGTACGATGATATAGCCCGCTTGGATAAACCTCTTGATGTTGTACACTTGTGGACAACTAGAACTCACGTCAGAGAAGCATACGACAACGTGGCAGGTGCAAATCATATTACTATTTTACATCAAGAAGATAATGAATTTGCCATTACTTCCGAGGATGTCCCAAGACTAAAGTCCGCAGGCCTGTCATCACAAGCTTGTGCGTCTTCGTCAATGACTGAAAAACTTCGCTATAGAACCAGTGGGAATAGCTACTTATATTTAATGCAGAAAGCCCAAGGGCTGACAAACTTGGTTGAAAGCATGAATTACTTATATAGCTCACAAAAGCCGACATGTACATTTTATCCATCTTCCCATCTTCATGACCTTAATATTGAAGCGCAGGACAAGACTTACACTTCAAACATTTTTTCTGTTATCTACTCCGGAACAATCCATGAACACACGTCTTTTGGCTATGCGCAGTTGAATGCTGTGTTGCATAAGTTAAATGGAGAAGGAATGCGAGCGCGCCTTTTGAAGACTGGCATGGTTACGGCCACTCAGATGGCTATTGATAAGCACTATACACATGTGACTAACCATGGCTTCGTGTCGGCGTCCAAACTTATTGATCTTATCAGCAAAAGCGATCTAATGGTATTGCCATGGGGCAAGGAAGCTTTTGATGAATATAGGTTTCCATCCAAGATACCTGACTATATACTGCTTGAAAAGCCTTTTCTTGTTCCAAATGCCAATATTGTTAGATCCTTCCCCGCCGCTTTTGATCCCTTTCGTCTTGAAACCAATGGCTTTGGCGAGCTTTATGAAAAAATAAAGGACCTTTATTCACAATATAGCTTATTTCCACCATTAAAGTTCAACGAAGATCAGTTGTCTTATCTCCGCAGCTGGCAAGAAAGCCACACATGGAGGCATGCCGCCTCAAAATTAAAAGATTTTTATTTCCAGTTAATAGAAGCAAATACATCTAATCCTATTGTTGGTTTCGCTCCTGTAATGGCTGCCAGCGTGAAAGCCAACCCAGAAATCGTACAGATAAACACAGAAATCCGTAATCAGTACAGAGCTGTTGCATTTTATTTGCCTCAATACCACCCTATCCCTGAGAATGATAGGTGGTGGGGAAAGGGCTTCTCTGAGTGGCGAGGCGTGGCCTCTGCTGTGCCTCAGTTCGCCGGACACAAACAACCGAAATTACCTGCCGATACTGGCTTCTATGACCTGCGTCTTCTAGAGAACATTGAATTGCAAGCATCCTTGGCTCACGAAGCCGGCATTAGGGGATTTTGTATCTATCACTACTGGTTCTCCGGTAAACAACTGCTCGAAACACCACTAGAGATTTATCTCAATTCGGAACTGACACTCCCTTTCTGCGTATGCTGGGCAAATGAACCGTGGTCTCGGAGATATGATGGCACCACCAGTGAGCTCTTGATGGATCAAGAATATAATACGCAAGATCCCGAGTTATTTGCTGATCATATTTATCCAATACTTAGTGACTCTAGATACATAAAAATTAATGGCAGTCCCCTCCTGCTTATCTACAATGCGAGCCATATTTCCAACTCCCTGAACTTTATTGGGCGCATTAAAGCGCGCCTTCGTACGGCGTATTCTTGCAATGTACATATATCTATTGTGAATTCATTCTCAAACTTTAACCCTTTCTCGCATGGAGCTGACAGTAGCATAGAGTTTACGCCTTATCATTTCGACAGATCACTGAATGGCATTCAAGATTATATGCCCACTCTTGATTTCATAGGACACATAGAAGATTATTACGCCTGCTACGCTAAAATCTATTCAAGACAAAAGCCCCCTGGAAGGGCTTTTCGCTGCATTTTCCCTGATTGGGATAATACAGCCAGAAGAGGCCCTCGGGCTCATATAGTTGCCAACTCGAATCCCATTACTTACTCCCATACATTGTTTACTCATGTTCTACAAAGCTTTCTTCTGCATCCAGAGGGGGATCTTGTTTTCATTAATGCTTGGAACGAATGGGGAGAAGGAGCATTTCTTGAGCCAGACTTAATTAACGGCAATCTTTTTTCAAAGCTCACCAGAATTTCTCAAGATTATGCTTATGAGTATTTTTTACATCCTTGCGTAAGTACTTACCGTGAATTCCTCAAAGAAGCCTACTCGGCCATTCGCGACTCATGCAGTCGCCTAACGGATCCAAGCCTTACTATTGTCGAGAAGATCATTAATGACCTTAGGTAACCTCATGTCTCGAACCCCATTTCCCTCAAAGTTTGATTCAATCTATCGGCTCTGCCTCCAAGGATTTAATCCTGAATGCGTTATTGACGTAGGGGTCAATAAAGCAACTCCAGAACTGATTCGTCTTTTCCCAGATATACATCATTACTTAATCGAACCATTGGGGGGCTATGCCCCATTTATCAGAGATGCATACAAGGATTTGTCTTATAGCTTGCATTCGCTTGCAATAGGGGGGGCCACTGGTTCCGTTGAGCTGCAATCTTATTCAGTCGACGGGGGAGAAGAGCCTACCCACTCAATTCTTTGCCTTCCTGAAGAAAAAGCTGACAATAATGATATCAAAACAGCAGCCGACGAGGCTTCATTTGCAGTCGCCAGATACACCTGTCAAGTCTACACGCTTGATGACTTCTTGCTGAAGTTTGTGCCAAGCCATCACCGAAGTAATGGCTCCATTCTCTTGAAGATTGATGTTGACAGTGTAGAACTTGAAATCTTAGCCTCTTTGGCGGGCACAACAGGAACCATCGGCTGCATTGTGGTTGAATGCAGATTGCCTTTGCTTTTCGATTTTATGGAAATAGCCAAAGGCCTTTCATACAAATTATATGAGATATGCGACTTGTGCTATATTGACGGCATGCTTAGTCAGTTTGACTTGGTATTTGTCAGAGAAGATTTGCATAAAAGCTTGGATGGCAGTCAACAGAAAGAATCGACACTTTCTATTTGGGACAGGTATACCGAGCTTTCATCGATTGATCCTAATCCGTGGTCCAAAACACCTGCACCTCTGAATATTAATCATGAGTAGTATACCGTATGCTGATGCCGATCTGATCCATTGGCAGGCCCGGGATAAAGAGATTGTGGTTGAAGATCATGTAGATCTGGAAACTTTGGTTTCTCAGTATCCCATAAATCCACACCTTCTTTATTCTGGCGAGTTTGTTGCCTCTCTTGTGGGTCTTAGTGGTGGCCATGTAAACTATTTTGAATATATCACAAGGTTTCGAGAGATCGATCCGCATCCACTGATTTCACTTCGATATCTTTCTGCTTTTGGCTGTGATACCAGTGCCTTAGATGTCTTTTCAATACTCAAAGAACGGCCTCATCTCTTTGGTTGTTTAAGCCCCCTTGTTTCACATCTATTTTGCGATGTAGTGGGAAATACTGCTATATCCTCTGAAGATTTTAAGATCCCACCAAAGCTTTATGCATATTTAGTATCTGGACATATGCGTAATTTCCCATCAGGCTTTGGTGCGTCGCTTTTAGTACCAGATCATTTCCATGTGCTGCCATTTAGCACCCCTCATGGCATTTCTGAAATAATACCGGATATCGATAGTCGCCTTGAATCACCAACCGTTTCCGTTTTGGTTCCCCTATATAATACAAAAGAGCACCACCTTAGAGCCCTTATTTCTTCACTTTATTCACAGACAATTCCTTCTTGGCAGCTGATTCTTTATGATGATGGATCGCATGAGTATGAGCATATAGCATATGTTAATGAAATGGATTCTAGCGATCCACGAATTCGCTTTGTCAGGTCTTGGGTAAATCGAGGTATTTCTGATGCAACTAATAGGGCGCTTCAATTCTGCACCGGAGAGTATGTTTTATTTGTTGATCACGATGATATGTTGCATCCAAGCTGCCTTGCTGAGCTGAGTCAAAAAGCAGAAGAAGAAAATGCTGATATCGTCTATGCAGATCATATCTTAGTATCGGAGTGCGATCAATGTATTCGTGCATTCAAAAAAAATGAATGGGATCCGATCCTCTTCATGCAAGTTATGTATATATGTCATCCACTCCTTGTGAGATCATCCCTTTTGGAGGGCATGCACCTTGATCCATCATATAATAAAATACAAGACTTTGAGTTTGCTTTGCGACTCTCCCTTTTAACTTCTAATATTGCTTATGTCCCCACGCCCCTTTATTATTGGCGTGCAGCCCCAGGAAGCTTTGCATTGTCTTCAGAAGCAAAGGGGGATATCTCAGTCTTGCATCTGGATGCTATGTGTAAGCATATTCATCGCCTGCAGCTTTCTGACTTTATATCTGCGGCTCCAAACAAAGCCTTTCCACATAGACTAAGGATTGAAGCAAATCCCGAAATAAAAATAAAAATATCAGATTACAAGGCTTTCGTGGCTGACACTAGCAAAATGCAGTCGGAGCCTGCATTTATGAACTTTTTAGAGCATCTTGATAGGCTGTGTGTAGAGCGTGCGCAAGAATTATTTTGCGTGAATCACAAACAGTTTCTGATTGCCTCATCTACCGAGTTGTTTTTTAGCGTTGCTTTGCTAGATCTTATCAAGTGGCACTGCATGCCCGATGTAGCCATTTCGTCTTTTGCCCAAGTCTCGCCACAGAACTTTTTCATTGCGCATGGATATGAATTAGGCCAACTTGGCGTTAAGCCAATGCTTAGTGGGACTCTTTCTGATCAAGATGATGGAACTGGAATTCCGATTTCCGACCGCTGTGTCCCCGTCTGTAACCCGACTCATTTATGTATCGACGCCGACTTCCTTTTTGAATCATTTCAGCTTTTGAAGAGATTCTTGGATCCTACTTCTCTTGATTTTGATTCAATATGCATATTTTTATCTTTATGTGCTTTGTCGAACCTTAAAAGGAATGTTTCGCTTGTTTCCGATTTTAAAGATGATATTATAGCTAGACCCTCATACCAATTGCCTCCCGAGAAGAATCCATTGATCGCGTGCTTCTGGAAATATCTTCAGGAATCTTTAAGTTTTAAGCAAGCTTTTGGGGCGGATTGGTGGTGATATCTTGGCTGCCCCTCAAGGTAATTGATGCTAGAAATGCTGCCGAGCCAAGAAGTTCGCTTTAGGCCATCTCTTCCCGTTTGCCGATATATGTGCGGCGCATTTGATCTGAAAGTTTCGGAAGCTCCTAATTGGGATTGATGCTATTCCACTCTGCAATATCCATCTTTGTCGAGAGATCCTTGGTACTCTTGCATCAACCAGGATATATAAGCTTCTATTTCTTGCGGGTGGCCGATCTTGCAGGGCCCTTCGGAGATATGGCCTTGATGGAGATAGGTCACGCTCTGGTGCCCGGCTGAGCCAAAGGCACTCTTGAGCTCCTTTGAAAGCTGTCTTAGCTTGTCAACACTAAGAAACTCGGAAAGGAACAGGAGGGACTCTTTCGTCGGTTTAATGCCAGCAAATTTGGTAATTGTATCAATTGCGCAAAGTGTTTCCATTCGAAGATCCGTTTCCTTGACGATAAGGGTATTTGGCTGGCGACTCTTTAGCCCAAACTCTCTTATCTGTGACTCCATGAATTTATGCAATAGGTTCTTGTCTGGCTGGCTGTTAAAGAATGGTGATTCGGGATTATTCAGCATGCGCCAGTAAGAGTGGCACGCAGCCCCCATATTGCGGTGGCTGATGATAGCCATGGCTTCACCGCTGAGAAGCCTTGAGTTCACTGAATCGTGGTTCCTGTGGATTTTTAAGACCCCAAGATTGACACCAGGCGATTCGTTTACTATTTCAAAAAACTTTTCAGGAGTCGCAAAGTCCTCTTCCCAAGCGCTCAACGCACTGCTACTTAAGGAATTGGCTAAAATTCTTAAAAGGTTGAAGATCATAGTACTGCCAGACCGCGAGTTTCCGTAGCAAATCCAAAATGGCTGCCTTTCTAAGCGCTTTCGACTTGCCTCAAAGCTGTCAATTAAGACGAGGGGCGTCGCATATTGAAGTCTAGCGGATGCCTTAAAGCCATCCTGCCAAGCCTCAATCACGGCATGATTCTGGTGGCATCTTATTTCATTTACCTCCATGTAGTCTTTGGGTACACGTGCAGAAGGCGATCCGCAGAACGCCGACAAGACTGAAGTTCTTACCTGCGCATGAAGGACTTTGCGATCATAGGGTTTACTGAATAAATCGTTGATCTCTGTTAAGGCTTCAGTCCACTTGTGGCTCTCGGCAAGGGATTCGATTCTGCTGGGCTCGTCAGTTTTCTTGCCGGCCATCAAGTCTGAGATGGTATCTAGCCTGTTAATCATTGCCGTATGTGCAGTAATAGAAGCATCGCTGGAGCGTGCAACTTTTAAGGCATTCACGGCCTCTCCAAGAAGGCCTGTCATCTGTTCATTTAATGCAGTGGCTTGAACCCAGCTGGTCGAGCTTGTGTGAGACTGTTGTATAAGACGGCTGGTGTTGCCTGTGGACACAAATGCCGCGCAAATCCTTAGGCGCTCTTGCCCGCGCATATTTGTATTTTCTTTCAGCAGCCGTTTGATTCCGTAGGCTGCTAAGGGCAGTTTCTGTTCTTGCGCCATCTCCAGTGCTATTCCCAGTAGCTGCGCTGGCGTAGGCGCAGGTGACAGTAACAATTCGAAGCATTCATCCCGTCTGTCCGAGTCTGGCGATCCGTGCAGCTCTGGCTTGATCAATACAGTCACCAACTGTTCCCACGCACCTAGTTGCTTGTTATCGCGCAGATGTTCTACGAGATGCTCTACGACATGCTTGCTGCTCTCCGGTGCATTGCGCAGTTGCATGCGCCACAGCCTTACACCGGCTGCATATGCGTGACCACGATCGATCCAGCTGCTTGGCGTGTCGTCTTTCTCCGCCTCTTCTGGCCATGCTGGCAGGTGGATCCCCAAGGAAGCCAGCTGCTTGCTGAGGTTTTGGCTTGGTGGCATAGGAGCACCTAAGATGGTTAAAGAAATTTTCTTTATGGACACATTAGCCATCCAGCGCAGTCTCGCGATCCTTGAAGACAGATTTCGGGAGCTTCGTGAGATCGGGGAGAATCATTTGGCCGCCTGGGATGCAGAGAGGACTGCCCTCAACCAGCAGATTGCCTCGCAGACTGATTCTCTAAAACAGGCCAGAAAAGCCCAAGATGGGCTTGTTGCTAGGCTTGATTTCCTCCAAGCCGAGCTTGACGTTCTCAAGACTGAACGGCATTCAGCCTCGATCGAGATGGATGAGGCCCAAAAGATCGTTGCAGACCTTCAGCATCTGCTCGCTACGCAATCTGATTCCCTGCAGCGGGTTGAGGCAACCCGTGATAATCATGCTTTGCAGCTGAAAGTTCTTGAAGGTAGGTTAGATCGCCTGATGAACGAGCGCCAAGTCCTGGCCACCGCTCTTCATCGCCTTCGCTTCGCGCTTCGCTTAGCTCTTTTTCCCGCAACAGGCTTTTCCGAACAGGACGAGATCGTTTCGCCCATGGCCTAACATGTCGTTGACTATCAGAGGGCCTTGCTTCGGCTTTGGTCTTGGGACTTCATCAGATCAATAGCAAATCTTCCATCTAATTCATTGCGCCACTATTTTTATCGCGTTGAGATGTAAGTAGTTCTGGCACTGGTGGAGCGGCCTGATGGCTACTCATGGTTTCAATTGCATGCCAATCGAGTGTGCATTGAGGGGATATCGATTGGGCTCATTGTTTACTTTTATTTAATGCATGCTCGCGTTTTCTCTTTTCGTACAAAGAGCCAGTCTGCCTGTGTCTACCGCCCTGTGGTTATGCCAGGTAGCTGCATGGGTGAGTTCTTTGGTTGCTTCCGTGCTCTGCAGTGCTAGCTATTATCAACTGAAATGATCTTTGGAGAATGGGATTCGTTTTAAAGAACGAAATATGCTTTCACTCTTTCACTCTTTCACTCTTTCGCCCTCTCGCCATTCTCCCCCGCCCGCCCATTTAAATGTCCACGTAGATTAGGTTGGCTTCAGTTTTGCCTGGACGGAATCTGAAGTAGTTATTGTGTCTATAGGTCACTATTTGCCTTGAGGTTTCTGTTCTGATACTATTGATAGACCCTTTAATTGTACCTATGCAATTTGTCGTGTGCGCTAGGGTTTGTCGGCCCAATAAAACATGCTATTTTAACCTATTGCGCTATAAATTCTGCTTCCGCAATCCACAATTGTCTTGCCATTTATGGGGTTGATTGGTTTGGCGATTTGCTCTAGTGGCCTGCGAGACAGGTTTTTTGGCTCAAGAAAATCTTGATTAGCTTCGAGATCTTTGTGATAATGATCTCATTCTCCGTCGTAACATGTATTCGGAAAATGCTACTTTGGCAAACTAAGAGTGGTTTGCGTGCTGCGGGAGGCGGGGGCTCGATAGTGGCTTCGGCTTTTACTTCTGCTTTTGGTGGTTCTGGAGAGGCATTTGTTAGCTCATGTATTATGGCCTATTGGCCTGAATTAATGTGTGTGCATTTTTCACTGAGATACGTGCTCGGGAGGGGCCGAACTATTGGAGATATCCGCCTCCTCTTTTGGCTTAGGGTGCAATCTGTTCAGCAGTGAGCTTGCCAAACATGGCCCTACGTTCAGCGTATGGCAACTGGATTCATTTGATCACGTCAGGATGGGACAACCATATAAGCGCGAATCCGAAAATGATTGTCCTGGATCAATCTTAATCACTTCGTCCGCTAGTGCTTTTGTCTTTTGCTTTTTGTCTTTCTCCCTCATCCAGATTATTTCTGTTAGTTCCCCTATTGCGGTTGGCGGCGCATCGCTTGGCTAAGCAGTGCATTGGCACGGTGAAGGCTGCCGGCATAACTTTTAAGCAAGGCCTGTACCTGCAGGCTTGGCTGCTCGCTCATTGGAACTGCTGGAGGTAGCACTTCAACGGCGACATCCGCGAAATTATCGTTTGGGCTGATTTCGTGCATCGCTAGCTTAGTTAGCAAGATCTTTGCTCGGTTCAGTTGATCTCTTTGTGCTTGCACCAACTGGCGGCCAGCGCGTGATTGTAGGGAATAGTGTTCTAATTCCTCCTGAGCCTGAGTCAGCTGCATTCGGTTCAATTCGGCCTCCTTCCGGGCATCTTGCAGTTCTTCTCCGCGGGTCAGAAGCTGTTGCTCCAGGTCTGCCACCTTCAGTTGAAACTTATTTTCCTGAGTCATAAACTCAGCACTCAGTGTCCGGTGTTCCTCGTTGTGGGTTTCCAAAAGTTGCCGCTTATGGAGATCAGCCATAAACAGCTTCTCTAACTCCTCGTGTGCTTGATGTAGTCGGATTAGGTTTAATTGAGCGTCGTTCCGGGCCTCTTTTAGTTCTGCACCTCGGGTCATAAGCTGTTGCTCCAGGATGGCCACCTTCGGTTGAAGCTTCTGCTCCAGAGCCAGAAACTCACCCTTCAGGGTCTGGAGTTGCTGTTCCCGGGTCTCCAGAAGTTGTCGCTTCTGAC
>Ga0114979_10002099_pt1 | contig 13451 bp, 16 predicted proteins | sample S_140625_EF_Meta_FD_87315 | JGI IMG/M metagenome (GOLD analysis project Ga0114979, IMG submission 87315) | Freshwater microbial communities from Lake Simoncouche, Canada to study carbon cycling - S_140625_EF_MetaG | ecosystem: Environmental > Aquatic > Freshwater > Lake | place: Lake... | reverse complement strand
TATTATTTGTTTATTATTTGTTTATTATTTGTTTATTATTTGTTTATTATTTGTTTATTATTTGTTTATTATATTAATTATATATAATATGTCTTATTGTGTAAAAAATAATTGTACTAATACTAATTATAATAAATATCTTGGTTCAGGAGGAGCTATGTTAAGAAAAAAATATGCTAATAAATTTAATAAGGTATCATCTAATAAACAATTTTCATTAAATGGTAATACTAATCATAGTTATATAGGTAGTCCTAATAGTATAATTTCACATGATCCATTTAGTAGTGTTTCTGAAAACAGTTCTTATGGTTCTAGAAATATTAATGTGAGTGTAAAAAGTAGCAAAGGTTATTTAAACAGTAAATGTAATGTTAATAATTCCGCAGCCTGTTATAAAAGAAATAATAAGGCATTACTTGATATTAGTGGTTCGCTTAATAAGCATATGAGAAGTGAAAATCGTGTTCAATCTCTCTACATTACTAATTTAAAAGCGCAATGTAGTTTAATAACTGATTATAGTACAGAAATAAGTAATAACTTAGTTAAAAAAACTTGTGATTGTCTTACTGAAATAAATAAAAATTTGAGTTTTTCTTCTAGAATTGAGCGCTTGATTAAATATAATAATACTGTTAAAACTACTAATTTTATAACTGGAATTACACCAGATTATAGTTTGTATTACAGTGATAGTTCTAAATTTAAAAAAATAGCTCCTTGTAATTTACATAATCCACCAGATGCTAAAGTAATCGCATGCTAATATTATTATTTTTGCTTTTGCTATTATTATTTATTTTTGTATTATTTAATTTTGTATTATTTATTTTTGTATTATTAATATTATTAGTTGTATTATTAATATTATTACTTGTATTATTAGTTGTATTATTAATATTATTTAATCTTTTAATAAAATTATTTCCCGCACTAATATGATTTATTGTTAATTCCTTTGGATTACAACTAATGAAAGTATTGTCTTTATAGCTGAAAACAATACGTTTAATATTGAGTTCTAATAGCGTAGTTAAACAATTTTGACAAGGTGCTGAATCTTGTAGTTTTAAATTATTATCGCACCGCACTACATATATTGTTGTTTTTTTATATAATTTTTTTATATTAATCAGATCCCTTGAATTTTCATGATTAGAAGATTTAGTGTTCGACTTTTATCGAATTACTTTGTTTTCCATATGTATTAGTTCCACAGCTATGAAACATGTTTCTTAATGAAGCAATTTCAGCGTGACAAGTACAACTATTACCAATAAAATTATCTTTTGAATGGGTTCTATAGTGATTATGACCGCGACCCATTATTTTTCCGTGTGCCACTGCTACAGCACCATGCCTCATAAGAACCGGAGATTTTAATGCCTCATTAAATGCGCTATTAATAAATGCTCCGTCATTATTTGATAATGTATGTGAATAAATCATTGCTATTTAAATTTAAAGTATAATATTTTTAATTTCATATCAATTTTAAGAGATATTTTATTTATTTTATAAAAAAATTGATTAATATTTAAATATTTAAATTATAATTATTTATTGCTATGGGGTCTGCTATTTCGAACTTTATTTATTCTTATTTTATGCGTAGTCTTGAAACTAATTCTTTAACTATTGATGTAGGAGATAATGCTATTGAAGATTATTATAAGTTATATATGTATATTCATGATAGTGATGAAGGAGAAGTAAATGCTGATTTAAAAAATATGTATAAAGAATCTTCAAAAAATAATAATGAACTAGTTGATAAATATTTGGAGTGTAGTAAAAAGGATTCAGATGTTTCTGCCAATAGTGATGCTATTACTTATTGTTATAATTCAGGGTTTGATTTATTTTGTCCATCAACTATTGACTGCACGCATATTAATAAATATATGCTAGATCATAATATTTCCTGTTCTATGACTTATAAAGATAAATTTGTTGGATATTATTTGTATGTAAGATCTAGCACGCCTATTAAAACTCCTTTACGACTTTCCAATAATGTTGGAATTATTGATTCTGGTTATAGGGGTAATATTAAGGGGTGCTTTGATATTATTGATACAAAAAGTAATTTTAATTTTGAAAAAGGAAATAGATATATGCAATTATGTCCGCCTGATATTGGAAAACCGATGAAAGTTTATATTGTTGATGGTTTTAATAATCTTGGTAAAAAAAATAATAGAAATTGTGATGGTTTTGGTTCTAGCGGAAACTAAAATAAATTATTGTTTAACTTTGATTTTTATAACATAAAAAACTAATTTAATAAATTTTCTTTTTATTGTTTGTTTTTATTGTTTGTTTTTGTTATACTTTAAAAAAATTGATTTACTATATTTATTTGTTGTGTTATAGTCTTCACAGATATATACAAAGAGCAAAAGAACAATGTTCTGCAAATTTTGCTTTGATGCTTCCAAGCCCGGATACAATACTCACAATGTTCGTGATTCTGCTTCCAATGTTATTTGCCCTTTCTTGCTCAACACGAAGTGTCTTGGATGCGGATATCGTGGACATACTATCAAGCATTGTCGGATTAGTGGCTCTGTCAAGAAAGCGGCACCGGTATTTACCAAGTCTGTAAAACTTGTTATGCCGAGTACTGAGTTTAAAGGCAATAACATGTTTGCTGGGATGATTTGCTCGGATACAGAAGAGGAAGATGATACATATGATGAGAGTGTTATGGATTTTGAAAACGATCCAATCATTTGGGGTGTTGGACTCACCTCAATGGTTGGTAAGAAGTGGGCAGATGTTGTTGGATGCTGAATTTGATTTGAGGGAGGGAGTGGGTGAAAAAAATTAATATATGTGAGCACATATATTAATTTTTTTATCCCTGACGGGACTCGAACCCGCAATTTCCAGATTAGAAGTCTGGCACGTTATCCAATTACGTCACAGGGACTTACAAAAAGTAGATGATAACACAATATATGTTATCATATAATAGTTTTTTAATCTTTAAATCATTTTTTATTTTATTTTATTTTATGATAATAAATAATATGTAAAAATAATTTACATATTATTTATATTATAAATAATATTTGAAAAACGCTCCGTACTGGGATCGAACCAGTGACCTCACGGTTAACAGCCGTATGCTCTAACCAACTGAGCTAACGGAGCAGTAAAAATTTGCTGGGAGCGGGATTCGAACCCACGCGGCCGAAACCAGACGATCTTAAGTCGCCCCCCTTAGACCTGACTCGGGCATCCCAGCAAAAAAAATAGCTCTTGCCCAGATTCGAACTGGGGTTTGAGGATTCAAAGTCCTCCGTGATAACCAACTACACCACAAGAGCTTTAAAAAGAAATGCTCCCAGGCGGGTTCGAACCGCCGACCTTTGGCTCATAAGACCAACGCTCTAACCAACTGAGCTATGAGAGCAAAATAAAAAAAGTTTTTTGTGTTATTATTTTTATTGCTGTACTATATAACGTGTTGTTTCTTTAAGTGGGTTTTATATATATTTTAAAATAATAATTTTTATTTTATTTTTGTGAAAAAAAATTGATTTGCTTATAAAACTTTTTATATTGTGTTATTGTGCTATTAGCAAAATAAAATGGAATCAATGCTTCTTACTGTTTGGTTTATGTCAATGGTTGTATTGTTGATGTGTTCTAATGTTATTCCAGATGCTTTTAATATTGCTATTACAATCTTTTATATTCCACTTGTGGTTTTTGGTTTTTATATGATGTCATTCATTCCTCGTGATATTTGGTATTGTTTTGGTTTAATGTGTTTGTTTCTTTATAATTTGTAAATAATAACAATAATTATGAATATTGCTATAAATATTGTTGGGTAAAAAAATTGATTTGTCAAAAACATAATTTTTTTATGTTATCGAAATAAATAAGTTATGAGTCCGGTTATGGGTATGTGGTTCTCGTTGATTCTTATACTGCTCTTGCTATCTCCGTGTCTTCCTGGTGCGTTTCTTGCGGCTATTGTTGTGTTTTATGTTCCGATTATTTTTGGCTTTCTTTATATGTCTTGTCGCTTCTTGGTCTGCTGTGTTTTACCGTAACGGTATTTGGATTGCGGCTTTTTCTTGTGTATTTATATGGTAATAGAATAGACGCGGCAACTGGCATATGATCTGAATATAATTCGGTTTCGTTGGGTTCATTAGTTGGACGAGAAATTGGAATTCCAATATTTGTCACGTTTTTTGATAATATGTAATCGCCTGTGTCTGTTAAATGGTTGTAACCCGGATCATCCTCTTTTTCTTTTTTTTTATGCCAACAACATGAATTTAAAACTTCTCGTGCTTCTTTTTTTGAAAGTCCATGTGATAAAGGTTTATTTTTAATTACTAAAGGATTATCGTTGGATATTAATGTTTTAGAATCATTTGTATCAGCTAAAATAATAATGGGTCCATCTGATGAAATATGTGCGTTAATAGTCTTAGTTATTTCGTCTAAATCTTTTTGTTTTTCTATCCATGGAAAATGTGCTACAATAAGATTAATATCTTTACTTGTTGTAACTATACAGCAAGTTCTAGCATCACATTTATTGTTTTTGTCTACGTGTGCCAGATTAATAGTTTTACCTGTTGCCATTGTTCCGAGCGTTTCAGTATTCCAAATAATAGCGCATCCTGAATATATATTTACAAAACTATTCCATGTTGCGCCTCTATACCATCCCGACAACCCTGTGTCTTTGCATATTGTGCTGACTAAATCAGCATCTTCTACTTCTTGAATACCAATTACATCAAACTTGAAGTCATTGTGTAACTCTGTTATTTTTTTTAATGCCTCTTTATAACAATCTCTCTTTATACTAATACATCTTTCCACAAAATCTGCTTCGGAACCTGCTACTTCTTTTTTTTGTGAAGCCCATGATAAATTGTATGTTAATGCTTCTATTACAGTATATGTGCCCCCTTTTTGTTTGTATTTTTTGTTTCTTATTTTTTTATTTCTTGTTTTGTTATTTCTTATTTTTTTATTTCTTATTTTTTTATTTCTTGTTTTGTTATTTCTTGTTTTTTTTATCATAGTATTATATATGACATAATATAATATTTTTTGTTAAAGTATTATATTGTGTTATATTTTTAATTTTTATATTTGTTATGACTATAAATCCATAATCCTACGTGATTTGGTATATATTCTATATATGAAAATTGGTGCTCTGTTAATAATTTATGTATTGTGTTTTTATAATTTAATAAATATGGTTCGCCCGACAACATTAGTTTGGATGGACTATAACTTGGATCTATGTCCATAATAATTATGTCGTGTTTTGTAATTTTTTTGGCATTTTTAATTATTTTATGGTGCGCATAATTTGGCATTTCATGGAAAGCAAACATTATTGTTGCTGTGTCAAACTCGTCTTGCTGTCCGTAGTTTTCCGCGTTACCTATTAAAAATTGCGTTTGTGCTTTTGCTTGTGATTGTGCTTTGTATATCATTGCTTCGCTAGTATCAATACCCAATTGATTGATTACTGTTGATGTTCCTGTTCCACAACATAAATCTATTATTTTTGGTAATTTTTCATGTTTTTTATAGAATTCTTGATTGTATTTTGAGAGAATTAATTGTCGGATATTTACTGAATTATAACATTTATTGTCTATCATAGTTGTAGCATAAGGTGCCACTAATGAATGAATTTTTCCTCCCAATCCTATATTGCCAAAATTATGAATACGCGCATCATAATAATATTTTGTATTAGGAGTGCTTGGTATTTTTATAGCATATGTGGGGGTTAATAATAAAAATAGTAGTAGTAACATAATCATAATTAATATAATGTTTAATTTTTAAATAAATAATGTATTATTATATCCATATATATAATATTATATCCATATATATAATATTATATATATATAGTATAATTAAAAAATAAAGATAATTTAGCAATAATATATTTGTATATATTATATGAAGACTTTGAGAAAACGAAGATATCGCAAATATAGTCAGAAAGGAGGAGAAGAAGGAGAAGAAAAACCAGGAATGTTTTCTTGGTTTAGTAATTTTAGTAGTCTGCTTGGATTTAATAAAAATAAACCAGCAGCAGTAGCAAAAGCAGTAGTAGAAGGAGAAGGAGAAGCAGAAGAAAGAAAAGGAGAAGGAGAAGGAGAAGGAGAAGAAAGAAAAGGAGAAGGAGAAGGAGAAGCAGTAGTAGAAGGAAAAGGAGAACGAGAAGCAGGTGTGGTAGGTGGCAGGAGAAGAAGATCTAGAAGACACTATAAAAGAACTTTTAAAACAAGAAAAAGAAGAAAAAGGGGAAGAAGAAATTGAATATTAACTTCTTTGGTCTATTATAAGAATAGATCATATAAAGGTAAATTACTATGGGGTGACTAGGGCATATAAATTTTAATAAATTATTTATAAAGTTTATTATGATTTTATAGCAAAATATGGTTAAAGAACTGAATGCGTTTAACATTATTCTATTGTTCTGGTTCTAAAAAGTTAATAGTGTTTGGTGCGCCGTAAAAAAGCGGAGATAAAATAGTACTTGGCGAAGTCCAATTTGGTGTTTGAGAAAGGAGATTACCCAAATAACTTGCTTTAGAACTTGATATATACACATTTTCTAATGTTATACAGTATTGGAATGCGTTAGCACCAATAGTTGTTATTGAATCGGGAATTGTTATATTATTTAGATTAGCGCAACCTTCAAATGTGTTATTACCAATAGTTGTCACATTGGGTGGAAATATTATAGTTGTTAATGCGCTACAATCAAAAAACGTATAACTATTAATAGTTGTAAAAAGTATGTTATTTGATAATACTATAGATGTTAATCCAGTACAACCATGGAAAGCACCACTATAGCTAATATCGGCACCAATAGTTTCAACATTATTTGGAATTGTTATAGATGTTAATGATGTACAATCTTTGAATGCGTTAGTACCAATATTTGTAACTAAATCTGGTAAAGTTATAGATTCTAATGAAATACAACCAAAAAACGTACAACTTCCAATAGATATTAATATGCTATCAGGTAAAAATGTTATAGATTCTAATGCTGTACAACCTTGGAAAGCACCACTATTAATTACGTTAGAACCAATGGTTCTAGTGATATTTGGAATTGTTATAGATATTAATGACGTACAATCTTTGAATGCATTATTACCAATAGTCATAATTGTGCCCGGAATTGTTATAGATGGTAATGAAGTACAACCAAAGAACGTACAACTATTAATAGTTGTGAAATTATCATTAATTGGTAATATTATAGATCGTAGTGATGTGCAATGTTGGAAAGCACCACTATCAATTATGTTAGCACCAATGGTAGTAACCGAATTTGGAATTATTATAGAACTTAGATCGCTACAACCTTCAAATGCATTGGTTTCAATGGTTATTAGTGATGAATCTTCTGGAAATATTACAGATGTTAAATATATATAATTCTTGAATGCATTTGCCTTAATAGTAGTAACAGAACTTGGAATTGTTATTGATGTTATATTTTGATTATTTGGAAATGTTCCACTACTAATAGATGTGAGTGATGAATTAATTGGAGGCGTGTAAGGCGGTAGTGTAATACAACCATCAAAAGCATTAGCGCCAATAGTTTCGATTGAAACTGGAATATTTATATTTGTTAATCCGCTACAATCTTGAAATGCGCTAGCACCTATAGATACTAGCGATGAAGTTTCTGGAATTGTTATAGTTGTTAATTCAAAACAATCCGCAAATGCTCTAGCACCAATAGTTTCAACAGTTGCTGGAATTGTTATAGATGTTAGTGCGCTACAACCTTCAAATGCGCTAGCACCTAGAGATACTAGCGATGAAGTTTCTGGAATTGTTATAGTTGTTAATTCAAAACAATCTACAAATGCTCTAGGACCAATAGTTTCAACCGACTCTGGAATTGTTATAGATGTTAGTGCGCTACAACCTTCAAATGCGCTAGCACCTAGAGATACTAGCGATGAAGTTTCTGGAATTATAAACTCTGCTAATCCATTGCAATTTTGAAATGCTCTAGCACTAATTGTTTCAACCGACTCTGGAATTGTTATATATGTTATTGCGCTACAATCTTGAAATGCGCCAGCACCAATAGATATAAGTGAGTTTGGTAGTGTTATAGATGTGGGTGTTAATGAAAATGAAATTATTTGCGGAGGCGAAGGAGGAGGCGAAGGGGGTCGTGATGATGGAGGTGAAGGAGGAGGTGAAGGGGGTCGTGATGATGGAGGTGAAGGAGGAGGTGAAGGGGGTCGTGATGATGAGGGCGAAGGAGGAGGCGAAGGAGGAGGTGAAGGAGGAGCTGAAGGAGGGAGTGCCGGTATAGATGTTAATGAGCTACAACCTTGGAATGCGTTATCTCCTATACTTGTAACTGAGTCTGGAATTGTTATAGATACTAACGATACACAATTTTGGAATGTTCCGCTATTAATAGTTGTGAATAAGTTATTAATTGGTAATATTATAACTATTAGTGCGCTACAATCTTTAAAAGCATTAGAGCCAATAGTTGTAACTGAATTTGAAACTATTACAGATTCTAATGTGCTACAACCTTGAAAAGCATTTGAAGTAATGATTGTGATTGGATTTCCAATTGTAACATTTATTAGATCATTTGGAAATGGTACTTGTTCTGAGGGGATATAAGTTATGAAAGCATCATAAGAATAATTTTGTAGAGCACTATTATATATAAAAGTAGCTTCACCCCATTTAAAACTATTGCCGTGATTTGTATCATAAGTTAGTGTTGTTCCTGTTATAATGGGTTTATTACAATCGCTTTGGCAAAAACTGGCTAGTTTTTTTAAGGCTTTATAATTTGATAGACTTGCTGCTCCGATTCCGTGTCCGTTGTATTTATTAAAATTGTGTTTGCCAATATTTGAAATACTGCCACCTGCTCCTAATTTGGTTGCGCGACTCATTATAAATAAAAATATACTTTATTTTTATTTATTTAACCCTAATAAATTATTTAATTATGAGAGATTTATAGTTATATTATTTAATAACGTTTTCTCTTAAATAATGGGATGGGGTGATCATACTAATTGCTAGTATTTTTTATATGTCTTTTTAGTGTAATAATACTTGAAAAATTGTGTCCCCGTCAACCCCACCCGCTCCCCATCTCTCCTTCCATAATAGCACACTATTACAACAAATATTATAATCAATAATCCAGAATATTTATAGCATTAATTACAAACCGGAATTCGGTAACAAAACCTTAAACTAGTTATAAAAAATTTCACTATTAAGTTGGGATTTTGCTGCGAGTTAGTCTTAATTAAAATTGATTTACTTATTTTTTATATTATGTATAGTCTAGTCAAAAACTACTTGCGCAATGTCATCGCTTTCTCCGAGTCCTTGCCTCGAGTGCGTCATTGATTACACCATTTTTGGGGGCAAGTCTTGGCAAGATAAGATGGATATTTGTAATGAATGTAAATGCTGCGAGCGTCATAATATAATCAAACCACGTTATGTATTGCCTTCTGTTTGCGACTTTGATTGCATTGATGTATTGGATACTGCTACGGAAGTGTGGCGTCTGGGGTTGTGTAGGTGCAAGTGTCGCTATTTGGCGCGAAGAATGTGCGAAAAGGACAATTATGAGATTATGTGTGCGTCGCCCGATCCTTGTGATTTGCCATTGCCTCCACAAGAATGGTTGAAACAGGATAGCATGTTGGGTGGTTTTATTACTCCCACATATATAACAAATTTGATGTTAAAGTTTATTGACCAACCATATCAAGATGATGATTTGTCTATTCTTGATCGGGCAACAGACGAGGCACTTGACCATTATTGGAAAGGACAAGTCAAAGCATGCCAATATGCTATCTTTCATATGTGCTAAATAGCTGGTTAGTGTTTGTTGTGAAGCATGTGTGTTTTTTCTTTTATACTAGCAAATATTCTTATAATGAACTCTTTTTTAGAGAGATTATATTGTTATTATTATAATATAATAAACTATATATGACACTGCGTGTTCTTATATTATGCCAACGAAAATCAAGCACTCTTCCCCACGACAAAGACGATGTTGATAAAACAGTAGATTATATTAATACTTATATGGGAGATAATCTAGGAGAAGTTGTAGATATTGAGTATTTAACTACACACGCCCACCATCCAGACCATAGTGTCGATGAAACAAATTACGATGCCGATTATAAATTTTCACTTAATAATAATCGTGAAGCAATAAATTTCGTCGCAAAGCACAAAGGAGTTTATGATGGCATTATTCTTAATACTTGTCCGCTTAATTACTTGAATTATGCTATGATATATGCTCTATTAAAATCAGATGGTTTTTTATTACTAAAAACTTTCGATGAAAACGATGAAACTGGAGAACTTGGTCTTGAAGAAATAACTATTTTACCCAGCACTTTGAAAACATTAAAGAAATACTTTATACATATTGCGCCTCATAATTATGGAAGTCATTTTTATATTAAGAGAGCACAAGCCGGGAAAAAAACTATGCGAGGAAAAGTTAAAAGATCGAGAGTCAAAAGAAGAAGAGTTATAAATACGGTGAGGCGGGTTAATTAAAAATATTTTAGTTTTCTTAATAAAATTGAGTTTTTAAAATAATTTATAAAAATTTTGTAAATTATTTTATTATATTTGAGAGATTTATGAATTTCTCTGAGAGCCAACATTTATTTTCTAGTATTGGTGTTGATCAACAAATTACTGCGTCTATTGATTTATTTTACATTGGAACATTTATTGGGTTAGCCGGGGGTACTCTTTGCGCGTGCGTTATTATGTATTATAAACATAAAAAAAAGAAAATGGAGTTAGACTCGTTGCCCATTGAAGTCACTATTTAAAACTTTAAATAACTATATATTATATTTACTACTAGTGCGCCCAGTACGGCACTTAGAAAAGACTTTATATTTTGGTTTTCTTCATATGTATCTTTTTTCTCTTGAATGTCTTCATTTTCTACAACTGCTTTTACTAAATCACATAATAATAAATCTATAGTGTCTCTTTGTTGATTTACTTTTAATTGGGCTTTTGACCATAACCAATAAGGTGATTTACCCATTAGTTCCGTCTTTTCATCTATCATAGAACATATTTTATTATTGCCTCCTAATGTTGCGCATACTATTGGTTGTGTTAGGCTTTGTTGTTGCCAGTGATTGACCAACATATTACATATTTCGTTGTGTAATTTTTCATCATTTATTAGTTTATTTCGTTCGTGAATTATATTGGCATCTAGTGATTTATATTTTAATAACACTTCTTTCATTTGCCAACTAATATTTGACATTTTTATATATGTTTATGTTTTTATTATTATATCATTTTTTTTTATTATTTAATACTGTGCTACCCAATCTCTCTTTATTTTTATATTTTCTTTGGTATTTTTTATTTATTTTTATTTATTTATCTTTATTATTTTATTATAGTATTATGGCAAACCGGAATCCGGTAACATAACCTTATTTGAGTTATATTATTGTTATTGACTTTCTCTCATTTATGTTATACTTATAAAAAATTGAATTGAATATTTTTTATGTTATGTATAGTCTCCACAAAAAACAACTAGCGCAAATGTCGACTCCTATTGTTTTGCTTGCTATGCGCATTGAGACCCTTGAGAAGCAACTTGCCCTCCTTCTTAAGGAGCAAAAGGTTGTTCCCAAGGAGAAGAAGGAGAAGGAGAAGAAGGAAAAGAAGGAAAAGAAGGAAAAGAAGTCTAAGGATGAATCTTCGTCTGACGATGAAGACAAACCCAAGACCAAGCGCGGACCCAATGGATATATTCTCTTCTCTAGTGCTAACCGGGATGACGTTAAGGCAAAGTTGTTTGTTGGGGACGAGAAACCTAAGAACACCGACATTATGAAGCAATTGGCTGTGTTGTGGCAAAATTGTGATGCTAAGGAGAAGGCAATTTGGAATGCGAAGGCTAAGGAAGGTAAGGAAGTCAAGGAAGTCCAGGAAGTTGCCTAAGTTATTGGTTATATGTAGCATATTCATGTTTAAAAACCCCAAAAAACCCAAAAAAATTTTTTCTTTTTGAGACATTAGTTCATCCTATTTTTTTATTTATTCTTTTTGCGCTTTTTTAAATAGGTTTATTAATATATATATTATATATATTATATATCTTGTTATATGTCAGCAAACCGGAATTCGGTAACATAACCTTTTATTGGTTATAGTTATTGTTATTTATTTTCTCTCATTTTTGTTATACTTAAAAAAAATTGATTTGGTTTTTTTTATTATTATATATAGTCTCCACAAAAAACAACTAGCACAATGTCGATGACTATTGAGATGCTTACTATGCGCGTTGAGACTCTTGAGAAGCAAATCGCCTTGCTTCTTAAGTCTGACAACACCAGCGCCGATGTCGAAGTCGATGTCGCAGTTGATAAAGTCAAGAAGGCGAAGAAACCGAAGAAGACTAAGGATGACGCTTCTAGTGATGAAGAGGTTGTTGAAACCAAGAAGAAGACCAAGAAGGAGAAAAAGGAGTCTTCTTCCGACGATGAGGACAAACCCAAGACCAAGCGCGGACCCAATGGATATATTCTCTTCTCCAATGCTAATCGGGACGACGTTAAGGCAAAGTTGTTTGTTGGGGATGAGAAACCTAAGAACACCGACATTATGAAGCAATTGGCTGTGTTGTGGCAAAACAGTTCTCCAGAGGAGAAGGCAATTTGGAATGCGAAGGCTAAGGAAACGGCTGAGGTTATGTAAAGGTTTTGGTGGTGATTTAAAGGGAAAATAAAGGGAAAAACTCCAAAAAAAAATTTTTTTTTGAGAGATTGTATTTTTTGCTATACTTTTTTAAAATTGAAATTTTGTATTTTTTTATTTTATTTATATTTGTAATTTATATTTTAGTTATTTATATTTTAGTTATGGTTATGACTATTGAACAACTTACTAATCGTATTGTTTTTCTTGAGTCTCAAATTTTAGTCTTACTTTCTGCTACTAAGGGTGTAAAACATAATGCTAAGGGTATAAAATCGGATGCTAAGGGTGTAAAATCGAATGCTAAGGGTGTAAAATCTGATGCTAAGGGTATTAAATCTGCTTCCGCATTTAATATTTTTGCTAAATATTTTACTCCTCATATTCGTTCGGCACTTTTTAATACTAACTTCATTTTAACTAAGGATTTACATTTTAAACCTACACATCAACAAATTATTGTTGAAATTTCGGCTATGTGGAATGATTTGACACTTGAAGAAAAATCACATTGGAAACTTTCACATTAGCACACCTCTGATTTTACTACTTTTCCATCTTTTAATATTCCTTCTATTTCCATTCCCATATTCATTAACACATTCTCATTCGTTTTGTAGAAC
>Ga0114979_10002098_pt1 | contig 13457 bp, 8 predicted proteins | sample S_140625_EF_Meta_FD_87315 | JGI IMG/M metagenome (GOLD analysis project Ga0114979, IMG submission 87315) | Freshwater microbial communities from Lake Simoncouche, Canada to study carbon cycling - S_140625_EF_MetaG | ecosystem: Environmental > Aquatic > Freshwater > Lake | place: Lake... | reverse complement strand
TATGAAACAGAAGGTAAAGAAGTAGTATTCGAATCCTTAGCTGATGCGTCTACTCAGAATACAAAAAGTTTTGCTAGGCTATTTTTAGCTGCAATAGCAGAAAATAGAGCATTTGTTAGATGTGTTCGTAATTTTCTTAAAATCAACATCGTTTCTCAAGAAGAGTTAGGTGATGCAAAACTTATAGATGATTCTTCTATCGTGCAAGAAAATCCAACTTCTCCACATGTTCTATTGGAAAAGGTAATGAAAGATAAATCAATATCTTTTGATTCCTTAAAAAAGAAATTAATTAAAGAGAATTTTGATAATGCATCTGAACTTAAATCAATTAATGACATACCAAAAGTTAAAATATTCGAACTTATAGAAAGAATCAAAAAAGCTTAACTCTCTCCACTTACTATAAAAGTTGTAAAACCTAATTCAGCTGTGCCATTACTTTGACTACTTAGCGACATATTTTTATTCATAAGAACTAAATCTTTAAGAGTCAATGTTCTTGCCGTCGAAGTCCCATTTAAATTTTTTAAATTAATATTTAAATTTCTAAGGTTTAAATTATTTATTATATTTCTTATATTTTCAAAATTTAATTCACTAATTTCTAAATTACAATTAAATGTTGTTGATATTGGATATATTAATTGAATATAAGTGGGTAGAATTTCACCAATTTCATAAACTTCATTTCTACTAGAAGTAATAGTAACATCGAAAGAATTAGTTGGATTTGAATTTACTTCATCTAAATCAATATCAACATAATGAAAGTTGTATATAGGCAATTCTTGATTATAATTTACAATATTATAATTTCCAGTCATTTGTCCGAGCTCTCCATATATAACGGCATTAATTCCTACCTCAATAGGAGAATATTTTGTATGCCTAATACTATAAGAGTTTAATGCACCACTTTGAAATTCTATATATCTATTTCCATATTCCACTCTACCAGAAAATAATTTATTACCAGTATAATTTATAAAAGGATCATTAGAATTTCCTATTAAATTCACCGATAGACTAGCTCTTATTGGTTGTGCTGCTAAATAATTTATACCAGAATCACCTATCGCAAACGAAGGCGTTATATTGGTATCGTAAGTTAAATTCAAGCTAGTTATACCAGAAACCATTATACCATCTATAAAAAGATTTTGATTAGAAATATTAGAGTACATGTATTATAATTTACACTTATAGTGTAATAATAAAGAAGGTAAAAGGTTTATGGCTAGTATAAATGACACAATAACAGGTTGGCGTCCACAGGTTGTATATCCAAAATATGGTATAGCCTCTGGGGAATATAGTAGATATTATTATTCTTTAAAAGATAATAATTTAAATAATGATCCAATTTCAAGTCTAAATGGTTTTTGGGATGGATATGTAGTTATTAATGGTAATTATATACCAGATTTTTATTGGAAACCATCATATTCTACCGTAGTACAAGCATCTCCAAGAATCAACAGGGTTAAATTTGGAAATGGATATGAGCAAAGAATACCAGACGGAATGAATACTGATCTTATAACTTTAAATCTAGAATTCGCTAATAGAAAAGAAAGTGAAGCTGTGGCTATTTTGCATTTCTTAGATCAAATGAATGGGCAAATATCTTTTATATATAATGTTCCAACTATTTATAATAAAAATTCTTTTAATACGAGATTTGTTTGTCCGAGTTGGGAAACAACCTATAATTTTTATCAAAATTATTCAATTAAAGCTACTTTTGAGGAAGTAATAGCCTAATATGCCACTTAACGCAACAAATACTTTTAATACAATCGCTTCTGGTATTAAAAATTTTAATACAGAAGTAGGCAGTTTAACTCCAAGTACTCCAATAGAATTATTTGAAATAGATATGAAAGACGTATATCCTCAAACGGCTTTTATAACTACAGAAAATCAACCCATATCAAATGGGGTATTGAGAATTTTTAATGATGTTAATTTATTTAATTTAGCTACAAATACAAGAGGTAAACTTTATTGGCAAGGAAATTATTATTATCCATTTCCAATATCTGTTGATGGATTTGAATTAAATTCAGTAGGTACAATGGCTAATCCTAATATGGTGCTAGCTAATACAAGTCCAGATGGTAGCGATAATTCTTTTTATAAATACGCTAGATTACAAATTCAGTCTTTGGGAGATCTTGCTGGATGTAAATTTACAAGGATAAGAACTTTTTTAAAATATTTAGATCCATCAAATTTTTCTAATAATTTTAATCCTTATGCTAAAGATAATAATTTTTTTGAATTAGAATTACCAAAAGATATTTATTATATAGAAAGAAAAGAATATGAAAGTAAAACTACAATTGAATATAGTCTTTCTTCTCTTTTAGATATAGAAAATGTTGCATTACCAGGAAGAAAAATTTTAGCACAAAAATGTCCATTTCAATACAGAGGAGAAGGATGTTTGTATGAATATCACAAAAGAATGACTTATGCTCATAGCGGGGTATATGCGGGATGCTCAAATGTTCCAGCAAATTATATAACATTGCCACTAGAAGCTCCTCCAACAGCAACAGATAATGACGAGTTGTATTTAGGAAAAATATTCACTGGAGATAATGTCAATGGTATATCAGATGCGTATATTTTTACTGGCATCAATCATATTCGTATCGCAACAGGAGTAGGGGATAGTACTTGGTCATTTAGTAATTTTAATTTGACAAGCGGATCTTCTATTTCTTCTCAAAGAAGTTTAAGTGATAATAATTTTTCAGTCACAGGAGCAAATACGAACGCTAATGGATTGGCATCTATTACTTTTCAATTAAATAATCCAGCAGAAATTACAAAATTAAGTTTAAATTCCGCCACAACAATAACAAATAATTTTAATTTTTATTTTTCAAAAGACAATGGTTCAACTTGGGAAGCGGTAAAAACTCCTTTAGGCGTAGCACAAGATTGGACTTTAAATGGCAAAGCAGCTGGTTCATACGTAACAGGTTGGCCTACAGTAGGTATGCATAAATATTGGAAACTTAGTACTACTAATACAGCAGCTGGAACAAATTTAACAGAAGTTCAGTTAAGTGGACAATATAGAATAGCTGATAGTGGTTTATGGGGATTAGGGAATACTTATCGAAGAGGAGAATTTACTTTCTTAGAAAAAATGGGAATTAAATATTATTACGTTTCTCTGACGGGTCATCTTTCTAATGCATTTAATGCTCCACCTAATAGAATTTTTTGGTCAACAGATAGTTGTTCTAAAGAAATATCTGCTTGCAGAAATAGGTGGCAATTGAATCCATATTTTAAACCAGTAATTTGGCCATTATCTCGTGGAGGCTGGAGTAGAGCTAAAATGTATAATCATTTTTTCTATTATAATTTTAGTCCATCAACACTTGATTCAGCCACTGGTGATGCTGGTTCTTGGCCAAGAAGACCAATGGTTTGGGATCCATTTGGAAAATATGCTTGGGGATTACCAAAAGATTATACTGGAGATTATTTAAATGGATTTTTGCCATTTGGTGGATTTCCTGGAGTAGATAAAAGATCATGAAACTTTTACAAACAACTAAAAATTTTATTAGAAATCATGCAGATAAAATTTATCCAAAAGAATGTTGTGGTTTTGTTGTGAGAGATAAATTAGGTAATTTAGATCACATAGAAGCAAAAAATATATCTGATAACAATATAGAATTTTGCATAGATCCATATTATTTTTTAGTTATACAAAATAATTATAATATAGATTACATATATCATAGTCATGCAGATAAAAATTATATAGATTTTTCAGAACCAGATATGATCTGTGCAAAAAATTTAATGAAAAATTTAATTTTATATATAGTTGAATTAAATATATTTAAAATATATAATTATGAAACAGGAGAAGTGACTCATGGTTAAAGTTATTCTTCATGGTAAATTAGGAAACGATCTAGGACCAGAATGGGATTTAGAAGTTTCGAGCGTTTCTGAAGCTTTAAGAGCTATAGAAGCTAATACTAAAAAATTCAGAAAATGGATTATAGATAATCATAAAGACTATAAGTATGCAACATTAATAAATAAAAAACCTGTTCAATTTAACAAAAATGAAGAGTATTATACTTTAAAATCAGATCTTGTTATTAATTTTGGTGAAAAATTGCAAACTATAGATATTCTTCCAGTCGCTAAAGGTGCAGCTTATACTTTTTATGCAGGCGGCGGAGGGAATAATGTTAGTTCTTCATATTTTGTATATAATCCTCCACCCCCACCATTTTTTTTCAGTCCACCTCCACCTCCACCATTTTATTATAGCCCTCCACCTCCACCACCATTTTATTATAGCCCTCCACCACCTAAATCACCACCACCTGCACCCCCACCACCACCTAAATCACCACCACCTGCACCACCACCACCTCCACCAGGAGGAGGGGGAGGAGGCGGAGGAGGAGGCGGAGGAGGAGGCGGAGGAGGAACTCCACCACCCCCACCACCAGGAGGAGGAGAATCTCCACCACCACCTCCAGGAGGAAGCGGAGGAGTTGAAGATTTTTTTGCTGATTCTGGAGACTTTTTACTAAGTTTCTTTGGCCCTTTGTTGCCTCAATTATTATTAGCAGTTTTAGCTTTATTATCAAGCGGAGTTACTGCTCTATTATCTAAACCACCACCAAGTATTCCATACAATCCTCAACAACCATCTCCATATGATCCAGGTCAAGTTCCAGAAATACCAGGAGGTCAAGGGACGGGAGGAGTAAATGGTGGACCAATTTCTTATTTATTTAATGGTCCAACAAATATCATGGGCGAAGGTGGACCTGTACCAGTAGGATATGGTAAATTAATTATTGGATCAAATATAGTTCAAGTTTCTTATGAAGTATTGTATAAAGCCACAATGAGAGCTAATAAAGATGCAACTACTTTACAAGATAACGCAGTAGGTGGAGTACAATTTTTATTTAATGAAGATTGTATGTTAGTGGATCAAAATCCAACAAACGCAGGATTATAATATATGCCAGACGTCAATTCAGTAATGGAGGGTTTAGAAGGATTAGAGTATCCATCTAATTTCGGAAATAATATGGGAGGATTAGATTTTCCAGATAGTTTAGCTGCAGATTATATGGGAGGACTTAATTGTTTAATTTTTAGTGGAAAAGATTCTTTTGGAGGTTTTGTAGATTCATCCGCTTTTCCTAGCGAAGTAAGTGGCAATTATGGTCCTGCATGTCCTATTTATGGAATGACTGGGTACATATACATGCCAGCATCAGTTGCTCAACAAGCTACTGATCCTTATTCGTCTGGCACAGACTACGCACTTGGTTGGGGCAGAATGGATTGGAGAGATTATATGCAAAAAGTTAATTATAATGTTGGTGCTCCAAATTTAAGATCTTACTTTCAACTTCCAAGGCAAGATGTAAATCCGCTTTATGCTCCATATATTATTACAGGAACAGGATATAGAAAATTTGATCAAAGTATAGCTTCATTGCTTAAAATAAATATTTTAGATTTAATTTCAGAAGGACCAATAGAAGGATTTGTTACTGGTGATTATATTTATAATCTATCAGGCAAAAAAGCGGGAGATATTGGATATACATCTGCTAAATTTTCTCCTTATACAACTAATACTGGTACAGCAGCAGGGAAAGGAGCGTTAAGCTTTTTTAAAGCTACTCCAGAAACAAGATCAATATTTTGGAATAATACACCTATTGCGACCATGAGAGGCTTCATGAACTTCCAATACGCAAATTATAAATATACAAATGGAGAACCAAATAATCATACAATTTCGAATCCTTATATAAATTTATATCAAGATAGATTTCATTGGGATGGAAATAAAGTAGATGTAAATAAATATCCAATTCAAAGCGCATCAACTAAATTAATAAATGAAAGTTTATATGGAGGAAATTATTATCAAAGCGAAAACTCTGGATATGCAACTCCAAGAAGATATTACATATACGATACAGACATACAAGCAGTTAAAATATTTTTTAAATTAAACGCTTTGTATTATCAAAATCTTACTGGAAACAGGGTCGGAGAAATGGATAGAAATCAAGTAAAAGTTCAATTAAGATTATATAGATTATTTTCTGACAGAACAGAATCATTGGCTACAATTGATACGGCTACTGCAGATAATCCATATCTTTATACCGCAGATAATATACAATTTTATGGAAAAATAACAGCTCCAATGGTGGCGCATTATACATTTTGGTTTAGACAGTATAAAGATAATGGTTTTCCAATTAGAGTTTTGCCTAATCAAATCGGCTGGGTTTTAGATATCACTAAAATGACTGCGGAAAATATATCGTCATATACAGCAAATAGTATAGAAGTTACTAGTTTATCTTATATTTATGGAGATAGATTTACCTTTCCAAACGCAGCATTAGTTCATAGTACTTTTGATGCTAGATATTTTAACAGTATACCAGAAAGATCATATTATGTAAAATTATTAAAAGTTAAAGTACCAGAAAATTATGATCCTATTTTAAAAACATATAATGGATCTTGGAATGGTAAATTTAAATTAGCATGGACAGATAATCCAGCTTGGTGTTATTATGACATGATAACAAATAATAGATTTGGTTTAGGAAAATATGTAGATCCATCATTAGTTGATAAATGGACTCTTTACGAAGCTTCGCAATATTGTGATCAATTAGTTCCAGATGGAAGAGGAGGTCTCGAACCAAGATTTACTTGTAATTTATATATCAATACTAGAACAGAAGCGTATAGAATAATAAATGATATGGCTTCTATATTTAATGCTTTGCCTTATTATATGGCTGGACAAATATTTATAAGTCAAGATAGACCAAAAGAACCAATATATTTATTTAATAATAGTAATGTCATAAATGGTAATTTTACTTATTCAGATAGTGCTAAACGAACAAGACGATCTGTAGCAATGGTACGATATAATGATGAAGATAATAATTTTAAACCTGCGTATGAATATGTAGAAGATAAAACTAGCATGATGAGATATGGAATTCGAGAAGTTGAAATTGCATCTTTTGGTGGAACTAGAGGTAGTCAAGCTAGAAGATTAGGTAAGTGGTTTCTTGCTAGTGAAAACTTAGAAACAGAAACCGTAAATTTTGAAACTAGTTTAGAAGGATCTTTATTAAGGCCAGGAGATGTAATTAAAATATATGATCAAAATAGAAGAAATAAAATATACGCTGGAAGAACAATAGAATTAAATTCAGGCAGTGCAACATTAGATATTGAATACAATGAGTATAATAAATATATATTAACTGGAGTAAATCAAAGTTTTATGTTTAGTACTTTGACTCCTACCTATAATTTAAATTTAGGAACAAAATTAGGGGATGAACTAGTTACTGGTTATGATTTAAAATCTGATGGTTCAATAAGTGGTCTTAACACAAAATTATTCAGAAAAAATCAAATACAAAATTTAAAAATTAATAATACTAAAAACTATATAACTAGTGGAACTGGATATTTTGGAGATAAAATAAGAATAGTCTTTGATAAAAATACAATAAATACAACCTCACAATTTACCCCTGTGATAACTCAAGGAAATGTAGCTTATAGTGGAAATAATGGCAATGGTTTTGTGAAAACATTAGATACTGTATCATGGGACGATACTCAAGTTTATTCTCAAGAAGGATATTATGATAAAGTATTTACAAAAGTTGTTCCAGTTAATAACTATGGCGGTTATTATATGTTTGGATTAAACTCCGATCCAGCTACGAGCACATCTTACGCTGATTTAGATTATGCTTGGTATTTTATAGCTGATGGTACATTGCAAATTAGATTGAATGGATCAGTATTATCAGGAATAACATGGACAAATTACAATAAAAATGAAACATACACAATTGATTACGATGGGCAATATGTTAACTTTTTAAGTGGAAATGATAATATATATAAAGAAGCTAGGTCAGTGGGAAATAGACTTTATTTTGATAGTTCTTTGTATAATAAAAATGCTGGATTTACAGATGTAAAATTTGGCACATACGGATTAGATAATAAAGATTATAATTTACCTAATAATGCAATTTGGTCAATTGATGTAAGTACCACTGGTGATTATGGTGGTTATACAAGTGGAATTAAAAATAGATATCCAACACAATTTGTTCCTGGTAATTTATTATATGATGGATGGTATTTAGAGTCGTATTTAGATAAACTTCAATCATATAGAATAATTAATATACAAGAAAAAGAAAAAAATACTTATAATATATCTTGCCTAGAATATAATCCATTAAAGTATGTAGATATTGATACAGGAGTAGCATTAATAACTGTTCCAGAGAAAAATCCTATACCAGAAACACCAGATTTAGGATTACAAATTTTATATAGAGATCAATTGGGAAATAAAACAGGATCTAACTCGCTATATTATAATTCATATCAAACAAAAGGATTGAACAGTGTCGCATATCTTATTACTGGGAAAAGTGGACCAAGAGGCTCAGGAATAGTGTCTAATTATAAAGTTTACGTTTCAAGTGGACTTCAATCATTCTCTTCTTCTTCTTTACCGCCAGCCAAAGATTTATTTTCTATTTATAATAATTTACCAACTAATACTTATACCGCAACAACAATTCCACCATATTTTACTCCTACGGTAAGTGGAGATTATACTGTTACTTTAATTGCAGAAAATAATTCGAATGAATTTTCTGATACTGCTACAAAACAAATACAATTATCTCAACAAACTATACCAGCAGTTGTTGTTGCAAGTGGAGTAAATATATTATGATAAATATAGATTCATTTCAAACTAATAAAAAAGATATTACCATTTTATGGGAATCACAAAGAGATTTATCAGCTGATATTTTATCTGAACGCTTACATAAAGGTTTTCCCTCTTTTAATGTAGAAATTTCTAATGAAAATAATGAATTAATTTATATATACGAACATATACCTAGCTCCAACGAAATTGGTTCTATATCTTTGGCCAGTTTAGAAGCAAGACAAAAAATTATAAATAGAAATCCAGCTCTTATTTGTGCTAATCCTAGAAAAAAAATGGAAATGTTTTCTAATCAAAATATAGTTAAAAATAATTTTACATTTCCTATAGAAGAAAATTTTAGATTATTTAAAGAAAAAAATGGATATGATGGATTTTATGAAAAATTATTCATTAAGATAACTCATAATGATTCTTTTCAAATAAGCTATACTTGTTTTGTGGAATATGATAAAACTATTAATAAAGATCTACTTAATCAATCTATAAGCAAAGTATATAGAAGTTCTGATAATTTAAATTTAAAAATAAAATTTAATCCATCATCATTTAATGATACTAATATAAATTCTTTTATTATATTTGCGAAAGCTATAAATGGTAATTCTCAAATAGATTTAAGCCCTGTATTTGTAGAAGACGTACAATCTAAATGGTTAGACACTGTTGATGATACTAAAATATTAAGTTTGCCATTTATAGAAAATGAAATTCTAGAAGAATCTCAAAATTTAAATATAGAAATATACCCATTATTGCCATTTGAGACGGCTGTATTAAAAAGTATAAAAGATAATGAAAATATTAAAAATTTTATTAATAATTTTATAATAAATAAATTAGTTTATAATAATTTATATAAATCTGGTTCTATTTTAGAATTAATTAATTTTCATGGTTATGTTTATTTGTTTAATAAAGAAAGTTTTTCTAATCTTGCGTGGCCAGATATAAACTTATTAATTAATAATATTAATTATTATAAGTATTTCCCAAAATCAAAAGGCTCTAATAATTTAAATACAATATGCTTGAATACTGGGCCAGAAATAGATTCTAGTATATTAGAAATAGTAGATCAAAATCTTAATCAAACTTTAGGATACTATAATATAGATGAATCGAAATACTATGATATACTATTAGATTTACCTTACTTTAAATCTTTAAATATTTCTCATATAAAAATAATTGAAATTGAAGAAAAAGAAAATGAATATGTAATGTATTTAGATTTTACAACTTTACTTACAGAACAGCAAGACATAATTTTATATAATTGTTCATCTAACTTATCTTATATCAGAAAATATTATGAAAATATAAATGATTCAAATTATTTACATTTAATATTTTCTATTAAATATCCAAAATTTAATAAAGATGGTTTAAATAGTGCACAAGTTATTGATGAAAAAATAATGATTAATTTTTCTTTTAGATATAATAATTAATTATCTTCTAAGAACTCCGCCTAGTCTTTGTTGTTCTCCAATAATTTTAACTACTTCTAACTTAATTTTATTGGCTAAGTCTTTAGATTGATTAATTTCAATTTGAGAATTAGAATTTGTATTATTACCGTTTGTATTTTGAGATACTGCGCTTTGTACGTTGCCTTGGGGACTTACTGTTACGTTAACATTTACATTATTTGTTATATTTGTAGAAGAAGAATTATCTTGACTTTGATCTACGCTTTGTCTTACAATTTGTCTATCTGAATTTGCATTTGGTTGCATTGATTGATAAATTGGAGAACTTAATCCATTAAAATTTTGTGCAGTAGCATTAATACGTTCAGGGCCGACTGGTCCACCTTGTGCGAATCTTGGGATTCTACTATAGTTTAAATTATCAAAAAAGTTTTGCCCATATTTTTTAACAGCTTTTTTATTTACAACATATTCTCCGCCCATTAGTAATGCTGGTATATTGTCTTTTTCTCCACCTTTTGGAGAACCTTTTGCTCTTCCAACTGGTAATCTTCCAGAGGATCCAGTTCCAAAAATATCTGCTGGAGAATTTCCTGTAGCTTTTCTTGTCTCGCTTGAGCCAAATAGATTTCCAGCTTTAAATGGACTTCCTCCTCCTGGGCTTAAGAAATTTTTAATATATGGACTAACATATTGACTAAATGCTCCTGCTCCTAAAATTGTTCCAGCGGTTAAAGCCCCACCAATTAATTGATTATTTCTTGCTTGATAATAGGCGTTTCTTTGGGCTTGATTAATTTGATTAATCATTTGCCTTTGTCTTGCGTTGGCTTCTTCTATATTTTTAATTTCTTCTGCATATTGTTTATCATATGCATCTTTAGAATTTATTCTTTCTGCTAAATAATCTTGTAAATCTACATATCTTTGTTTAAGTATATCATTTTGAGGATTATTTGTATCATATAAAGCTGCAGCATTTAAGTTTGAATCTATGTTGAATTGTCCATCAGTTGGATATAATGGATCATTGTATTGATAATTTGCAGTACCTTGATAAAAAAATCCTCCTCCAGAATTAGGATTTTCTCCTGGTAAATCAACTACGTCTCGTTGCAATTGCGCTAATCTCATAGCTTCAGAAGCATTTACTTCTTCCGCAGAAGGTTTTCTTGAAGTGTTGGTCATTGAAATATATTGAGATTCGCTTCCTTGTCTAAGAATTCCTCCATCTGCCATTTTAGGAATTTTTAAATTATTTAATTGATCTAAGAAATTGACTCCGTATCTATTAACGGCAGATTTTTTAATTACATATTCTCCCCCCATTAAAAGAGAAAGTACATCGTCTTTTTGTTTTGATCCACCTGTTACTTCTCCTCCTGTAGCATAATTTTTAACTGGTCCACCAGAACTAAATTTAAATATATCTGATAAACCAGTTCCTTGAAATAAGGATGAAAATGTTTGACTTATAGCTGCTTCTAATGCTAATTGCTGAATTCGTCTAGAAATATTCAAAGCCATATTTGTAAATGCTTGATCTGCTGTTTGAGAATTATCTATAATACTTTGAAATGCATTTCCCATTTCAGATTTTATAGTTTTAGCTGTATCCATCGCACCATTTTGTAAATCTCTATATAAATCTTCAGTTTTATAATCAAATTCTGTAAAAAATGCATCAGCAACATCTAAAGCTTTTCTTCCTTCGCCTACTGATTTTCCAGCTAATAATCTTGTTTCTCTTTGCTGTTGTTTTTCTTGTTTATATTGGTCCGCAAACATTAAACCATTAGCTCTTTTATTTTCAGTTTTTTGATTTTCAATTAACGCTAAAAGAGCATTCCTATATTGATCTTCTGTGATTATTCTTGATTTTAATTTTTCTCTTAATATAACTTCTTGTTCTGTTATATTTTTGACAATTTCATCTCTTTGGTCTTGATTTAAAATATCAGAATTTATTTGTCTTAATTGTTTTTCGTATTCCATTCCTAATAATTTATCTGGCGCAAAATCTTCTCCTCGTCCTAAAGTTTTTAAATAAGTTTGAATATCTCCAGCGCTTAATGCACCAAGTTTCTTTAAATCATTTCTATAGGAATCTATAAAATCTTGAGTAGTTTGTATTGAACGTAAAAATTTTTCTGTTAATTGACCAGCTGCAGCTTTTGTTTTTTGCAATTCTTCAACAGTAAATTTGACTGCATCATCTAAATTTCCTGAACTTATAGCTATTTTAATAGCTTTATTTGCTACATCTTCAAATTCTGGAGCGACTTTGCCATCGGCATCTGTATAAATTTCTTTTAATGTATCTACAAATTTTTCTAAAGTTGAAGCTGCATTTGCAGTTTCTTGTGCAATTTTTTTATTATTTTCTGGAGCTTTTCCATCTGCTAAATAATCTTTACCTTTAGTATTGCTCATATCCTTCATCAAGCTATCAACAAAAGCTCCAGCATATTGCATTGAGCCTTGTTTGCCAGCTAGTTGTTTTGATAAAGTTAATTGACCCGTAGAATCTATTGAGGTTTCTACGCCTTGTAATGTTTTTAAATCTACATTATTTTTTATACCTTTTAATTGAGATAAATCATTTAATTGACCAATTACATTATCAATTTTTTTCCTACCTTCTTCTGTTTTAGCTAATGTCGTTGTATACCTAAGCCCAGTTTCATTACTTCTAACATCTAAAAGTGCTCTAGCTGCTACTTTCGCTTCTTCTTTGCTTTTAATTCCACCTTGAGTATTTAAACTTTCAAAAAATACTGCAATTTCTTTTGATCTTACTTCTGCTGCCCCTTTAGCGAAATTTTGAGCCATTAAAGATCCAATTTCTTCAAATTTTCCTTCTCTAATTTTATCTAGAACTCCAGATTGTATATCTACAGGAAGCATAGAAACTTGATCAACAATTTTTTCAAAAATAATATCTAAATTAGCCTGTTTGATATCATTAGGTCCTTCTAAACTTAATGTTCTTTTGTATTGATCGATCAAGGGAGTAACTTGTTGAATTGCTCCTTGTGTTTGATTAAATCTATCTTGTAGTATAGCTAGTTCTTTACTTAAACTTTGAACTTTTTCTTGTTTGAGCATTTCCTCTCCCTGTTTGCTCCCAGCATAAGCTCCATAACCTGCACCAACTGCAGCAGTTGGTGCAGGTTATGGAG
>Ga0114979_10002097_pt1 | contig 13458 bp, 26 predicted proteins | sample S_140625_EF_Meta_FD_87315 | JGI IMG/M metagenome (GOLD analysis project Ga0114979, IMG submission 87315) | Freshwater microbial communities from Lake Simoncouche, Canada to study carbon cycling - S_140625_EF_MetaG | ecosystem: Environmental > Aquatic > Freshwater > Lake | place: Lake... | reverse complement strand
GTCCAATGCCTCCTCCATGAACGTTGTGTGGTCGTTAAATCTGCTCATCTGTTAAGAAGTTATAGTACTCTTCGTACAAGTTGTTAAATATTTCCTGGTAGTTGTCCCTATATATAAGGTCTCCGTTGTCGTCCGTTGTGTAAAGTTCTAGTTCGTTCTCTACCATTTGACGCAGGTCTTTATGCGCCAGCTCTGAGGCCTTCTCTACTACGTCCATAATCTTCTAAAGTTATGATTGTACCTGAACGTCTTTCCGTCCATTTTTACACTATATCCATAGTACTCAGAGTTCAACATAAAGTCTCTGCCCTTTGCAATATTCAGTCTAAACCACTGCTCTTGGTTATAATTTATCATATCTCTATTCTTTTAAATTCGTGTACCTTAATGAATGCGCTAGGGTAGGCTAGCTCCAGGTTCTCTACCAAGTCGTCGTTGTCGTATTCCTGGATCTCGTTACGTTCTAGCTCTACTATAGGTGTTAAAACCTCAGCGATTTCTTGTTCCGTTAGGTCTGTCAGAAGGAAGAAGTCCTCTTCTTCGTATGCCGTTGTGTTTACTCTAAATACCTCTATTGTGCGCATAGTTCCCAGTTGTTAAGTTTGTTAATCGTCTTAGTGTTAAGGCCTAGGCTCTTGTAGATGAACCTGGCCAGCGCCTTGTTACCCTTGGTACCCTCGCTTATCTCTCCAGTTCCGATTGCTCGTACAACGTCTCTAGGCTCCATGCCTAGAACCCTGCTGCAGAACTTTACGTCCTGACCCAGGTAGAATGATTTGTCTTTTACTACTAGCGTCCAGTTATGGTCGAATCCGTATGTGCTTGTGATGTCTACTCTCATGATATAAATAATGTGTTTAAGTTTGAAATGTTAAGGTCTAAATTTAGGTGCTGGAATAACGTAACTACCTCGCCAATAGTTAGTTGTGTATAATAGTCGTTCTCTGTTAACGAACCGATGATGCCCTCGTATGTTAAAGGGTACTTCTGTGAGTCTAATCTTTCTTTAAACTCTGGCTTTAATCTTTCTAATAAATTCATATTGATAACATTAAGGTTATTACTACTAAATAAATTGTGTATATTATATACTTCTTCATAATTTTATGTTTTTAAGTTGTTGAATTGTGCTTGAATAAGCCTCTATTTCGGCTCGTTTTTCTTTGGTTAGTCTCTTTATACCCATCTGGGCTTGTTGTGTCTTAATCTCGTTCTCAATGGCCTTAGCGACCGCTTGTCTCATAGAGGACTGGAACGGGTATACCTCCCAGGTTCTGTTTATGTAGTTACACTTGGCCTCTGCCAATAAATTACCGCTCTCGTGGTATAACCTACTCGTGTGGCTAAAACCACTTCTACTGCTCTTGTACTCGTTTTTAAATTCCATTACTTTCTTAATGTTATTAGGCCTGCTATGATACAGGAGATTACTACTATGCTCGATGTCGATAGCACCCCTATGGTGCCAATTACTATTTGTGCTGTTGTTCTCATCTTAGTTATCTCTAAAGGTACCCTCTACATGTGGTACGTGGTTTTTAATATACGCTCTTAGTTTCTCTAGGCTGTCTGTAAAGTACACCGAACCCTCGGCCTCGCCTCTGTAGATCGTGATTCCGTTGTCGTCAACAAATGTTGTGTACTCTGGCTTGCAGGTCTGTACTGCTGGATTCAATTTTTGTTTTAGTTCTTCGTAGGTCATAATAATATGTGTTAATGGTTAAGACAACCCCGAAGGGTTGTTTCGTCTATCTAAGACTCGTCAGTTAACCTTGTTTTGATTTCTTGCAACTGGTCGTACATGCTCTGTGCTGTACCCTTGATTCCAAAGTAAGCCTTAACATTAGATATCTTCCAGTGTCTGTGTGGCTTGATTCCTTTAGAATATAGGCCACAATCTCTTATTGATATTATTAAGTTGTAGTAACCCTTCGGCATCTTCTTCTGGTTTACCATGATGGCCGTATCTTCGTTAATTAAGTCTTGAAAAAATTGGCTGTTTCCGTTGATGATTGTTGTCATGTTATTTAATGTTTACGTTTAATAATAGTTTTTGAGCTCTTATTATAGCTCTGCATTTTTCTAACGTTTCTTCCGCTATCTTATAGTCGTCCTCATCGTCTTCTTCCAGATAGTCAAATTGTTGTACCAGGTCGAACATTAAGTCGTGGTACGTATCAAAAAAGTTACCTAGTTCTAATTGCATGTATAATTTACTTGCCTCAATTTCCATTCGTGTGATTGTCTTCATAATAATATGTTGTTAGTGTTTCGTCGTTCTGCGACTCATCAGCAGGAGTAACACACCCCTGGACACTTACATGTCTCTCTCTATTTGAGGAGCTCATGGCCTTCGGACTTCACGGATTACTTTGACCGCTTATTCCAGAGTAGACTTACCCGCTTTATGGTGTTTTCCACCTCCGCCACTTTATCGCTGTTGGTCTCGCTACACACTAGTAGGGAAGTGCGAACCCGATTTTTAAAGTGGTCATCTCCACTCGTTCATTTGAACACTGCAATACTACGGCGGATATTTCGAATAAAAAAATTTATGTGTGATTTTTATTTGATTCTCATAACTTTAACGATATGACTGAGAATAATGCAATGATTTAATCTGTTTATTAATTATTATTCAAAGATTTTGATAGGTCATTATGTAACTGCTTGATAATCAATAGGCTTTCATAGGCTTACACATCATTTATGTGCATGAAGTCAATAGAATAGGGCTTTTATCATTATTGTGTCTTTATTATATGATAAATATTAGGGGAATTGAAAGGTGTGGGGGATAAGGCAGCCTCTGTGACCCTCTAAAATCGATTTTAAGGCACATTTAAGCCACGATAATGATACTAAACGTAGCGTAGCATCAATTTCTCGAGTTTTTGCCTTAGAATCAAAATCCCTTTGAAACCAACACCTCAGCAATGGCGGGGTTTCCCGTCCCTCGATACCAATACCATATAACTTAGGGGACGTTTTTTTCCAGCATTGGCGCGGGCTGGGTCGTTTTTGCCTTCTCTGGTGACGTTTTTAAAAAAGTTTGTCATGGAAACAATCCACTGATATCAAGGCTTAACAAGGATTAGTGTCGAAGTGTCGATTTTACTCTTACTTATGAGATTAAAAAAAAAAATATAAATATAGATTTACATATATAGCTGTAACTGACTACTATTTTTGTCATTTCGTCCCCTTTTAGGCTTAACCCCTGATTTTATTGGGGCTAACGCCGTGACAACTTTATTTTTTCGCGTCACTAACTTGTCACAAATCGACACTATCCAGTGATAGCGGGACTTCCCGCGTCACCGACCTATAGATTAGATTGGATTGGTAGCGCGTTCCTAGGGTAGTGGGTGCCGTGTGCCCGTCCTGGAGGTGGGTGCCCCAGATGATAGCCAACCTGATGACACATATTGTCATGACCTACCCAGGCATGACCCAGGCCGTCCAGAAAAGCCTAAAAATCTGAGTGGAAATTTTGGAAAGTGACCCCCACCCCTCTGAAAATATTCGGTTTCCCTTGGCGGAATTTTTTCGTAAAACGGGGTATAACCCAATCACTACAAATTTCTAACATATTTTTTTTATCTTTGCCTATGAGCAGATCGGTAAGGAAACCAATAGTAAAGGACAAGCCATCTACTAGGTTGTACTGGAGAACTACCAGGAGGGTTATAAATCAGAAGGTAAGATCTGGAGATGAGGACATTCCTAGTGAGAGGAGTATAGTTAATGATTATGACTACTCTGATTATATGTTTATTAGTGATTTAGAAAAAAGTAAAAGAAAGTAGTTATGGAAGTTGAAATTCACAACAGGTTAAAGCTAGGTTTGGTATTGGGTTGGGCGTTATATAATATAGATGAGGAGTACGACTATGGAGAGTTCATACTTTACTTGTTGGTTATTAGTGTGCACATCAGATGGATAAATGAATTAAAGTTGTAACTTTGCAAAAAAAAGATGAGAAAAACATCCTATATATCTTTAGCTGAAAAGCTTACACCAAAACCTTTAAAAGATTTTTTTCCAAAGGAGAGAAAATCAAAAGTTTTAAATAATAAGATATTAAAGAATTTAGATAAAAAAAGTCAAGCTTTTATAAAAATTAATAAATAAATAACTATGAAGAACAGTATAAACAACCCGATGCCAGATCAGTCGATTGGTATCACTAAGATGGTAAAGGCTGCTAAGGCACAGAAGCAGATGAAGAAAACCATGCACATGGCTGAGGCTATGGCAATGGCAAACTCGATGTCAATGAGACCATTGCATCATAACATTATAATGAAGAAGAAATAATGACAACAGAAGAAGTAGCAGGAAAGTTAGCGTTCTTTCACGAGCAGATACATATTATTCACTGGAATACAAAGGTATTTGCAGAGCATAAGGCGACAGGTGAATTATATGAGTTCATTCAGGACTTTAAGGACGATGTAGTTGAGTTGTTGATGGGGTACACAGGTAAGAGGGTTAAGTCCTTTAAGATTGATCCTATTAATATGACTGCTGACTCTATGGATGTTGTGTCTGATATCATGAAGTTTGCTTCTGATTTAGAGGATTGGGCAGATGATATGAAGTTCTTGGACGTATGTAACAAGGCACAGGAGTTATCTGGTAAGGCAGCTAAGACAATGTACTTGTTGACACTATCATAGACTAAGTTATAGACAGCGATAGCAGTAACAAAGTTGGACAATGAAGTGACATAATATAAGCCAAGCATAATTGTTTGGCTTTTGTCGTTTATATAAGTCATTAAACTAATATATTATACATAATGTAACATATTTAACACATATTTGTTACATTTGAGTTAAATATAATACATAAAAAAAATGTTGTATATTTGCCCATATAAATTAAATATAATATGGAAAATTTTGGATACAGCCCAAAGGAGCTGCACTTCGACACTGAAGGAAGAGACAAACTGATTAGCGGAATAACCACTATTGCTAAGGCAGTTAAGAGTACACTTGGACCGAGAGGTAAGACGGTACTTATTGAATCACCGAACCACACACACGGAATAACGGTAACCAAGGATGGTGTTACTGTTGCCAAGTCTATCTACCTGTTGGATCCTGTTGAGAACCTAGCGGTTAAGATGATGAAGGAGGCTGCTGACCGTACAGCTACTAGTGCTGGTGACGGTACAACCACAGCGATTGTGCTTACAGAGGCTATCGTTAAGCAGGGCCAGGAGATCCTAAGCGACAGGCACAACGTAACGGAGGTTATCAGACACATGAACAACGCGACTGACCATCTGATCACAAGGTTGGAGAAGAGATCGAAGAAGGTTAGCGGTAAGACGCTTCATAATGTTGCGTCCATCTCTGCTAATAATGACACGGAGCTTGGTAAGATCATCGCGAGCGTGTATGAGAACGTAGGTAAGGACGGTATCGTCACTATCGAGGACTCGCAGACTGCTGAGACTTACACGAGTGTTACCAGTGGTATCAAGATCGACAGGGGGTACACGTCTAACATGTTCATCAACAACCACAAGAAGGACGAGTGCATCATGGAGGATGTGTTGGTGCTGGTTACTGACCAGGAGATTAACAGCATACTGTCCATTGAGAGGATACTTAAGCCAGTGATACAGCAGAAGAAGAAGCTACTGATCATCGGTACGTGTAACCAGAACGTTATTAACACACTGGCTGCCAACGTGGTACAGAACAACTTGAAGTTTTGCAATATTGCACCACCTCAGTTTGGGTACAAGCGTAACGAGCTGATGGGAGACATCGCGCTTGCTGTTGGAGCCAAGTACTTCTCAGAGAGTACAGGGGACGACCTGAGCTTGATCGGGATGGAGGACCTTGGTAGAGCGGAGAAGATCATCGTTGGAAGGGATAGCACAGTGATCGTTAGGGCTGAGGTTGTGAGTGAAGAGATCAAGGAGAGGGTGTCTCAGCTTTGGGACGCGCACAACAGCGCAGACCGTAAGGGAGAGAGAGACTTTATCAAGCAGCGTATTGCCAGCTTGACAGGTAGCATCGGTGTTATCTACGTGGGTGGTAACTCGGACCTTGAGCAGAAGGAGCGCAAGGACAGGGTTGATGATGCTGTGTGTGCTGTGAGATCAGCGTTGGAGGAGGGTATCCTACCAGGCGGAGGATTGGCACTGTTCAGCGAGTCTTATAGTATCATTGCTGATGCTGACGATACGGTTGAGGATATCAGCATCAACGAGTACGCTGCGATGCATATCATAGCAAGGGCAGTACAGGCACCGCTGTTGCAGATCATGACCAACGCAGGATTGGATGGTTATGACGTGATGGAGCTTCAGTTTGAGAAGGACTGGGGTTACGATGTTAAGAACGAGAGGTACGGGGACATGTTCAGGATGGGTGTTATTGATCCACTGAAGGTTACCAAGAACGCGCTGAAGAACGCGGTGAGTGTAGCCACCACCATACTTAGTACTAACGCAATAATAACAATGACACGAGCATAATGGGAGTATATAGAAAGAAACCAATTGAAATTGAAGCAATTCAGTGGGATGGTACAGAGCAACACGCATTAGAGATTGCATCTCTTGAAAATTTTGAAGGAATGATAGACTATGGCGAAAAAGAATTTGGTAGATTCTTTATTGATACCCTTGAAGGTATGATGCAAGTATCTCCAAATGATTATGTCATTAAAGGAGTAAAAGGAGAATTTTACCCTTGCAAACCAGATATTTTTGAACTAACATACGAAAAAGTAAATGAAACCAATCAATAAGTACATAGTAATTACAACGATAGATGAACAGATTAAGACGGACTCTGGTTTGCTGCTTACTGGCAGTGATGCTGAGAAGTTTAGGTATAAGAAGGGACAGGTTATTAAGCCAGGTACCTCAGTAGAGTGTGTGAGTGAGGGCGACCTTATCTACTATGACAAGAACGCTGGGTACACTATGCTTATAGAGAATGTGCCCTACACTATAATTCAAGAAAGGGATGTGGTGGTAGTCCTCTAGCGGCACGTTTCTGGATAACATGAGGCTGTTTTTGATAGGCGATTTCTTCTATCTTCTTCAGCCTTCTTCTTTCTGCATAGTTTCGGTTCATTGTCTTTATAACCCTCTTGTACATATTATCTGTATAGGAGACGTTAGTATTGAAGAGCGGATTGTTCTGCTGTGCCTCTGAGATCGGTTCCTCACCGTTTAGTTTCTTATAGACGCTGACCATCAGCAGCTTACCCTTATGGGACACCTCATATAGCGCACCCTCCATTCCCTTACGGTCCCTCCATACTGAGATCCATCCCTCCTTAAGGAGTCTCTGGAAGCGATTCACGTCCCATGTGAAGATGCACTCGTACTCCTTGAAGTCTGCCCTGCTGAATAGTTTTTGGGTATAGAGGAAGGATATCATGTCGAGATCTGACGTTCCGATGCCATACTTTGCCTTAACCCAGTAACGAACGACCCTGTAGTACTTCAGGTAGTCGTACTTTGGTTCCCTTCTGTCGTAGTTTTTGCGTAGTTTTGAACTAAATTCCATTAGATTATATTTTATATCTTTGCAAAGATAAAACAAATAATGATGTCATTAAAAAAAACAATAGCTATGGCTAAGAAATGGGACTCAAAGAAGTCCTTGGACGGAAAGATGTCTTATCTAAAGGGTAACATTAAAAAACAAGGAGATGCCACTAAAAAAGGGAAGTAGTCAAAAGACAATAAGTTCTAATATCAGAACAGAGATGAAGCATGGCAAGCCACAGAAACAGGCTATTGCTATTGCTCTAAGTGTTGCTGGTAAATCAAAAAAGAAGAAGTAATGGAAAACATACCAATGAGAAACTCAGCCTTAAAGGCTATAGCTGATAAGAGGTTAGCTCAAGAGAACGGAGTTAAGACAGGAGATCCTATTAAAAAGACTCAGACTGTAGATCCAGATACTGGAGCTGTAACATATAAGCACTCATGGAGTGGGTCTATGGAATCTTCTAAGCCTAGTAAATTAATAGTTAGAAGATCATCACCTACGATATCTTCTGTTGGATCAAAGGCAGCTAAAAAAGAGTCTGGATCAAGAGAGTTTACATCTGTTCCAAGAATGACTCCTGCTGGATTAACAGAGGACACTAAGACAATTGCTAAGATTCAACCTGTTAGTAAGGAAGAAATAAAATCTTCACTTAAAGATTATCAGAAGTCAAAAAAAGAGGCTAATATTAGAGATATATATGATAAATCATATAACGAAACTAAAAAATCTGGACAGTCTTTCGATACATGGTATAATGATTTAAATGAAAGAACAAAAGTAAACTCTAAAAAAGCAAAAGATAAAGGCTCTAAAGGAGTTTTTATGAAAGATGACCCAAGTAATGATAAACTTTGTAGAAGCTGTTAATAAATAAATAAAAAATCATGATAAAAGAGAAAAAAACTGGAGAAATGTATTCGTCTAAAAAAGCAATGATGAAACATGAAAAAATGGAAGGTCCTAAGATGCGTTTAGCAGAAAAAAAAGGAACTAAAACTTTATTAAAAGTTAAAAAGAAGTAGTTATGTTACTAGGTAATGTAATAGAAAATGTAACAGTTGCCACAGGAATAAAAACTGTGGTAGATGCTGTTGCTAAAAAAACAGGGAAAGATTGTGGGTGTGCTGCTAGAAAGGAAAAGCTAAACAATCCTAATTTATTAATAAACAAGATACTATGAGTAATTTTAAGTTACAAGGGATGAGAGCTTCTGTAGTTACTCCATCTGATACAGATAATATTCCATCAATATCAGGTCCAGGCGATGCTAGACCTTGTGTTCTATATATTGGAACTGGTGGATCATTAAGAGTTCTTACAGAGGGTGGAGATGACGTTACATTTACGAATGTACCAAGCGGTTCATTTTTTCCAGTAAATGTATTGAGAGTTTTTGCTGACGGAACAGGTGCAAGTGGCATCATAGCGATCTGGTAGTATGCAGATATCTATATCAAATATAATAGGGTCAACCAGTAACAGTACAGGATTGTTAACTGAGAGTTATTTGGTATATGATTGTGTTAGTGGAAACGAGTTAAATACCAAGCCATACCCAATTGAGACTTTTCAACCTAACAATAGGGTTATAAGTAATAGTCTTGGAGGTTTTTACGGATATGTTATGAGTTCTATCGCTTCAGTACCATCAACTTTAGAGATTTCTTCAACACCTATAGTAGATAATAATGGTTGTTCTGATTCAAACCTATTATTTAGAGTAAATAATGAATTATCACCAGGACAGGATTCAATTTTATTTAGACTTTTTGCGTCTAATAGTAATGGAACTTTTAATACAATAAAAAGTCCTTTTAATTTTACTATGCAGGTTGATATATCGTATGTAACAGTTACTGAATCTGGACAAACAACTATTGATCTTGATTATTCAAGTAATGGACAATTACTTATAAATGATGAAGCTCAGGAGATAGGTGCTATTTCTTTTAATGCTGGCGCTATTATAACTTCTTACAATGTTATCTATAAAACTTCAAACTTAGTTTTCCCATTTTCTCCATTAGAAACATTTGAACAAATAGGTTTATATACTACTGATAGTTGTTATTGGGATAGAGGAATTAATACGGTAACAGGTACCGCATATAGCATATCTTATAATGGAACTGGTAACTGTTAATAGATATGAGTAAGGAGCAGTTTGATATAATTTTAAGTAAGTGGATTTCTAGAAAGTTATTAGTGTTTTTAGTAGCTTGTGTTGGATTATTTGCTGGTAACTTAACCTCGTCTGACTGGGTTATTATTGCAACTGCATATATTGGTATAGAGGGAATTACTAATATAGTTGAAAGGTTAAGGAAATGAAACAGTATTTTTTAGATTTAAGGCAATCAGTTATTACAGGCGGATATTTTATGTTTACATTTACTAATGTTGATTTTGCTATGAAGGTTATAGCTTTTATAATAGCTACAGGATATACTGCAAGAAGGTGGTATCTAATGGAAAAAAATAAAAATAAAAATGAAGATACAAATTAAAAGACTGCATAGAACTGAATTTTCTACTATTGGTGAATTATTAATTGATAATGTTTGGGAATGTTACACTTTAGAAGATATTGAACGTGATGTAAAAATTAAAGGCGAAACTGCAATTCCTAAAGGTACTTATAAAGTTATAATTAATCAATCAAATAGATTTAAAAGATTATTGCCTTTATTATTAAATGTTGAAGGTTTTGAAGGAGTACGTATACACTCAGGTAATACAAATCACGATACAGAAGGATGTATATTAGTTGGTAAAACACGATCTAATGATTTTATAGGGCAATCACGTAAAGCATTTGATTCTTTGTTTACTAAAATGCAAAAAGCTAAAGAAATAACTTTAACTATATCTTAATGAAAAATATAATATATATATTAGTTAGTTTAATTTTATTTTCTTGTGCCAGTAGACAGGTACAGGTTAGTAAGGTTGATATTAAGAAGGATAGCGTTACAGAGGTAAAGTCTTTAGTTAAGACTATAGATATTAAACAAAAGACTGACTCTACAAATGTATCTACAGTTATAGATAATAGCGAAATTATTATAACTCCCATAGATAGCTGTAAAGAAATTATTGTTGAAGGTAAAAGTTATAAAAACGTTATCTTAAGAATTAAAAAAAGTAAAATTAATACTTTATATGTAAATAATAAAAAAGAGTCTAATACAATACAAAAAGACTCTCTAGGTATAACTAAAACTAAAACTTCAGAAAGAGTTATAGGTAAAACTAAAGACATAGATAAGAAAGCTAGCTACTGGTGGATTATCTGGTTAATTGTACTAATTATTATATTATATTTGACATGGCGAAACAGACGGCTGTTACTGTAAAGATAGAAAAGAGTATTTCAAGACCTGGGATACATTCTAAAAACAAATCATCTAAATTAAAGTCTTCTAAGAACTATAAAAAAAGTTATAGAGGCCAAGGGAAATAAATATGACTCAGATAAGCAGATATATAATTGATACAAAGGTAACAGGGACTGATAAGTGGATTGGTTCTGACTCTGAAACTCAAAATACTACAAAAAACTTTACACCTAATAAGTTATCTGTTTATTTTAATGAGAATCAGGTAATAGATATCGGAACACCTATTAGATATAGGTACGATATACTTGAGCCATTAGATGATAGGCTGCCTGGTACTATAACATTTGAACCACAGGTTGGAACTCCTTATAACTTCTCAAGTATAACTAGTTTTATATTAAGTAAGTACACGTTAAAAGGAAACGATGTGTCTAACTACCTTAACTTTTTAGTCGGTAAGAAGGTATTAATATCTAAGGCAGATGATGTAAATATATTTGGATACTACGAGCTAACTTCTTTAGTTCAGAACCTATTAGAACCTAACTTTTTTGATGTAACGCTATCGTATATAACTGGAAACGGAAGTATTGTAGAGGATAAGGACTACCTTATATCATTAGTAGATGGTGCTGGTGGAATTATTCCTACAAGAACATCTGATCTTATAAATGACGGTGAGGATGGAGTTCATCCTTTTATAACTGCATTAGCATTAACACCATATTTACTAAGCACAACAGCAGCATCAACTTATTTTCCTATACCGACTGGTACAATAAGTGAATATATAAGAGGAAATGGTACGCTAGCTACACTACCAACTGCTTCTATTCCTAACCTACAGCAGGTTGTTAACATAGGTAATGGAATTAGTAATTTCGGAGGTACTGGAAATGCAAGCATTCAATCTACAAACTTTACAAATAACAGAACATTATACCTTAATGATAACTCTTATCCAACGATAAGACTGGTTGATAATGCAAATGCATCTCACAACTTAACTATTGACTTAGATACTTTAAGTCTAAACGGAGTGTCTTATAATTGGTCAAGTATTATATCTGGAACACCTACATTAGATCAAGTATTAACCACTGGAAATACATCTTTATTAGACGCTAAAGTTGGTAGAATTTATTTATATGATACTAGCGATAATGACGGGTATGTTAGCATGGGAGGTGCTAAAGACAGAATTACTTTTTATAATAAAACCAATGGAACAATTGGTTATATTGGAACAAATTCAATATTCATTAATAATAGACTTATTGATGGAATAGTTGGATCTGCTTCAATTCGTGTAAATAATTTAACTGCTTCACGAATATATTATCTACCAAATGCAGCTGGTACTATTGCATTAACAAGCGATATACCATCAGTAACTGGTTATGTACCATATACAGGAGCCACTACAGATATAAATATAGGAACTCATAAAATAACTGCGGATGATGGAATAACTAACTCAGAAATGTCTCCATCATTATTTGCTGTTGAAAATACCGCTGGAACAAGTTATGGTTTATTAGAGTATAATCAACTTACAATGTTGAACCCAGCAGGATCAATAGGTATTACTGCTTCAGGAATTACATTCCCTAATGCTTCTTTGCAAACTACAGCATTTCCACCAACTGGAGGTACTTCATCTCAATACATAAAGGGAGATGGAACTCTGGCTACCTTTCCATCAGTAACTGGATTTGTTCCATATATTGGAGCTAATGCAAGTGTTAATTTAGGAATTTATGGTATATCTGGGTCAACATCATCTTTCAGTACGGCAAGTGGTAACACATCTCGTTTTACTAGTTATGAATTAAACGATAATATTGATGCGCAAATTGGAAGGATAGTTTTGCAGGGGGGTGAGTATTTATTTTATACATCTCCAACAGATGTTCTAATGACTACAACATATGGTGAATTAAATCTTAGAGGAGGGGATCCTGTACTTCCTGTCTTTAGAAACGCTAAAATCACATATCAAACATTAACTTCTGATAGAACTTACGCACTACCTAATGCAAGCGGAACTATTGCTTTGACGAGTGATACTGTTGCATCTGTAGGAGCAACAAGTCCTATAACTTCATCAGGAGGTAATACACCAACTATTTCTACGTCAATGGCTACTAATAAGCTTATTGGTAGATCTACAGCTGGAGTTGGTGTTATGGAAGAGATAACGATAGGTAGTGGATTATCTTTATCAGCTGGAACACTAACTGCATCTGGTGCTTCTCCTCTTACAACTAAGGGAGATTTATATACATACAATACAACAAACACAAGATTACCAGTTGGATTAGATACTCAAGTATTATTAGCAGATAGTACAACAGCAACTGGATTAAAATGGGGTACTAACACCGCTGCTACACCAACAGGATATTACTTAGCAATATCAGATAGTACAACACAAGATAATCCTACAGCAAACATACCAAGAGCTGTAAAGTTTAATACTACAGATTTAGCTAATGGATTTTCATTACAAACAGAAACTGCTGTATTTACAGGAACCATAAATAATGGTGGAGCTGGTGCAGGAACTATATTAAAT
>Ga0114979_10002092_pt1 | contig 13478 bp, 11 predicted proteins | sample S_140625_EF_Meta_FD_87315 | JGI IMG/M metagenome (GOLD analysis project Ga0114979, IMG submission 87315) | Freshwater microbial communities from Lake Simoncouche, Canada to study carbon cycling - S_140625_EF_MetaG | ecosystem: Environmental > Aquatic > Freshwater > Lake | place: Lake... | reverse complement strand
CATTGATCGTAACGAAGATTGTCAATCAACACAAAAAAAAGCGGCACTCCTTTTTCAAGATGTGGTAGTACTTTGAATGGCAATAAAGTATGACTCATAATGGGCGCGGCAACATGCTGTGGCGAAACCCAAGACGCGTAATTTTTAGAAATGTATTTGAAAAATTCTGTGTTGGCTTCTTGTTTTTGAGCAGCAAATACATCTTGCATTTCCGGACTGTCGCTCTTCTGAATTTCAAGTTCCCAATAAACCAATTTTTTATAAATCTCCATCCATTTTAAATAATCAGGGTTGTCGTTTAATGCCATGAACAGACTGCTGAATTCTTGCTGATAAGCGGAGGTGGTTTTTTCTGCAACCAATCTTTTGTTGTCGATGATTTTTTTCAAACTCAACCAAACCTGATTCGGATTTACCGGCTTAATCAAATAATCGGTAATCTGACTGCCGATGGCTTCATCCATCAAATTTTCTGCTTCATTTTTGGTAATCAACACAACAGGTAAATTGTTGTGTATGGCTTTTATTTGTTGAAGGGTTTGTAAGCCTGTTATGCCCGGCATTGTTTCATCGAGCAATACTACATCTATGATATTGTCTTTTACAAACTCCACCGCATCAAAACCATTCGTCATGGTTTGAACTTCATATCCTTTTTTTTCTAAAAATAAAATTTGCGATTTCAAACTTTCAATCTCATCATCAACCCAAAGTATTTTAGCTATACTCATAATGCTTATTTAAAAATGATAACTGATATTGATTCAAATGTGAAAAGTGAAAATTTAAAAATCATGTTGGATATTCATTCCATTTTTGACTTTTTAATTTGCATTCGTCTTCAAAATACACATCAAACACAAATGTAATTTTTTAATTGAATGCTTTGTAGCTTTGCGAAACATTCCGTTTTGATTTAACAGAACCTTCCATTTAAATAAAATACATGCAATTCCATAAAATTATCAATGATCCGGTTTATGGCTTTATTACCGTTGATGATGTGTTGATCAACCAAATTATTGCGCATCCTTATTTTCAGCGTTTACGCAGAATTAGCCAGATGGCTATGGCGCATTTGGTTTATCCCGGAGCAATTCACTCCCGACTTCACCATGCACTTGGTGCATATCATTTGATGCGATCGGCGCTGCAGGTTTTATTGGATAAAGGAATTGACATCACACCCGAAGAACAACAAGCCGCAAAAATTGCGATTTTATTACACGATATCGGGCACGGACCTTATTCACATGCTTTGGAACATGTGCTTGCAGAACACTTACACCACGAAGAATTGTCATTGATGATGATGAAAGAATTGAACATAGCTTTTGATGGCAAACTGCAAATGGCTTTGGATATTTTCACCAACAACTATCCAAAGAAATTTTTACATCAACTCATTAGTGGGCAATTGGATGTGGACCGGATGGATTATCTCACAAGAGACAGCTTTTTTACCGGTGTAAATGAAGGTGTTATAGCTTATGATCGCATCATCAACATGCTAACAGTACACAACGGTGCATTAATGGTGGAAGAAAAAGGAATTTATTCTATTGAAAAATTTTTAGTTGCCAGAAGGTTGATGTATTGGCAGGTTTATCTGCATAAAACGGTTGTAAGTGCCGAGCAAATGCTGCAAAGAATTATCAAAAGAGCAAAATTTGTGCATGCGCAATGTGCAGAGCCGTTGAATAGTTTCATCAACCAACCGATAGCAGATGTCACCTTAGCACAATTCTGCAGCATGGATGATTTTGATGTGATGATGGCCATTAAACGTTGGTGCTCAAATGAAGACAAAGTGCTTTCCATTTTATGCAATAGTATCATAGATCGAAACCTACTGAAAGTAAAATATTATCCGGAGCCAATTGCAATGGAAACAATTCTCGAAAAAAGGGAAGCAACGAAACAGCATTACCAGTTGTCTGATGAAGAGACAGATTGGTTGGTTTATGTTGGTGAGGCATCAAGTAGTACCTATAATTTTGAAAACGAGAAAATAGAAATCCTTTTTAAAGACGGAACCATAAAGGATATTACGCAGGTTGACCATGCACTCATCAATGAAAACCTAAGGGGAAAAGTTAAAAAATATTACATTTGTTATCCAAGAATATAACGACCAAAACAGCTTATCTTTCATATGCAATTTACAGCAGCTCAAATCGCACAAATCATTAATGGCAAGGTAGAGGGTGATGAAGCAGTTGCGGTGAGCTCATTTGGTAAAATTGAAGAAGCCCAGTCTGGTCAATTGTCTTTCTTATCGAATCCCAAATACGAAGATTATATTTATACAACCAATGCGTCGATTGTTATCATCAATCAGGATTATGCATTGAAAACAACTGTTGGCGCTACTTTAATTAGGGTAGCGGATGCTTATACTGCTTTTGCCACTTTATTAGATGCATATCAGCAAATTCAAAAACAACAATTAACCGGTATTGAGCAACCTTCATTTGTGGCGACAACTGCAACTTTGGGAGAGCAGGTTTATATTGGTGCGTTTGCTTATATTGGAGATAAAGTGGTTGTTGGCAAGGGTTCAAAAATATATCCAGGCGCTTATATCGGCAATCAGGTTTCAATTGGCGAAAACACCACCATACATCCCGGTGTGAAAATATATCACGAATGTGTGATTGGAAATAACGTAACCATCCATGCCGGAACAGTTGTTGGTGGAGATGGATTTGGTTTTGCTCCATTAGCCGATGGAACATTAAAGAAAGTTCCACAAATTGGAAATGTGATTATTGAAGACGATGTAGAAATTGGATCTAACTCAACTATAGACCGCGCCACTATTGGAAGTACCATCATCAGAAAAGGTGCGAAAATCGACAATCTGGTTCAGATTGCACACAATGTTGAAGTAGGCAACAACACGGTAATTGCGGCTCAAACCGGCGTAAGTGGCAGTACCAAAATTGGTAAAAATGTAATGATCGGTGGGCAGGCTGGTATTGTTGGACATATTGTAATTGCCGATGGCTCTAAAATTAATGCACAAAGTGGTGTTAGCAAATCGATGAAAACACCAAACACCGCGGTCACCGGTTCTCCTGCCTACGACTACACAGCGGCTTTGAGAAGTCAGGCTGCAGCGAGAAATCTTCCACAAATGGAAAAAAGAATAAAAAATCTGGAAGATTGGTTGAAAAATCAAGAAAATAAATAACGGCCTCCTTTCATCACACGATTTTGTTTAGTCTCAAGCTGAAAAATCAAATATCTTTGCCGAAACTACTACCATCATGGACAAAAACTTTAACCCTGATAAGCAACACACACTGGCTGAGATGATTGGTATTTCTGGAACGGGGTTGCATACAGGCATCAATGTAGACATGACGCTGAAGCCTGCAAACCCAGGTTTTGGTTTTCAGTTTCAAAGAGTAGACCTTCCCGGTACACCCATCATAAAAGCAGATTGCGACTTAGTAACTGATACTTCGAGAGGAACCACATTGGAACAAAATGGTGTAAAGGTGAGTACCGTAGAACATATTTTGGCGGCACTTGTTGGGATGGGCGTTGACAATTGTTTGATAGAAATCAATGGACCTGAAATTCCAATTATGGATGGTAGCAGTTATCCGTTTGTCGAAATCATAGAACAAGTTGGTGTTGTAGAACAAGATGCAGCAAAAGCTTGGTATACCATTGATACCAACATAACTTTCTATGATGATAAGAAAAGAGTGGAAATGACCGCTTTGCCAGCTACATCTTATGAGATCACAACATTAATCGATTTTAATAGTCCGGTTTTAGGAACGCAACATGCCAGTTTGAAAAACATGCTCGACTTCAAGTCGGAAATTAGTCCATGTAGAACTTTTTGCTTTTTGCATGAATTGGAAATGTTGTTGGACAATAACCTCGTAAAAGGCGGCGACATCAACAATGCAATTGTAGTTGTAGACAAGCCGCTAGATAAGTCGGCAATGAATCGTTTGGCTAAGGCTTTTGGTAGAGAAACTGTAGAAGTAAAAACAGAGGGTTATTTGAATAATTTGGAGTTGCGTTTTCCCAATGAGCCTGCTCGACATAAATTATTGGATGTGATCGGGGACTTGGCGCTTATTGGCTACCCGATTAAATCACACATCATTGCCAATAGGCCTGGACACAGCAGCAATGTTGAGTTTGCTAAGAAGATCAAGCAATACATCAAGAAAAACAAGCACACCAAAGACGTTCCGGTTTACGACCCAACGCAGCCACCAATTTATTCGTTGCAACAAATTGAAAAAACACTTCCACACAGATATCCATTTCTTTTGGTAGATAAAATTGTTGAGCTAACCGACAATCGTATCATCGGGATAAAAAATGTTACATTCAATGAGCAGTTTTTTCAAGGACATTTTCCTGGAAATCCAGTAATGCCGGGTGTTTTGCAAATCGAAGCGCTGGCACAAACAGGAGGTATTTTATGCATCAACAGCATGCCAGAAGGAAATTACGACACCTATTTTCTTAAAATAGACAATTGTAAGTTTAAGCAGAAGGTGGTGCCCGGCGATACAATGATTTTGAAGATGGAATTGATAGAGCCGATTCGGAGGGGAATTTGCGTGATGAAAGGAAGTGTATATGTTGCAAACAAGCTTTGTACAGAAGGAGAGTTTACCGCACAATTGGTGAAACGAAACGATTAAAAAAATTCATAAAAAACTAAGATGATTCATCCACACACATACATACACCCCAATGCCAAATTGGCTCCAAACGTTAAGATTGATCCTTTCAGTGTGATACACCAAAACGTAGAAATTGGAAGCGGCACATGGATTGGTAGCAATGTTACCATTATGGAAGGCGCCCGAATTGGCAACAATTGCAGGGTTTTTCCAGGTGCAGTTATAGCTGGTATTCCGCAAGATTTAAAATACGAAGGAGAAAATACCACAGTTGAAATTGGCAACAACACCACCATCAGAGAGTTTGTAACAATTAATCGTGGTAGTAAAGACAAATGGACAACCAAGGTTGGCGACAATTGTTTGATAATGGCATATAGTCACATTGCACACGATTGTATCATAGGAAACAATTGCATCATGAGCAACAACACACAGATGGCTGGGCATGTGAGTTTGGGTGATTTTTCAATTTTAGCAGGTATGTGCGCGGTGCATCAATTTGTTCAGATTGGACAACATGCATTCGTAGCGGGCGGTTCATTGGTGAGTAAAGATGTGCCACCATATATTAAAGCCGGCAGAACCCCATTGAGTTATGCGGGTGTAAATTCGGTAGGGTTAAAGCGTAGAGGATTTTCATTAGACCGGATCAATCATATTCTTGATATTTATAGAATTATTTACAATAAGAATTTGAACACTTCTCAGGCATTGAATTTCATTGAAGAAGAAGTGGAAGCCACAGATGAACGCGATGAAATTGTAACATTTATCAGAGAGAGCGGCCGTGGTATAATCAAACGCTTCAGCAAGGGAAGCATGGATGACGAATAGCAAACACATGCAAATCCAGTTAATCAATACGGGCAAGCGATTCAACAGAGAATGGATTTTTCGTGGAATTTCCCAAACATTTCTCCAGGGAAAATCTTATGCAATTACCGGTTCAAACGGATCGGGAAAATCAACATTATTGCAAGTGATAGCCGGCGCGCTGATGTGTAGCGAAGGTAAAATCGATTACGCCAATCGCAATGGCGAGGTCATTGCCGATACAGTTGCATTCCAAAATATTTCTATCGCAGCGCCTTATTTAGAGTTGATTGAAGAGATGACGGCCAATGAATTTTTAACCTTCCATCAAACATTCAAACCAATTATCAAACCAATTTCAACCGTACTAGAAATTGTTGGACTTGGTGATGCCGCAAATAAACAGATTCGATATTACAGCAGCGGAATGAAACAGCGACTAAAGCTTGCGCAAGCATTTTTTTCGGCTACCAGTGTCTTACTTTTAGATGAGCCAACCACCAACCTAGATCAAAAAGGAATTGAATTATACAAAATGCTGATTTCAGATTATACCCAAAACAAATTGGTTATTGTTTGCAGCAACGATACACATGAATACGATTTCTGTGAAACGATGATTCGAATGGAGATTTACAAATAGGTGTGAATTTTTGAGCATCTAGCCTATCTAGCTTATTTTAAAACCTCACCCCCAATCCCTCTCCTAAAGGTAGAAGGGAGCAATAGCAATTTCATCCAACATCCAGCCTATCCAGCTCTATCCAGCCCTATCTTCTGCTCGCAATCAGCAAATTCAAATCCGTATATTTTAAATCAAATCTTTCGCTTAGGTAAATATTCGTCAAACTACCTTTAAACAAATATATGCCGCTTCTGATGTTGACTTTATGCCAAACGATATTGTCTATTCCTCCGTCCTCGCCGGTTTCCAACAACAAAGACATCAACACGTTGCTAATGGCTTGAGATGCTGTTCGGGCAAAACCACTAGGTATATTGGGTACACAATAATGAATCACATCAAACTTCGTAAACACCGGCTTTTCGTGAGAGGTTACTTCACTTGTTTCAAAACATCCTCCATGATCTATGCTAACATCTACAATTACCGAACCCGCACGCATATTGCTCACCATTTCTTCTGTAACGACTATGGGAACTCTTCCTGCTGCGCCACTCATCGCACCGATTGCCACATCGCAAGTCTTCAATTGCTTGCTCAAAATTTTTGGCTCAATTACCGAAGTCCACATTCTTACACCAATATTGTTTTGTAAGCGCTTCAACCTGTAAATGCTGTTGTCAAAAACTTTCACACTTGCACCCATCGCCAACGCTGTACGTGCAGCATATTCACCCACAATACCTGCTCCAATAATGATGACTTTTGTTGGTGGTATGCCACTTATCCCGCCTACTAAAACGCCTTTCCCATTGTTGGCATTGCTCAAATATTGCCCGGCTATCAACATAATTGCACTGCCGGCAATTTCACTCATGCTCCTTACAATTGGATTGTGACCGCTGTCGTCTTTTAAATTTTCAAAACTCAACGCCGTCACTTTTTTCTCCATCATTTTTTCTAAAATCTCCTTCTTCATAATGGCCATGTGAATAGGAGAAATGATGGTGGTGTTGGGCTTCAATAAAGCACAATCTTCTTCACTTACGGGTGCACTTTTTACGATGATTTCGCAATTAAAAATCGATTGTTTGTCGTACACAATTTTTGTACCTACTTCACTGTAATCATTGTCGCTGTAGTTGGAACCCTTTGCAGCATTGGATTCCATTAAAACCTGATGGCCATTTGCAATTAACACGCCTGCTGCTTCCGGCGTTAAGGCAATTCTATTTTCGTTGAAGGATGTCTCCTTCGGAATGCCAATATTCAATGACTCTCCTTTCGGTTTTACATCCAATGTTTCTTCTAATGTTTCGTAATTAAATGAAGAGGAAACAAAAGGTTTTGATGTTGCCATAATATCTGAATATATAATGAATGGAATTGACCCGGACTAAATTTACAAATTAAATTTTAGGATTCTTGTGTTTGCATCAATGGTGTTGATAAAACAATGGATTACATCAGACGGAAAAATGGATGGCGCTATTTCCGGCCACTCCACAAAACAAAATGCACCCTTGTCAAAACAATCTTCCACACCTGCTGCAATTGCTTCCTTTTCGTCTTTCAAACGATATAAATCAATGTGAAATATTTTACCGTTTTGTTGGGTATGATATTCGTTGATGATGGAAAATGTAGGACTGCTTTGTCCTTGTGTTACGCCCAGTTCCTTGCAAACAGTACTGATAAAAGTTGTTTTACCCGCACCCATGTCGCCATGAAATGCAAAACATCTTGATCCTTTTGATTTTTCTATAAACAATTGTGATGCAGCTGAAATTTCTGCTAGCTCATATTTGATTTCCATATGACAAAGATATTTTCATAATTCATAATTATCCACTTAATTTATTACGGTAAATTTATAGCATGGAAAAAATCACTTGGAAAGTAGATGGAATGACTTGCAGTAATTGTGCTTTGTCCATCCATAAATTGCTCGAAAAAAAAGGGTTGAACGATGTAAAAGTCAATCCAATAGATGGTGTCGTACATTTCGAATGGCAGGAAGCGCAAACCCTTGAATCGATTAAAAAAGATATTGCCGGCTTGGGTTATCAGGTTATAAATGAAAGTCAACCAAATAACCTTTCTAAACCCAAATTTCTCTCTACCAATAAACAGCGATTTTTATTTACCCTTCCATTTACGGCTATCCTGATGTTGCATATGCTACACCAATGGATTCCCCTGCACTTCATTGCCAATCCATGGTTTCAGCTTGTTTTGTGTTTGCCCGTGTTTACTGTTGGTCTGCTGTTTTTTGGAAAAAGCGCCTGGAAAAGCATTTTGAGCGGAGTGCCAAATATGAATGTGTTGGTTTCCTTAGGTTCTTCTCTCGCATTTGTTTACAGTCTTGCCGGACTCCTTTATTTCCACAACGAAGATTATATTTTTTTTGAAACCACTGCGTCCATCATCACACTGGTATTATTGGGAAATTATTTGGAAGAACGCACAAAAAAATCTACTCAAAAAGCATTAGATGGTTTGGTGAAATCTCAAAAACTCATGGCCAACATGATTGCATTTGATGACCAACATCAGGAGCAGATTTTTCCAATTGAAAACACACAGCTCAAAACCGGCGATTTGATTCTCATTAAAACCGGTGAGCAAGTACCCATTGATTGTAAAATTTTATGGGGCGATTGTTCCGTAAATGAGGCCATCGTTACAGGAGAAAGCATTCCCATTCTTAAAACCAAAAAAGAAATGTTGATTGGCGGCAGCACCATTGACGACGGCATTGTAAAAGCGCAGGTTACAGCAGTTGGAAAAGATACCGTTTTAGCAAGCATTATTTTAATGGTTCAAAATGCGCAAGCAGAAAAACCGCCGATGCAAAAACTTGCCGATAAAATAAGTGCAATTTTTGTGCCTGTGGTAATTGGCATTGCCCTCATTGCATTCTTAGTCAACTTCTTTTATTTTTCAATAGCTTTTGATTTGTCTTTGATGCGGGCCATTGCAGTTTTAGTAATCTCTTGTCCATGTGCTATGGGCCTCGCTACTCCTGCTGCCATTGCAGTTGGGATGGGTAGAGCTGCAAAAAAAGGAATTATCTTTCGCAACGCCTCCAGCTTAGAATCATTTAAAACCATTCGACAAATTGTTTTTGATAAAACGGGGACCCTCACCACCGGTGCATTTACAATTAAAGACTACCACACCACCATCGACGATAGTCTGTTCAAATCAATTGTATTGTCGATGGAAAAATATTCCAATCATCCCATCGCCAATGGCATATCAAACGAATGGAAACAATCGAATGTGTTGATTTGGAAAAATGCCACAGAAATAAAAGGGCTTGGTGTGCGAGCTGAAGACAGCAACGGAAATATTTTCGAAGCAGGCTCTTCCAAAATTTTAAAAAACCACACTGCCGATGATACCCACAATGTTTATGTTTTGAAAAATGGAGAACTGATTGGTTGGGTTGATGTAAAAGATGAAATCAGGTCGGAGGCAAAACAAGTAATTGACTGGCTGCATCAACAAAAAATAAAAACCATCTTACTCACCGGCGACTTGCAGCAAAAAGCCGATCTGGTTGCACAAACGCTCGGCATACGAGAAGTTTTTGCATCTTATTCCCCTGCAAAAAAACTCGAAAAAATTGCTGCACTAAATAAAGAAATGCCAACTGCCATGGTGGGTGATGGCATCAACGACGCGCCAGCATTGGCAAAGGCAACGCTCGGTATTTCCATCAGCGAAGCATCGCAACTTGCATTACAGCATGCAGATGTGGTGTTGATGAATAAAGGCTTACAAAATTTACCGGAGGCACTTGGTTTGGGAAAGCATACATACATCACCATCAAGCAAAATTTATACTGGGCTTTCTCCTACAATATTGTTGCCATTCCAATTGCAGCAATGGGATTACTTACACCAACTTTTGCGTCTTTAATCATGGGTTGCAGTGATGTGATGCTCGCTGTAATTTCTTTACGGCTATTTGTAAAAAAGGTTGTTTAACTTCAATTTTCATTGCCTTACATTGAACAATAGTACATCCATTTTAAAAAAATATTGGGGACACGAGCAGTTTCGTCCTATGCAGGAAAGCATCGTCGATGCTGTATTAGACGGTAATGATGTGCTGGCACTTTTGCCAACCGGTGGTGGAAAATCGGTATGCTTTCAAGTACCTGCCATGATGATGGATGGCATTTGCATTGTTATCAGTCCGCTCATCGCGCTCATGAAAGATCAGGTTGAGAACCTTGAAAAAAAAGGCATATTGGCATTGTCGATTTATTCTGGAATGCATTACATGGAAGTAAGAAAAACGTTGCAAAATGCAGCTTACGGTAATTATAAGTTTTTGTACGTTTCCCCTGAAAGATTGGAGACTGCTTTATTTGAAGAATACTTACCTGCCATCAATCCTTGTTTGATTGCCATAGACGAAGCGCATTGCATTTCTCAATGGGGATATGATTTCAGGCCTTCTTATTTAAACATTGCTGCACTCCGAACGCAGCTTCCCAATGTTCCAGTTATTGCGTTAACGGCTTCGGCGACCTTGTCTGTACAAAATGATATTTGCGAAAAATTATTGTTTGGTCAAAAACAAAAGCGTTTTCAACAATCTTTTGCCAGACCCAATTTATCGTATCATGTGTTGGACCCGATTGCCAAACAAACCCAATTGCTTGAAATTTTAGAAAAGATAAAAGGAAGCGGCATCGTATATTGTAAAAGCAGAAAGCAAACCCAACAAATAGCCACTTTGCTCACGCAGCAAGGCATTGCAGCAGATTTTTATCACGCAGGACTTACCAGTTCTGAAAGAAATGCAAAGCAGGAAGGCTGGATAAAAAACAGCATACAAACAATTGTGTGCACCAATGCATTTGGCATGGGCATAGACAAACCAGATGTGCGACTCGTAATACACTATGCCATCCCCGAAAGTTTAGAAAATTATTATCAGGAAGCCGGCAGAGCAGGAAGAGACGGAAAAGCAGCGCAAGCCATTTTGTTATTTGAAAAACAAGAACTAACCGATTTATTTCAATTGAATGAAATGCGATTTCCATCACTCGATTTTTTAAAAAAATTGTATGCCGATTTGATGAACTATTTACAAGTGGCAGCAGGCGTTGGTGAGGGATTGACCTTTGATTTTGAGATGGGGTTTTTTGCTGAACATTTTAAATTGAACATCTTACAAGCCACTTATGGTTTGCAAGCATTGGCACAAGAAGGATTTATTTATTTGGGCGAATCGATTTACAAACCTTCAAAAATTGTGTTTATATCATCCAAATCAGCATTGGTAGATTTTGAAAAAATGCAGCCAAGTCTGGAGCCACTAATTAAAACATTGTTGAGAAGCTATGAAGGAATTTTTGATTATCCGGTAAATATTCATGAGACGCTGCTAGCAAAATTATTGCATCTGCCTGTTGAGCAAATTAAGCATGGTTTGAAGGCATTACATCAATATCAAATCATTGATTACATCCCACAAACCGACAAGCCTCAAATAACCTTGTTGAAAAGTAGAATGTATCGAGATGCATTTCGATTTGATATGACGGCACTATCTAAAAGAAAATTGAAACATCAAGAAAGAATACAGGCGATGGCCGATTTCACCACAAACCAAAAAATATGTAGGGCGGTTATTGTGGGCAGGTATTTCAATGATGAAAAAATCACAAGTTGTGGCATATGTGACAATTGTTTTCGCCTTCAGAAAGAAAAAATCTCACCATCTCAGGTTGAGGCAATCAGCAATAAAATTTTTGCCGCCTTGAAAGCGAAACAACTGAATTTACAGGAACTTAAACAATGTATAGATGCAGACAATGCCGATTGGTTTTTGCAGGTGATACAATACCTCGAAGCGGAGGAAATGATTGCATTGCAACCGGATGGAAAATATCGGAAATGTTAAAGCAAAAAAAAGGGACCAAGATAAAAATCTAGTCCCGCTTTAAAATCCAATATCCTATGAAAAACCGTAGCAAAGATAACCGCTGAAAGTTTCAACACAAATTAAATTGTTTGTTTTGCGCTGTTTTTTTTCCACATTTCTTTCTTTCGTTTATACCTGATGTTTATTTGTTAACAATCTATTTTTTAACCCTATCAATATCAGTAATTTATAAAACATAATTCGCTTAGCTTTGGGCTTGAAAACAGTTTTAAAAAAACCTTTAACAAAAAATTATTCACAAATAAAAAGATATAAAAAATCAAAAGTATAATTTGGAGTGAACTAAAACATAATACCATGGAAGCAACAAAATCAAAAATCTTACTTTGCGAAGATGACACCAATCTTGGCATGGTTTTAAAAAACTATCTTGAATTAAACGACTACGATGTCACATTGGAAAGAGATGGCCGTTTGGGTTTGGCTGCCTTTCAAAGAGAAAAATATGACATCTGCCTTTTGGATGTGATGATGCCCAACATGGATGGATTTACCGTTGCAGAAGAAATCAGAGACATCAATCCAGATGTGCCTTTGTTTTTTCTAAGTGCCAAAACAATGAAAGAAGACATTATTCAAGGTTATAAGTTGGGCGCAGACGATTATATCACTAAGCCATTTGATAGCGAGGTGTTGTTGCTTAAAATAAAAGCCATCATCAAACGAAATGAAGAAGATCACAGAGAAGAAGCCAATGCGGAGTACGATTTGGGTAGCTATCATTTCAACCCACGCTTAAGAGAATTGTCAATCGCCGGAAAAACACAAACCCTTTCTCCTAAAGAAAATGATTTATTGAGAATGCTGGCAGATTATAAAAATGATTTGTTGCCTCGTGAAGCTGCATTGAAAAAAATCTGGGGCAGTGATACATATTTCAACGGAAGAAGTATGGATGTTTACATTGCCAAATTGCGCAAGTATTTAAAAGAAGACGACAAACTCGAGATAGTCAACATCCACGGAAATGGATTTAGATTGGTTGTTGCTGAGTAATGGATTCTTAACCCCCAAATAGATCATGTTGAGTGCCGCCTTTGTGCGGCACTTTTCCTAAGTGACGATATGCTTTTTCTGTAACTTCCCTTCCTCTCGCCGTTCGCATAATGAAGCCTTCCTGAATTAAAAATGGCTCATACACTTCTTCTAAAGTGCCCGGTTCCTCACCAACAGCAGTTGCAATTGTTGTTATACCAACCGGACCTCCTTTGAATTTTTCAATGATGGTGCTCAATATTCGATTGTCCATTTCATCCAAACCATATTGATCAACGTTCAATGCTTTTAACGAATGTTCTGTGATGCCCATATCGATGATGCCATTGCTGAGTACTTGTGCAAAATCTCTAACCCTTCTTAATAATCCATTGGCAATTCTTGGAGTACCTCTGCTTCTGCGGGCAAT
>Ga0114979_10002090_pt1 | contig 13490 bp, 33 predicted proteins | sample S_140625_EF_Meta_FD_87315 | JGI IMG/M metagenome (GOLD analysis project Ga0114979, IMG submission 87315) | Freshwater microbial communities from Lake Simoncouche, Canada to study carbon cycling - S_140625_EF_MetaG | ecosystem: Environmental > Aquatic > Freshwater > Lake | place: Lake... | reverse complement strand
TCTGATCGTCGCAGGATGCCGGCCTAGGCTCGACTACCCGAGCCTGCGCCAGTGTGCTGGTCTGATCGTCGCAGGATGCCGGCGTACACCCCGACCGTGGAAACGATAGCCCCCCGTAGGTGGAAACGATAACCCCGACCGGCGAAACGATAGCGACCCCCGACCGGCGAAACGATAGAAAATTCTCGCGATACCAACTGTCCAATCCGACCCCGATCCGAACAAACCCCGAGAAAACAAAGCAAAAAGATTTTAGGCTTGACTCACCTGTGGCCGATGCTATTCTTGTGACGTGGCCGGGAAACACCCGACCAGCGAAACGATAACCCCGAGAGAGGAAACGCGACGATGAACACCCCCGAAACATTCGACGCTATGGATAAGTCATTCGGAGGACTGGTGCAAAAGTGGATGGACAAGAACAACAACACTCCCCCGCAAAGCCTCAGAGACGGCATCGCCGCCGCGCTCGCGGCAGCCTTCTATGGCTCGGGAACTCTCGACGAACTGGTGGAGCATCTGCGAGTTGCCGAAAATCAACTGTGGCTGGCACGAATGGAAGTCGAGCGTGTTCGCGCAGGTTTCTAGTCCAGCTTCCCCCCGACCGTAACAACCCTAACCCCGACCGAGGAAACGAGACTATGACCCTCCAAGAATTCGACGACGTTTACCCCGCCCAGTTTCGCATGGCAGGCATCGGCGAGATGATCATCCCAGAGAGCGATGGCAGCGCGAAAACGCTGTTGACGCAAATCCGGTGCCTGCTCGACGGCCGCGGGAGTTTCGACTACTGCGAGAAAACAGGCGAACTGCTCATCCGAACCGGCTTGGATTTGCAGATGGGCGGCGATTTGGTGCTGTTAGAAGCCGATGGTGACGAATAGACTCCTGCCCGATACAACTCTGCCACCGGCAACGTGCCGGCGGCACCCCCCGACCGAGAGAACCCCGACCGAGGAAATGATCCCATGCTCACGAAAGAAATCACAATCGGAATGAAGGCCCGCGTGTTAATCGGCGACCGGCTCGCCATTGTCACCGTGATCAGCGTCTCGAAATACAGCCGCGGCCGTGAGGCTTACAGGTGCCTGACCGAGGATACCGGCCGGATGATAACGGCCACCGCTAAGAGGCTGCGCCCGCTCCCAGGCACCCCCGAGGCGGCCGCTGAACGTGCTCGCAAATTGGCAGCCCAGCGTCGGCGGGAGTCGCAGCCCCGAGACGCAAAGCCGGCCGCCATCCAGCCGCCCCTGGAACTGGTGCCGCCGCAGCCGGTGCCGGGAATGTTCGCGGTCGTGAATCAGTCGCGACTGCTTGAACGTCTCTCGGGATTCAATCACCGCGGCGTATCGCGGATTCTCGACAGCGTCCACGTCTCTGCATCGTGGCGAGATGCCTGCCGCGCCGTATTCGCCGTGATCGGCAAGGGTGGCCGGCTGCGAGCGGTGCCGGTGGCTCTGCGGCGTGGATGCTGGCAGGCCGTCGCCGAGCTTCATGCCATCAACCGCCGGAACTACACCGAGGTGATGAGTGCCGCCGCAGGGCCGTCCGAGGAAATGATCACCGCGGCCATGCTGGGCGATGCCGCCGCCCGTGCCGCCGTCTTAGCCTCCTGAACCCGACAATTGCCCCTCGGCACGTTGCCGGGGGGCCGACCGTGGAAACCCCGTAGAAGGAAACTAGCCATGACCAAGATTCACGAACACACACTGAGCGACCTAGGTGACCGCAGCGGGCGACTCAAATGCCGGATCGACTGCGAAGGCGATGCCATTTGGATTGGCGTCGATGGGTACGGAGACGCAGGCACTGAGGCAGGCCACGGCTTTCCAATCAAGGTGGAACTGTACCAGGGCGAGTTGAAGGTTTTGCTTTGGGGCGACATTAACGACTGCGACCCTACCGTCAACCACAGCATGGAAGGCGCGAGAGAGTGCCATCGGAAGAGCAACCGCGTAGCCTCCTGACCCCGACAATTGCCCCTCGGCACGTCGCCGGGGGGCCGACCGTGGAAACGATTACCCCGTAGAAGGAAACCAGACGATGAAGACCAAGACCAACAAAGCCGCCCGCCGCGAATTCCGAGTGTACCGATACTGGTCGGTCGATTACCGATCCATCGCGAGAGTGGATGCCCGATCCGTCGCCGAGGCTTTGCGTCTCGCCGAGGACGAAGACTGCGACGATGCAGAATCCTGCGATGGCAGCGACGGCCCGACCGAGGTCGGCCAGATAATCGAAGTCACGCCCGAGGGGCTGGAGATCGAGCACCCCGTGCCGCCGGCCGATGATGCCACGGTCTACCTCACCCGTGCTCAAGCCGCCGCGCTGCTCTCCAGCGTCGAGGTGGCCCTGACCGCGAACGGCGGCGACTGCCCCGACAGCGTTCGCGAGGCTCTGCTCGCCGCGGTCGAGACGCTGAACGCGGAATTCGGATTCGGTCTGTGATTCACCCCCGTGCATAGAAACACCAACACCCCGAGCAGGAGAACAAGACGATGAACGCAGACCTCATGGTTGGCTCGACCGTCTGGACAGTCGGCCCCGATGGCAAGCCGAATGGCAACACCGACCGCATCGGCCTGGGACGAATCACTAGCTTCCACGTTGAAACGAACAACGGGAACCCGGAGATGTTCGCCTACGTTCAATTTCAAGACGGCAAGGCCGGTTCGTGGCCCGTGGCCCAGTTGATAACAGCGAAGTAGTCGAGCCGCCGGCAACGTGCCGGAAGCCGACCGAGGAAACGAGAACCCCGAGAGAGGAAACGAGACGATGGACGCCGTTACATACACCTGGGCCGACAGGCTCTTCGAGATTCGCGACAACCTAACCACCAACTACCCCGGCCGCGTGGCTCCCGTCGCCACCGTGACCGCGATGGCTGCCGTGGCGAACGTGGCCCGCCGTGCTCGCCTACGGTCTACGGCACGCTACCTCGCCGCCTGGGCGTATGACGTGGCCGACGTGCCGATGAAGGCCGACGCCTTCTACGCCCACAGCAGGCTGATGCCGTGGGCGTGGCACAAGAGCCGTTCGACACTGCGGTGGTGGGCCTACGCCGCCAAGCACCATTCGATTCTGGCACGGGTATACGGCTGATCCCCGCCGGCACGTTGCCGGCGGGCGTGATGGAGTGGAAACTACAACAACCCCCGACCGGGGGAACCTAACGAGGAGACGAGCGATGAACATGAACGATTTAGATTTCGAGCAGATGCCGCGTGACGCGGGCCAGACGGTGGATGTGACCTACGCGGCGGATTGGGAGAGCCAGACGCTCTACCGTCGCAGTGCGGATCGCAGCCGGCCCGCCTCCGGCGTTGCGATTCACGCGGCTCGCATCACGGGCGGCGAGTTCGCGCCGCAGAATGATTCGCTCCCCGAGCACGGCGAATGGATGCCGGCAGACGAGGCCACGGCCGCGGATGATGGCCGCGGCCTGGACTACCGATCTGCCGAGTGGCAGCGGCTGGCAGAGCGGTGCCAGTGGCAGGGCATCTGGCCTGTGATCGACGCTGACGGCAACCTGACGGGCGAAATCAGCGAGGGCAGCGAGGAGGAGTCGAACGTCGATGACGAGGCGATGATCGACACAGACGATGCTCGGGCCGCTGGGTGGAAGATCGAGGACGGCTACGCTTCACCGCCGCCGCCGGTCGCCGTCGAATTCGCCGTCTGCGACGAGACGATCCGCACCTGCGCCATCGATGATCTGATCGGCCTGGAGCACACTGCCTCTCAGGAGGCTTGTGCGGCGTATCACAGGGCCGCCACGCAGTCGCTGATCGATGACACTCGGGCGGGCCGATTGACTGTTTCCAGCCCCCGCGGGCAGCGACGGCTCCACTCCCAGTGGATGGGCAGTTACTGGAAGTTTTCGGCCGGTGCCATCGGCACGATGGGCGACTTGACCGCGGTCGAGAAGGCAGCCGTGTCTGCCGCCGATGACGCGGGGCGCGAGGCGGCGAAGAAGATCGCGGAAGCCGCCGAGGCGGCAGAGATTCAGTGACCCCGGTTCGTGGAAACAACAACAACCCTGCCGGCCCCGGCCGGCGAAACCAGAGGAGAGAGACGATGATCACCGAAACATTCCCCGATACTGACGAATACGGTCTGACGCGACTCGTCTCGCAGGCCGGCACGAAACGCCGCTACAGTTATGACGCTGGCGTCACCTGGGGGAGCACCCCGAGCAAGGCCCGCGATGCCGCCGGTATTCGCGGCCGGCACGAGATCGGCGGCATCTGCGTGTTGATGACCTCGGCCCAGGCCAAACGCTGGAACTCTGGCACAACGACCGACCGCGACCTCGACACGATCTCCGTCTTCGTTGGCGGCGACGATGAGCGTGAACTGACGCTGCGGCGGGCGACCAGCGACCGCCTGGAGCCGGGGATCGCCGAGTGCATGAAGGATCGCGAAGCAGTTTTCTGCAACTACTGAGGAACGCAACCATGATGGGCATAAACATCAACGACAAGACCGAGGACTACACCGGGCAGATCCTCCGCGGCGAGAAAACCGTGGAGACTCGGCGAACCAACTCGCTGCGGCCCTATGTGGGCCGGCGGGTAGGCATCGTCCGAACCGGCTTGGGCAAGGCGATGCTGGTCGGCTACGCCACGATTGGCGAGCCGATCAGATATGAGAACCGGAAGCAGTTTGCGGCCGACCGTGGCCGGCACCGAGTGGCCGCAGGATCACCGCACGATTGCGGCCCCGGCGGCAAATTCGGCTATCCCCTGAAAGACGTTGAAGCGACGGCCCCCCGGCCGGTGACGAGCCGCGGGATCGTGGCGAGGAAGATTTAACCCTGCCGGCCCCGGCCGGCGAAACCATAGGAGCACGACGATGAAGACGAAAACGATTCTGACCTTGAAGACGCGAACATATGCCACGGGTATCCACGGCGTCAGCGGGCAGGCGACGGAGACGGGCTGGCTCAAGGCTGGCACCCTTGTCCGAAACGTGCAGGAGACGGGAGCGGTTCACCCGCTGGATGGCACCCCGTGGTATCGGTTCGACGCCAGCACCGATGATGGCGAGACATGGTTCACGCAGGAGGTCTGCGGCGCGCCGAAGACGGTCTGACCCCCCGATCGTGGAAACAACAACAACCATGCCGGCCCCGGCCGGCGAAACCATAGGAGAGGATCGATGAAGATGGGAAAGAAGAAACGGGCAGTCGCTGACCGAATCAATGAAGCGACGAAATACTGCCGCGAGTATGCCCCCGGTCTTGTGATGGCACGGGCTACGCTGCTGCCATTCGAGGATATTATCTGCGGCGAGAGCGCAGGGCCGCAACCGCAGGCGAAGGACTACGATCCCGACGAGGAACCGTATTTCACGGTCGATATAGACGACCCCGGTAACGCGAACGGCGAAACCTGGGCGAGGGTGACCGCTCACGGCGTAACGATCACTTACACAATCACAACGCCAGACGGCGAGTCTTTTCTAGGCGACGAGATCAAAACAACCCTGGACGGGTTATGGGATTATCTGCGGCAACTGCCGCGGTCGGCCGGTGGATACTTTCGGAATCGGTGATCGATCATGCCTGGGGGCCGCCGCCACCCCCGAGCATGGAAACCCCGAGCGGCGAAAGCATAGGAGAACGACGACCATGAAAAACAGAATCACGCCTTATGAGGCCGGCTGGCTGACGTTTCTCGTCGAGAAGCAGATCGCGACGGAGGCCGAATGCCGAGCCGCCATGAACCGGATCGCCCAGGAGGCACTGGACGAATTTCAGCGTCTGAGGGCCGCCAGGAAGAAATCCAAAAAACGACGCAAGCCCGACTAGGCTACTGGCCGATTGTTTACTAGGCTACCGAGCACGATTTCTAACCCAAGAAAAGGAGGCCCATGTGGCACATTCAGTAGGCGATTCCGTTTGGTCGATGACGACGTTTGTTGAGTTCGATGGCCGCACTCGCTGCCACGTCCATCCGGCCGAGGTGGTCGGCGTGATCCACGACATAGTGATGCTGAGAAGCCCCCTCGGGTCGATCAGGGCTGTGGAGTCTGGCAGCGAGACAATCTGTGATTCCGAGGCTGACGCCTGGGCCGCGGCGGCCCGCGAATTGGCCGAGGCCCGCGACCGTGTCCAGCTTGCCATTGACGAGGCCACGGCGAAGGCGGCCGGCAGTCGCGTCGGGGAGGCCGTTGCATCGTGAAGACCACCCGACCGTGGAAATGGTCGGTGGACGATCTCGTCAAGTCGCTGCTGCTGATCCGACTCGGGCAAATGCTCGGGTCGGACAGCACGGCGGCGCGGGCCGTCCACGACCTCGTCGAGTCCCTGCTCTCCATTTGCCGATGATTGCCTTGACCGATAGAATGCCATGCCTAACCCCGAACGACGAAACCAGAGGAGAAGACGATGAAATATGTTCTGAGCGACGTGGCCGGCGAGAACTTTCGCATGGCCGATGGTATGTGGTGCGAGGAGGTCGATCTGGCCGAGCGGTTCTCATTCGACGCCGCCCAGGTGCGGGTCGAGGAACTCCTGGCCGAGGGTGTTCAAACCCGGATCGTGGAAACCCACGGCCGCAAACGTAAGACCTCCGAGTCGATTGTGGGCCGCGTCACTCGAGCGCTCGACCGCTTGGAGCAGCAGTGGGAGGGCAAGACCATCGGAATCGGCTATGAGGTCGATGTCGAGGTCGGCCATATCATTCTGACGCTCCAGCCCGAGGATCAGCCCGAACTATCGTTGAACGTGACCGTGGATATCTCCGGCGTGTTTGTTGGAGTGGGAGACGAGAACTAATGAAACCCGTAGATGTCAACGACTACCTGACGATCACGGCCACGATGAAAGCTCTGGGCTGCCCGCGGCGCACGCTCGCCAGAGTGATCGCCAGGGCCGAGGAGACGGGCAAGAAGGTCACCGAGGAAATCCTCGGCCGCGTCGTGATCCACAAATCGAAGATCGCCGTGCTCAAGCAGTTCTACTACCCTTACAACTCCGAGGCCCATCAGAAGATGGTCAAGAAGTGGGGGGCGGCCGGCGGCCGACAGAAGGGCATCAACTACGCGAAGAAATCCTAGCGCGAGTCACGGGCCGTCCGCTTGGAATGGCACGCCCTGTGGCAGAGCCTGAGATTCGATAGCGCGTCGGTTCCGCCCTTCGACTTCTCAACAATGTGGTCGATGTCGCCCCCCTCCTGCGTTACCAGCAGCCCACAAAGCTGGCAGATGCCTTGGTCGCGGGCGATGACGGCTAGCCTAGTGCGCCTCCACGCCGCGGTGCAGTAGCCGCGGGCAGCCGCCGTGGGCCGATCCTGCTGCCCCCGAACAGGGGAACGCGACGGCCTATAGGTCGGTTGTCTTTTCGGCACGGGCCTGCTCCTGCCAGCCGGCCATCAGAATCTGATGGGCATTGCGGCGCTTCCACCATTCCACGATGGCTTTGACGATTAACTGGGCGAGCACCGAGATCAAGATCGCGGCGATCACGCTGCCGTATTGGTCACGCACCCGTAGGCGTAAACGAGCGGAGAGCACCTCTTCCATCCGCTCTGGCGGCGCGTCGATGGGGTACTCTTCTACCGCCCACTCGATGAGCTTGTCGCGAAGCGCTGGGTGCGTGGCGAGCCGAATGCCGCCGGCTCGACGAACGTAGGTCTTCAGCGATTCGTATTTGGCGGGCATGTGCCGTCCTTGCAGGGGGCTGCGGAGGACAGAACCTTCCCGGTGCCTTTACAGACGGGGCACGTTGACATCGTGCGACCGTCTCCGACCTTGCCCGTGCCGCGGCAGTTGGAGCAGTCGGTCTGCACGGCTGGGGCTGGCTTCGCGTCAGTCATCAGAGAGTATCTGCCAGCCACAGCGACGAGCGGCCGGAGGTCTTCGGTGGCGCTCGAGCAGCCGCACAAGACCACGGTGACTAGCAACAAGTACCTAGACATTGCCGAGTGCTCCGTAGGTCGTGTGTTTACGCCGGGGCCAGCCGGCCACGCTGGACAGAGCTATGCATTGGCAGCGGTCAATCGTGTCAGCCAATGCCCAGTAGCAGCCCTCGGGGATTAGCAGATCGGTGCCGAGCACCTTGCGCCCACCGGACGATTGCCACTTCCCCCAGGAGTTACACCACAGGACAAGCCCTTGCCCGTATTTCTTGTGCGTTTCGGGGCGGTCGTCGAAAGATAAAAATGCTTGGCTGTGCCCCCAAGACCCAACTTGACGACTCACGCCGTCTTCATTTCTGGTTCTCTCAAAGCCAAGATTTGAACAGTTAAAAACACCGAACCCAGCCGCGAGGAAATCTCGCACTTGTTCGCGACCCTTTACGAACGTGGCCGTTCGTGCGACGTGCTGCTTGCTCTCCTGCAACCACGCCTCGCCGGGAGGCGTGGCACCGCCGAGCTTGATCGTCTGCGAGTTGTATGACGTTAGATCGATCTTGAGATTCGGGTATGGCTTCCGAATCAAGAATCCTTTCTGGCAAGCAGTCTGCGCTGCTTCGCTGCACACCCACCCGTCGCCGTTGTAACCACGCCAAGCGAAAAGCGACTCGGGCGCGATGGGGAAATTCTTCACACCCTCGACGGGCATCTCGGGCGTGCCTTCCAGCCTCCCCGTCACTTCGTCGGGTTTGTTGGAATAAATTTCTGCCGCGATTGACGCGCCCAAGCAATGAGCGGCTCCGTGGGAGACACAGTCCCCGTATAACTGGGCTGGCCCCGGCAGACAACCGGGGAACACGGCCTCAAGCGTCAGCCAAAGCGTCGATAGCCTTCCAGCCCCCGCCTGCTCCAGCCCCCAGTCATATGCGACGTTCCCGCCGTTGGGATCGCCGCCGTAGCGGAGAACGTAGTCCGCGAAGACTTCGTCGGCCCGCGGGTCTTTGCGACAGCCGACAAGACCGCTCGCGTAGGCATTGAGAGGATTGAAGCTACTCATTGCCGTTCACCCGAAAAGCCCACGCGAGCACGTTGCAGGCGGCGATCAGCTTCGCACGCTTGTCTGCGTCGATGGCGGCGACATCGGCACCTGAGGCGTTCAGGAAGACGCTGTCGATGGCTTTGTCCAAGCCGGGATACTTGCCCACGTTCTTCTTTTCGATGGCAAGCTGGAGGCTGCCGGCGTGGAACACAGTGAACTTGTCGGTGTCGCCGATGATCGGCGTGGAGCGAGCACCATCCTGCCCGAGCACGAACGCGGTGGCGTCATAGAACGCAGACAGATACTGCCGGTCAGCCGGGAGCATCTTGGGCAGGATCGGCTTGAGTTCGACGGCCCACGCGATCTGCTCGGCGGTCGGCTTTGCGGCGGCGGCTACCGCGGCCGGCTTCGGCAGAGTCGGCCACTGCATCTTGAGTTCATTGCCACGCCACGCGAATGCCAGCAGGACAACGGCCACGATATGCCTCGCTTCGATTTTCACTTGTCACTCCCGGCCACCAAGGCCAGCGTCAGGGTGTCGATTGCGGCGCGTTCGGGGCTTTTCTCTTCACCGAGGTGATCAGTGGCGTTCAGTCGTGACCGAACCAGGGCGAGGTTGTGGATCGCGTCTTCGTAGCCGACCACGGCGGGGGCGGCCGGCGTCAGCGCGGGCGGGCGAACGATGCGAGGTACAGAGACAGCGGCGATCAAAGCCTTCACGCCCGCGACCAACTTAGGCCACGCAAACACAACGACCGCAACGATACCAGCACCGATCTGCTCCCAGGTCATGTGATTTCCTTTGCGACGACGGAGAACCATTCGATCAAAGCCTGCCCCTCGGGCGTCTTCAGAATCGCCTCGACGTGGTCAAGCACGCTGTTGTCTTTCTTCGTGCTGGTCTGGTCGGCACAGAGCCGGAGGGCGGCAACCAAAGCCAGAGCCTTCTCCTGGGGAGTCTTCGCGACGGCGACGGCCTCCAGCTTCGCAAGCATCGGTGCCCAGGCGGCGAGCAACTTCACCTTGTCGATGATCGACAGGCTCCCGTACATCGCGCCGAACTGCTCGTCATTTTCGGGCATTGCGATTACGCTCCAGAAAAGCTTGGTAGTCCCTGCTGGCCGTCCGGCCCTGGCTTGTCAGCGTGCCTCGGCTATACGGCTTGTCATGCACCAGATTCATCAGAGGCGGCGAGTCGTCGCCCGTGGCGACATCGTCGAATTCGCGGCGGTCGATTTCGTCGTCGTCAGCCATCAATCTTCGCCATGCACCATGAAATTGATGCCATCGTAGGCATCGTCGAAAACCGCTCGAGCAAACTCGCGAGCCTCGGTCTTGCCGATCTTTCGGCCAAACGACCAAGTCTCGTCGTCAACGATCTCTTCGCCTTTTGTGATCGTTAGGCGAGCCTCGGTGGGAGCGATCACCAGCTTTACTTCCGCCAGCATGATTGTCTCTCCCAGTAGGTATATTGATTCTACCAAGACGGGCCTCCCTTTCGGACGGATGCCAGCCAGCGCGAATCTTGGCACATTCAAGGCGAATCGCCTCGGGAGACGGCAGATAGAACTCAGGCTCGGGCCGCGGGGGCAGCCCGAGGATCGCCTTCGCCTGCTCTAGCTGATCGAGTGTGAACTCCATCTCAGCCAGAATCTCTTCCGTCGAACTGTCGCCCTTCCATAGACGCCGTAGTGAACGCTTCTGTCGGGCGTCTAGTTTCATGGGAGAAGGGCTATATACCGCGAACCGGGATTAAGAAAGAGTTGATAGCCGGCCTGCTGCATGGAGCGGTGCATTCCCACATGCTCACAGGTGCTGCCGTCATACTTGCCGGCCAGAAACGCCTCACGTCGGTAGAGGCAGAGGCCGCCGAACGCGGAGTTCATCGGGATCGGCTGGGAGCCGACGGGCGGGATCAAATAATGGAACCAGTCGTGATCGCGCTCATCTTGCCAAGTATTTAGCTTCGCCGGCCACGCATCGTACTGGGCGGCAATGTATTGGCCTGCGGCCGACTTGACGATGAAAATCGACGAACTCGCCAGTGCCCCAGGCTCGCGACGATGCCACGATTCGCCGAGCATCTGGCAGAACCACCCGAGGCTATTTAGAACTCCGTCCACGCTGAAGCCGCCGTGGGGGTCTGTGTCCAGCACCAAAACATAGTTCGCGTCCACAGCCTCGCGTCGAACCCAGTCTTGGCATTTGGTTCGGCACAGCGCCAGACGATCCGTCCGCTCGCGATCCCAGCCCCTGGCGTCGATGTTGCCGAGGGTGTCGTGCTCGACGGTCACCCACTGCCGGATCGCGAAGCTGTCCAGCGCCTCCGCGGTTCCGTCGTTCGAGTCGTTCTCATAAATGTAATAACAGCAGTCACGCCAGAGGCCGGCGAGTTCGTCAACGAGCCGCAGGGTGGTATTCAGCCACGGCATCGAGTTCCTGGCAATAGACACGATGGCGAGTTTCTGCCGGCGTGCCTCAACACGGCCGTATCCGACGTGTTCGTTGTAGCTCGCCGCATACCCGTCGCCGACAGTCCACAGTTCCTCCGGTCGAGAGTAGGTCTTCCCAGGATCGTAGGTGATTTTCATCTCATCACCCCGTTCTCAAGCGCGTGCTGAACTGTAAGGAGCCTCTCTTGTGCCGGGTAGACGCCGCAGGGGTGGAACACCAGATCACCGGGCTGCCAGTGGCTCCCCGGCTTTCCGATGGAGCCGCCAGGATGCGTCCACTCGCATGAGTTGAAGCTTCTGAGCGGGGCGACCTTTATCAAATCGCCGCCTCCAGCGGCCAAGGCACCGAGCCACGTCTGCTGCTGGCACGGCCATTTAATCCACTTGTCCTCATCCTCTTGAAGCCGCTCGAGCAGATAGGTTGTGCGGCAGCCACGCTTCCAGACGACACTCCCGCAGTTGATGAGGTTCCAATCGACGATGCCTTCCTCGCAGACGGTCATGCCGGCACCGAGGCAATCCAAGGTATGGATTGGGATCGTCATGTTCGTGATCACGGCGTCAGAATCCAGCGTCCAGACCACATCGTAGTCGGCGAGGATCGACAAGAGCGTGTTCGACATACTCTTAACGGCCTCCTCATACGGCCGGTTGTCGGCGATCAGCGAGTAGCCGTGCCGAAGGCAATACTCCAGCTTGTTCGGCACCGTCATGGCCGCGAGTTCGGCGATGTTCGCAGAAACGCTGGTAACTAAAGCGACTCTCAAGTGACGCTCTCCAGAAAGGCACGGGCCTCATCGGCCGACGTGACGACGGCGACCGGGCATCCTGCCTCGCGTAACTCCTTCATGCGGAGTAGCTGAATTGGTGTTGGCTTTTCGCCCGGCCGCTTGCACTCAAGCCAGCAGGCGCGACCGTCCTTGATCGCCAGCACGTCGGGCACGCCCGACATAGTAAAAGCATTGCCGTGGTACTTGGTCACCCAGTACCCGAGGGCGCGTCCCTGCGCCATGACCCGTGCAACAATATGCTTCTCCAGAGGAGCCTTCCGTTGCATCCCCCGAATATGGTGGTCAGTAGGCTTATCGTCAATCTAGAAAACAGACTTCGTTGTAATGGTCGCGCGAGTCGCCGAAGACGTTGGCAGTGACTCGCTGAACGCGATAGGCACTCGCCATGCGGGTGTACCGCTCCTGCGTCGTCCAAGTCGCGCGGATGGCGGCGGCCCGCTCCTCGATCTCCTGGGGAGTGGGGTCGGGGTGGACGCTCTTTCGCGGCGCGTCGAACCGCGGCGGCCGACGGCCGAGCTTGTGCTTTCTGACGAGGTTAAACAGGTGGCCGCGGGTGCATCCGAGTTCGGCGGCGACCTCGTCGCTGCGAAGCTCGCTCTGCCATAGCTTGTGCAGTTGGACGAGGGATACGGGCGGGCAGTTCATTGTCACTCCTTTGGTTTTATGGGGGTTCCGAAAGCGTCCTCATAGTCATGGATCAGTTCGTGCATCGTGCCTCGCTTCACCGATTCGACGAACGCGGCCAAGGCGGCAGACCAGCCGAACCAGACGCCCGCGCTGAATGCGGCGACTAAGGCGAGAGTGATGTAGATCATTGAGTTCGCTCCAAGAGCTTGAGGAGGGTGTGCGAGTAATGTTCCTCAAAGCAGTGCAGCGTGTTCAATTCGATTCGTGCGACGTTGATCGCTTCCCGCTCCGCGTCGGTGAGCGTTGCCCGATTCGTATCGGCAACTCCATGTTTTCCGTCGTTTTGCGCATACGATTCGTTTTGCAGCCGCTCAATGTAGTCCGCGGCATTCCGCAGCGCATCGGCCATCGCGTTCTGCGCCTTCACCGCGCTACCTAGCCTTTCGGCGAGGTCTTCGCCGGCCTTGAATGCGGCGATCACGCGAAGTGTGGTGGGGTAGTCGTTCATCGAAGTTGATCCAGTTCGTGCGCTAGCGACTGCGCCCGCAGGCGAAACGTCTCCGCAAGTTCCTGCCAGTAGGCGGCCTTCTCTCGCTCTGCCGCCAGTCGGGCGTCTAGATCGGCGATGATCGCCGCCTGCTCATCGACCGTTGCAATTGTCATTGTTCTTTCCCCAGGTTGCTTTGACCACGCTGTGCCGCATGATCTCTTTCACGGCGTA
>Ga0114979_10002088_pt1 | contig 13500 bp, 19 predicted proteins | sample S_140625_EF_Meta_FD_87315 | JGI IMG/M metagenome (GOLD analysis project Ga0114979, IMG submission 87315) | Freshwater microbial communities from Lake Simoncouche, Canada to study carbon cycling - S_140625_EF_MetaG | ecosystem: Environmental > Aquatic > Freshwater > Lake | place: Lake... | reverse complement strand
TGCTCTAGTGCGGACTTGAACCGCAGACCCTCAGCTCATAAGACTGATGCTCTAACCAACTGAGCTACAAGAGCTGTGATGTTCCGATACAGGGACTCGAACCCTGGCCAGAGGGGTGAAAACCCTCTATCCTAACCAACTAGACGATATCGGATGCGCATTATAAATGTTATGGTTCTCTTTAAACCCTTTTTCAAAATATTACTTTTGATTATTCTTGAATGATTTTTGTTTTGGGTGAAGGGCTGGAAACTCATGAAATAAATGGTTTACTTCATGATTTTGTATGCTGGTATCGGTTTTTGCTTAAAATGCGTCGGATTGCTGTATGATACCACTGGGTGCCCTTCACACTATAATAGGGCCGGTTGTCTCTAAGTTGTTTTACAGAATATATATTTGGTGGGCTTAAAGAGGGTTGGGGGGGTTAGCATCTGAACGCAATTGCTAAAAAGGCTACTGCTATTATCCCCAACGCTAATCCTGCATGAAAATAATATTGCATGTGTTTATACATCGCCAACCACGCCTTCGTCTGATCCGGAGAATTTATGTGATTCAACATATAATCCGACTTCGGAGATAACATGTAATAAAAATAATTTGTTATGAAACTGATTGTTACTGTCAAGCAAACCATCGTTGTTGTTGTCATTTTTCCCTTAGTCTTTTGGTAATTATAAATGATCACGATGAGAGAAAGAATGAACCCCAGAATGTAGCCATAATAATATATGTGAAGACGTTCTGTTGTTAGCTTCGCGTATAAGTTTTTAAGATTTGTTGGCAACTGCTCTTGATATACCTGAATTGTTTGACTCTTTTGTGTCGCATTGTTCATATAGATCATTGATATTATGAACACTAGTGCTAAGGCGCATGAAATACTGCACGGTGGCTGCATATATATATATTGATCAGATTATTTGTTTGAAGGTGGTGGCATATAAATCGGTCGCATGGTTTGAAACATCGGTGTAAGATATGAAACCGGCTGCGATGGTGTTTGCATTTTTTGATGCATATTCATTATTTGCGCTCTGAAATTTTTTCTGCACTTTGTGCATTGTCTAAATGAACCATCCGCTATCAATGGTATTGACTCTTGGTTACTGCAATATATACATGTTGTTAAGTGCGCCGAAACGGTTTGGTTCGGCTTTATTGTTGAATTAAAATCAAATGCATTATTCAATGGTGTCTGTGGGAAACTCATTTATTATTATTGTTTTTATATATTTTATTTTTTAACTTTTTTTTTCTTTCATTTTTTATTATAGACTTATTCTATAATGAACTATTATGACAGTTTTATTATATGCGTATTTTTAAGCAAAATATTGTTCGTTGTTTGCGGCGTATGTCACTTCATTCTTGTCAGAAAAAATAAGGGAGAAACTTCTCTCTCTTTGAAGCTTGCCATGTTGAAAGAATACTTTGAATTTATTTTCCTTGTATCCATGGCTTTATTATCTCTTTATTTATTTAATCCTTTGCTTGAAATAAGACCTTCCATTAATAAAGAGACGCGTCTTTTATTATTCATATTTGGCTTTATTGTATTAATCAACTGCAAATGGGAATTAGTTGTTGGACACTCTAAATGGTTAATGCTACTACAATACTTTATCAGTGGACGCAGAGATATTAATACTGATGTTATCTTGTCCTATTAAATATGAATTGGAAATTTATAAAGTTCAACTTTTAAGCGAAGCTTTGGGCTTAAAAATAGACGTGATTTTTGCTCCACTTTTTTAAAAGTGGATTAGCTATATATTGCTGAGATTGTTCTAGCATGGTTTTCTCTCGCGTATTCACTTTTTGAAAGGTCAAATGTTGCGAAACAACGGATTAGAAACCTATCTTTTCCGTCATATCTTGGTTTAAAAGCCGAACGTCCATGAACTGCTCTTCTGTTATCTATCAGAAGTATTTCTCCTGGTTTTAAATTGTGTCGGAGTTTTTTTTGATAATAAATATCTACGATTTTTTTTATCATGTCTGTTGCTTCCGGAGTTGTTCCTGTCATTAAATCTTGGTCAAAAATTAATGTGGGGTCGTCTTGGGTTCCGCTTATTATTGGCATTGGACCTCTTATGTCTCCGTCTATAAAGTCATTATTATTTAATTTAAATGAGAGATCCACGCCGGTTTTCCATAATGGCTCCCTAAGTAGTGCCTTTTCTTCAGTTGTTAGATTGTTTAATATAGTCTGAACTGGAAAAATATGTGTGAATGCTTCTGGGTCGCCACGAAGGCACGCTAAACTTAATATATCTGGTTTTAATTTGGAAAAAGCTTGCTCCGTGTGTATCTCTAATTCTGTATTACTTCCAAGACTTGTTTGCGCGTGTTCCATGGCTTTTAATGGCACTATGTCTTGAAAAAGGGTTCCACATCCTTCCGCTTCATAAGCTATCAGATCGCTTATTGCGCTAACTAATATTGCTTGAATTTTGGCTAGGATTGTTGTCTCACCAACTGTATATTTATTACCTGATGGGGTTTGTGGTATTGTTGCGTCATCTAATGGAATTGTATTGATTAGCAAGAATCCTGTTTCAGAACCTACGGTTGCAAATGATGTTAGAATGGATTTGATGTGAGAAGGGAGATGTTTGGATTGCTCTTTTGCTTGTTCACAAAAGAGGAGGGGGGAGAGAGATGGATTGGCTGTTATGCATTCCGCAAGCTTTAAAAGGGTTTCAAGGTCCTCTTCCATTGGGTTTCGCCACAATAATATTGCATAAGAAAAAAAGATGGGACACGTAACACAATTAAAAAAGGGTTATTTAGGTTACAAGAAAGGGGTTCAAACAAATTACATTACTACTCTACTACTAATTTTTTATTTTGGTTTTTTATTTTAGACAGCTTGCTGCTCTTGAGGTTGACCTTGGCGGACCAAGTCCTTGATTTGCGATGCGACTTGGGCGTAGGTGCGCTGGTCCACATGAGCCATGGTGATCTTGCCGTCCACGATGTCGTCAATCTTATCGTTCAGGGTTTCCAAGAAGTCTTCCGACTGGCGAGTCGCGTCCTGGCGCTTCAAGATGTTTCTCATGAACAGCGTAAGGAAATCCACCGGCGTGTAGCCCATGTTCTGGAGCTTGGTGGCCAGCTGCTCCATCGTTGGTCTTGAATCTTCCTCCTCTTCTTGGTCTTCGTGGTCTTCGTCGTCTTCTTGGTCCTCGGACCCTTCTTCGGACCCTTCCTCATCTTCGTCCTCTACCGGTTCGTCGATGAGCTGGTGACGGCACATTGGGCAGCAGTCAGCGTGTTCAAGCGCCTTGAATGCGCAAGACGAGTGGAATGTGTGGCCGCATGTGGTGACAGTCACGTTTACCATATCAATTGCCTCGTAGCAGATGGCGCACTCGGAGAATTGGAATCCGCAGGGAAGCGCGAAAAGGGGCTCTACAAGTGGCTTGGAGACATCAACCTTGGGTTTCTCTGGCTCTTCCTCGCCACCTTCGGTGGAAGCGACGTCCTCAAAGGGAGAGAACTCGGACTCGTCGCCCTCGCCAAAGTCCATATCCAGAAGGCGCCTGGCCCCCTCTTCAAGGGCAGCGGCTTGCTCGCTCTGAATCTCGGCGGCTAGACGCTCAACGAAGCTTTCATACGAGTCGCTTGCATCCGCTTCGCTTGCATCCGCTTCGCTTGTCTCTGAGTCAGTCTCCCAGACTTCCTCTTCCTCTTGAACGTAAAGGCACCCTCCTTGCTCCATGTGGGCCAGCTGGTTGGGCTGGTCGTGGAGGCATCCGGTGCAGTTAACGTTACGGCACGACATTTTCTATATAGTTGACTGTGTTTAAAACTTGGTCTCGGTTTGAGTTATGCCTTGAAAAGTTTTCAAAAATTTTTGGTCAATTTTTTTTTGGTGTCATGAGAGTATAAGGTCACCTCAAATTTTTTTTGAATTTTTAAATAGGGAACCCAGGTTCCCCTATGACCCCTCCTATTTTTTTATATGGCGGAAACCTTGGACCCCTTCTATTTTTTCAACGGAACTTTTCCTTCGCAACGGAACTTTTCCCTAGTATCGGAAATTTTCCTCACTGTAGGTTACATTATTTGGTTGATATAATAATTTTAATGCATCTGATAGCTTAATCCTTCCATGAATCAACATCATCCTATCTATCTCTCTAAAACAACTTTTTTTTGCCTCAATTTGATCTTGTATTGTCCACCATAAATCACATTCTGCATCTTCTTTTGCATACCGGATTAAATAAATACTTGCTTTATCAAATCTCACATTTTTTGGCATTTTGTTTTTATTTATAACCTTAATTATTATTTTAATTATTTCAATTTTGTTTTGATTTATTTATTTTTTATTTTTTATTTTTTATTTTTTATTTTTTTTGTTTTGTAATAAAATTGAAATACTTTTCTAGGAAAATTTTTTTGGGTTAAAAGCAATACCAATATCAAGGATGTCCAAGGTCCTGGAATACTATACGGTTTATACCAAATGGCAGGTTTATTCGGAGTTTAAACCAGTTAATACTGACCAAAAAAGCGATTCAAACTTTGAAAAAAATATGGAAGAATTTGAGTCTGCTGTCAATGAGCTTTTGGAAGAAGGATGGCAGCCTTTGGGTGCTCCCACATTCTCAATCACGTGGCTTTCTAGGACTCACCATGGAATAGCTATTCAAGCGCTTGTCCGTGAAAAAAATGTTGAACATGCGGTTGTTGTTGAGGTTAACCCAGAGGTTCTTGTTGCCGAGCAAGTCCGTGGTCTTCGCTGCTCTCTTAGGGTTGCTGTTTCTGGTGATAGGTAGTTTTAGAAAAAAAAAATTGAAATGCTTTTATGATTTTATTTCATGTTACATTTCACATGATATCTATGCTAAGAGAAAATATGAGAGCCGAATATATTAAATATGTGGAAAGCTGTCAAAGACGACGTTGGGTTAAACCTGACCCTGATACTAAGTTCGCGGAGACTTGTATTCAACAACTTGATGCTTTGAATATCGCAAATTCTGCCGGATTTTATGACGACTGTGGCAGAGCTTGGACGCTTTCCAAGCGGTGTTTTGGTGGAGAAGGCGTTGAGATTTTTGTGAAGTGTGTTGAAACTGGATGTGCTGGGGGAAAAAATGCGGTAAAGTTTGCCTGGATTTATCCTGCTAGCCAGATGTTAGAAGAAAACGAATATGAAAAGACGGTTCCTGTTTCTATTGGGGATTGGGTTGTTCAAGTCTCATTCTAACAACAACCTTTGGAAAAGGTTGTGCCAAAGTAAGAGCCAAAGTAAGAGCCAAAAATGTATTTACTGTATTTTTATTTTTTTTGTTTTTTTTCATTTGTTTTTGTGTCTTGAGGTTTTTTATTTGATTGACGTTGTTCTTGCAGTCGTTCCTGTTCTCGGATATGCTTGGATGAGTATATAGAACTGGAGTTCTGCTTGTCGCGACCTTTTTTCTCTCTTCTTGTCTTTGGTTCGTCCATTCTTTAAGTTGATTTGGATTTAAATACTTAACGGAAATCTAAATCAATTTTTTTAGTAGGGAACCAAGGTTCCCCTACGACCCCTCCTAATAATTTATAAAAATCTCATTTCATTTTTACAGACCTGGTTTTGGTTTGGTTGTAATGAGGTTGACCAGAAATTTTGCCTATATTTTGGTTCTTGTGGATTAGGTTGAAGAGAGAAAAAGGATTTCAATATATAAAAGAAAAGCAAAATTCAAAACGTCCATTTTATAAATATGTTCTAATTTGTATGATACCCTGATTTCTCCAATCAGAATAACATATTTCATATTTATCTTTATAAGAAAAATTAAAATCATAAACTAAACCCTTGTGTTTATGTATATTGAAACAAAACTCAAAATAAAAACCGGAATCACACAATTCTGTTTTTTCCATTATTTTTATTTTCTTATTCACGATTGGTTTAATAATATTATATCTTTCATCATTTTTATGTATTATATTTATAAACTTTCCATTTTTATATTTAATTCTTCCATCATATTGTAATATTTCATCTAATAACTCCGTTGGAATGTATGGTGCTTTCATTATTAATAATTATAATTATAATTATATTTACATTTATACAATATTTATACAATATAATAATTCATCGCTTTGAATGAGAAAAGAATAATTTAAAATAAAAATTGAAGTGAATTAAACAGTTTATATTATAATTAACTATAACGCGAAATGGCACCCAAGAAGAAACTGGTTTTAAAGGAGGAATCTGAATCAGGATCAGGATCAGGATCTGATTTGACTATTGTTGAGACCTTTGTCGGCGCCGGTGGTGCTCACTTGGGATTTGCTAAGGCTGGTTTCAAGTCCTTACTTGTAAACGACATTGATAAGGACACGATTGCTACTTTGCTGCAAAATAAAGCTGTTCAAGAGGGAGGCTATTTGTTATGCCCCATTGAAGATATTACTGCAGAGATGCTAACGGAAAAGATTGGTGATAAAAAGGTGGACGTCTTGTTCGGCGGCATTGTGTGCAAAGGATTCTCATTGGCCGGTGTCAGGAACCCTTTTGACATACGAAATTATTTGTATAAGCATCAGTTGCGTCTTGTTGAACTTTTGAAGCCCAGGGTTAGTGTCATTGAGAATGTCACTGCAATTAAGAATATGTTCCTCTACGAGAACTGTGATGAGACATTGAAGACGTTTGAGGATTATACCAAGTTGAGTGACGCCAATAAGGTCTTCAATGGAGAGAAATCTAGTAAGCGAAAGAATGGCGAGTCTTATGATGATTTGAGTGTTGCGATTAATAAAAATAAGAAGGAGATGGAAACGCTGTTGAAAAATATTGAGAAATACAAGTATAGCGTTCTTGACGATATCAAGAAAATGTATGAGGGACTTGGATACCGCTTTCATGAGAAGATTTTGCAAACTGACAAATACGGCGGTTACACTAATCGTAAGCGAATTATTATGGTCGCTGTAAGGAATGACATTGTCAAGGAGTATGTGTATCCTGCTGAGCTAGAGAGTGTGGGGAAAACGTTGAATGATGCGCTTCATTTGATTGATTATGCTGGAGTTAATAATCCTTTGGTAGATGAGGATAATAAGCCAATGAATCATAATAAGAAAACCGTTGATAGATTCAAGTTGATTCCTGAGGGTAATAATATTGCCGATGTTGTTGACGAGTTGCCTGAGGAGTTGAAGATTAGCGCGTTTTATTCCAGAGGTAATACGCAGCGGTTGAATAGGAACTTACCTGCGCCTACGTTGGTTCCTGGTCATAGTAATTTCCCTATTCATCCTTGGGAGCATCGGTCTATTACTGTTCGTGAAGCCGCCGTCGTCACTGGTTTTCCTCTTGATTACAAGTTTTCTGGGTCGCACACTTCTCGGTGCATTCAAATCGGTAATGCCGTTCCGGTGCATTTGTCTTATCATATTGCAATGTCAATTAAAAAATTGTTAGAGTAAAAAAGGGTTTTTATTTAGGTTAACAAATTGAAAACTACAAACTAATTTTTGTTTTGTTTTTTTTATACAATTGCTGCCGAGCCGAAGGCTAGGCTTGTTGGGTCCCATGGGGGCCCAACCCCATTAGGCCGCGCTCTTCAAAGTATTTTTTTAGACGAGCAAACTCCTCCATCATGAACTGGCTGGGGTCCTTGTTGCACTTGCGGTCGTTGCATCGGCTGCAGAGCGCGTTGCCGTTTTGTAGAGTGGACTCGCCCCCCTTCTCTCTTGGCATGAAGTGGTCAATCTCTAGCTTGCCCTTGTATCCACACAGCTCGCACCGGCCGTCGGCTCGCTTCAGGATCGCCTTCTTGTCCTTCTCTGCGAAAGTGTGGCACTTTGTGGAGCCAGTGAATTGGCTATACTTCTCCAGGTTCAGACGGAAAGGCCCTTCCTTTTTGCCGGTTTGGTTGTCCCAGCACTCGTCGTAGGTCTCTGTCCGGATTTTCTCCAGAGTTCGGCCAGGGTCTCCGTAGGTAGTTGGTGTGCCATCTGGGTTCTTCTTACCTCCCTTCTTGGTGTTCCAACCGACGCCGCCGTCTTGCGCCACCTTGGTGTTGGCGAAGGCTTGTGCTTGGGGTTGCGACCACCATCCGTCATGGGGTTGTTCCAAAAGGAACTGCTTGAAGTAGTGCGTGAGAGATCCGGCCTTGGTCTTGGGGAACATCTTGTTAACTGCCGCGGCATACTCTGTCTGTTGTTGTGGTTGCTCCATGGTTCTAGGTTTATTGTGCTGTAAGTAATTGAGAGAAAAATGTTTCAATTTTTTTTATGTGAGAGGTTTTTTATAGTTGGATTAAATTTTTATTTATCAACGATATAACTTTTAAAAATATCAGAGTATTTGTCGCCATAAAATGTTGATGAGTTATCGCCTGTAAAACTGTTATCAATTGTATCCGTATCTAGACCTAATACTGTATTCAAAAATTGTTCTGAAAATTTATACGAAACAGTGTTCTTTGGATAATTCTTATAAGGTATATTGATTTCTCGTTTTAAACCTGCAACAAAACTTGGGCTGTTCAATAATAAATATCCTATATTTTTATACTCTTTTGTGATTAAATCCTTTTCTGTAACACTGTAAATAAACCCTGAATAATTTGTTGCATTAGTTCTTGTCAATTCAATTAAAATTATTAAAATGTTTGGGTAATTGGTATTTATTTGGAGCCAATCATCTGCGCTTAACCTTTGTTTTACTGCATTATTTGCATTAATTATATCATTATTTAATATAGCATCAAGTTGATCGTCTGATATACCTAGGTTCTTATTTATTTTTTTCCATCTACTAATTCCATAAATGGAACCGCTTGATTGTTCATCTGGAGTGATAACGTGTCCGAAGCCAATCATGTTGACATCTGTAACTTCGTAATTTGACGGTTTTGGTGGAGGGGATAGTCCGTTTTTATCAGGAAAAATTACATGTCCTCTATTATAAAGTCCTCTGAATAAATCTTTCAGTAAAGCTTTATATGTATTTAAAAGATTTGGGTCTATTATATTTTTTGATGGACGTCCCAAAAAATTTGTTTGTAATATTAGTTTTGCTGAGGCTACTCTTGTATTAAATTCTGTAGTAGCAGCTGATATTATTGATTTTGCTGCGGTTGCGACGCCATAAACTGCTTCTGTTGAAGTCTTTTTTCTTCCGGTGTTTGCAGCATTAGCGATGTCCATTGCTCCTTGGATTTTTCCATTTAATACGTCAGTTTCAGCATTAATTATATTGGTTGCGACGGTTATATCAGGTGCAGTATCTCGGACATTTATGTGCAAAGACGTGTCTTGAATTGGAATTGCTTGTATTAACGGTCTTGCTGCGTTATTTCTAATAATTTGAGCTTCCATTATTCTCGGATATGGTTCTTCCGCATCTAAGTCTTCTGGGACTTTTTTATTGACTAGTTCTTGTGCTTGTAATAATTGTTGATTTATAAAATAAATATCATATGCGAATGGGTCGGCGTCGTATATAGTATAGTCGGATTGAACGGTTGCGTTATCTGTATAATTAGAAAACTCATAAACAACAATAGGAACTGGTGAACCATCTTCTTGAAATATGGTTTCGTCGCTTAATAATACGAAGTTTTTTACTTTCATTATTATAGTATAATAGAAGATTAAATGTTTAAAAACTTGTGCGGAATATATATACAATGCTTGATGACTTTGTCTATATATTGGTGAAGGATAATGAGTGGGAAGATATGGTGGTTTATTTGACAAAGGAAGATGCAATAGGTGCTTCAAAAATGTGGCCTAAGTATCGTGTGGAAATTTTTGGTAAGGAGAATGGTGTGGGTGTTGGGTATAGTCCGACGTACGATTATTATAAGAATGGGGAGTATGTTCAGAGCGGTTAAGTCTCGCTGCACAGTCGCAAGACCCTGCCAAGCCGCTAATTTGGCCGTCAAACTCGCAATCCATTGAAACTCGCGAATCAGCCTTAACCTTACGTCAATATAGAGTCCAATTAGGCCTATTCCATGGAAAGCCAGAAATGAGTGACAATCCGAGAAATGAGTGACAAAAAAGTAGTGTGCAACAGGGGGCAATCAGACGTCAATTTGCACACAATGTATAGTTCCGTTGGATTGCAAGGTTGACCGCCTTATTGGCGCGCCTTTTGTGCCGGGTTTTTCGCGGTTTCATAAAAAGCCAGAAATGAGTGACAAAACGAGAAATGAGTGACAAAAAAATACCATAGGAAAGCCCTATGGCATTTTTCTTTTTTGTTTATTTTTTGTTTAATTTTTGTGCTCTAAACTGTCGCGATGCTCTAACGGTCGCAATGCTCAGGCCTGACTCCATAGACAAACTCCTTGCCGCGGAGAACAAACTTGTCTCCCAACTTGGGCTCTTGGACTTTGGTGTCACGGTTTGTTGCCCACGTGGGAATAGAGTCCAGACTCCAATGCACCGCCGAGTCCTCCCAGTAACGCCCAACGCGTGGGTCATCCTCGTAGTAGTTCAGGTAGAGGACCTCGTTGCGCCAGTTCTGTCTCGTAGACATGTACTTGAATGGCCCTGGTCCCACAACCTTGTCTGCGTTCTCCACGGCCGCAATAGCCTTCAGCTTTTGTTGCTCCTTTTTCTTTGGGTTTTCCTCCAAATGGAACTTCCTCAGCTCCAACTTGGCTCGGTTAATGGCACCCCATAGGGTGGTAGGTAGCTTTGACATGATTCTTCAACTTTCTCAGGTTTTGGTCCTATAAATAAACTCGGCGAAAAGTATTTCAATTTTTTTTTGCTATATGGTAAACCCATGAAAAAACTTGGGGGTTCAAGTTTTTTGTTTTTTTTATGGGTTTTTTTGTTTTTTTCTCTCTACTCTACTTACCATGCATCCTCGCGATCGCAGTCCGTGTAGCGCTCCACCGCAGCCATGTCGCTCTCGTATTCGTCCTCGCTGTCCTCAGCATCCGCCCAGCCCAGACCATTGCGACCATTGAAGCAGTCGCGGTTATACTTCTCCCTGGCAATCTGTGCTGCAGTCTTGGGAGGAGCTGTCATCACGACCCCTTGGCTGCCGCGCTCAATGATCACCATGCCTGTAGCGATGGCCCTTCCAAGACGCTCCTCATCGCGAGTCTGCTTCTCGGCGAGCGCAATCTCCTTGGGCTTGATGGCCATCTCGGCAAAAGACACGACGTTGGCCACCAGCGCTGCTGCAGTAGGACGTCTGGCCCAGGATCCGCTTAGAGCAGGGAACTCCTCCTTCATCGGTGCCTTTTTTTGAGCGCGCTTGGGACTGCGAGGCGACTCATCGGAGTCATCATCCATGAGGAGAGCGAAGCGGCTGGTCGCAAGAGGTGCAACGCTCTGAGGCTTGGACGCCACTTCGTGAACCTTGGTGCGGCGGACACGTTCCTCTTGCTTCTGGCGCTTCTCCTTGATTGCATTGTCCCTTTCAAGGACCTTGCAATACTTGACCGTGTGGCCGGATTCACCGCAGTAGCGGCAGTCCTGAGCAAGAAGCGTGGGGCACACTGTCTTGCCGTCGGAATCCTTGGGCCAATGGCTGCTATACTCAGACTCGGACTTGCCAGAATCCTTGCACACCTTGCAGCAAGGCTTGCGAGGGGCATTGGTGGTCTTGGTATTGCGGTGCGACATTTTAATACTTGATTTGAAACTTGATGTTTGCTTTTCCGGTGTTGGATAATGAAAGATAATTTGTGCAAAAGTATTTCAATTTTTTTTTCATGAGCCAAAAAACCTCTCACCTAAAAAAAAATTGACCCAATTTTTTATGAATAACTTATCAACATCTCTCAGAGCAACTTCAACTTCAAGTTCAACTTCAACTTCAACATGGATAAGTTCCGTTGGTTTATACAGAAATCCGGTATTCAATATAAACAGCACCAATTTGATGGAGTCAAATGGGCCCTTCACAATGAAACACGTGATGACCTCAAATGTCACGGCGGTTTCATCGCCGACGAAATGGGCCTCGGCAAAACCATCACCACCATTGGTCTCCTCATTTCAAATTTCAAATTTCGCACACTCATTGTCCTACCCAATATGCTGATCCAACAATGGGTGCATGAAATCTTCCGCACCACCGGTCATAAACCGCTTGTGTTTTATGGCCCTGCAAAAAAAATCATCACTCTAGAAGAGCTGGAAAAGGCACCCATTGTCATTACCAGCTACGCAGCCATTGCTGTGAACCCAAAGGACTTGGAGAACAAGTGTTTGTTGCACCAGGTCAAGTGGAACAGGATCATCTTTGACGAGGCACACCATTTGCGCAATAAAAATAGCCGCTATATGGGAGCAAAGATTTTGGCCTCGCCTATCAAATGGCTCATCTCCGGCACACCCATCCAAAACAAGCGCAGTGATTTCCTTAATTTGTGCTCCATTGTTGGTTTGCCTGCCAGTTATTGCGCTGAAAACATGAAGGAACTCCTTGAGAACCATATGTTGCGCAGAACCAAAGCGCAAGTCGGCATTGAACTCCCTGACCTTCTTCTCGGTTGCAATAACGTCGCTTGGAAGACTGAATCTGAGAGACTTCTCTCTGAAGACATCCACAATGCAATCCTTTATGCCTCTGCTATGGACAGGCTTCGCCTCTATATTCAGGCCAGACAAGCGTGCATTCTGCCTTCCATGCTCAAGGATAAAATGGCCGACCTTGTAGACAGTTGCTTGGTTCCTCGTGAGCATAATCATTCTGCTGGGTTGAATTGCTCTAGCAAATTGGACGCAGTCATCCAGACGCTTCTCTCAAGACATGGAAATGGAAATGGCAAATTAGTCTTTTGTCATTTCCGCGAAGAGATTGACACTATTGTTTCCAGACTACGAGAGAAGGGTGTCCAGAATGTCGCGCCATTTGATGGCCGAACTCGGACTCGCAGTAAAACATTGCAGGCTTGTCATGAGATCCTTGTCTTGCAAATCCAGACTGGTTGTGAAGGGCTTAACTTGCAAGCCGATTATTGTGAGGTCTATTTCGTCAGTCCCAACTGGAACCCTGCTGTTGAGGAGCAGGCTATTGCTAGGTGTCATCGCATTGGTCAAAAGAAGCAGGTCCACGTATTCCGATTCCAAATGACCACATTTCAAGTCTGTGAACCTGAGTCCGAAGAGGTTCCTACTCCTTCTTTGGACAAATATATTCATCTTGTGCAGGAGACCAAGAGAGAAATAAGTAATGAAATTTTGCAGTAGTTAGATTTAGTTTTGTTCTTCTTTTAAAATGTAATTAAATAAAAACCCCTTTTTTATTTTCAAACCATGCAAAGAGGAATTCTCATGAGGTTGTCATGAAGATCACTATACTTTTTTGTCTTTTGGGAAACAAACCAAGAGAGAAAAAGTTATTCAAGATTTAGTCTTTTCTATTACAACCCCTTTTGCAATATTCTTTATTATTTTTTCATGTTTTTTATTATCATCCTCCAAAGTGGAACCACCCATAACTTCTAATAACATATTCTGATATTCCATGTGTTTCTTTGTCTCAGTATCTTCTGC
>Ga0114979_10002087_pt1 | contig 13502 bp, 9 predicted proteins | sample S_140625_EF_Meta_FD_87315 | JGI IMG/M metagenome (GOLD analysis project Ga0114979, IMG submission 87315) | Freshwater microbial communities from Lake Simoncouche, Canada to study carbon cycling - S_140625_EF_MetaG | ecosystem: Environmental > Aquatic > Freshwater > Lake | place: Lake... | reverse complement strand
GTCAAAATTTAAAGATACTCGAGTGAATCATTTAACAAAACTTGAACCTCTTAGTAGATTACATTTATCAAACGGAGGAGGAACGCACAGTATCAATGCCACTAAATCAAATCATGGTCCGAGTTGGAGGATGATTGTAAGTCTAACATCAAAAACAGAAGCCTATGGAGTATATCCAGGTGGTCAGAATGGAAATCCAGGAAGTCGTTTTTATGATAATTTTATTGATCATTGGGTGGCTGGAAGTTATTATCCACTTTGGATGATGGCGGCTGGGGAAGAATCTAGTAATAGGGTTCAATGGAAGATGTCATTTACTAATTAACCGATTGTAAATTGATCGATTTCACAAAAATATTTTTATAAATAGGTCTTAGATATTTAATTTTTTAAGTTATGAAATTTATAGTTTCAGTATTAGTAATCGCCTTATTAAGTCTTGCTGTTGGATTATTTTTACCATGGTGGACAATTGCTGTAGTTGCTTTTGTTGTAACTAGCTTAATTCCTCAAAATCCACTAAGGTCTTTTTTATCTGGCTTTACGGCACTTTTTTTATTGTGGGGAGCATTGGCATGGTTGATAAGTAGCAACAATGAGCATCTGATGGCTAGTAAGGTTGCTTTGATACTTAAAATGGGTAATCCTATCATATTAATTTTAGCAACAGCAATCATTGGAGCATTGGTAGCTGGATTTGCCGCACTTGCTGGAAGTTTTGTACGTCGAAAATAAAAAGGTGTCATCTCGTTTCATTTAGGAGTCATCTAAAATTATTTTATGCGGTTATTGTTTTTTATTTTTTCTATTTTACTTTTTAAAAATATTGTTGCTCAAAAAATCACTGGAACCATTTTCAATGAAAAAGGTGATTTACTTCCATTTTCATCCATTACAATTAAAGGAACTTCCATTGGTGTGAGTGCTAATAATCGAGCAAAATTTACTATTTCCCTTTCTCCAGGTAAATACACCTTAGTTTGTCAACATATTGGGTATGCTTCCAGACAAGAAGAAATTACCATTAATTCTCAAGACAAGGAAATTTCATTCGTATTGTCTGAGCAAAAACTTTTGATGAAGGAAGTAGTTATAAAAAATTCGGATGAAGATCCCGCATATGATATAATCCGTGCTGCCATTAAAAAAAGAGAGTTTTATCAGCGTCAAGTCAGTGCATTTACTTGCGAGCTTTATACTAAGAATATGATAAAGCTTCGTAAGCTTCCCAATAAAATTTTTGGAAAAAAACTGCCAGAAGATCGCTTTCGAAATAGTATGCTTGACACATCTGGACAGGGTGTTATTTATTTGTCAGAGTCAATATCTTCAGTAGCTAGGCAGTTACCAGAAAAGTTCAAGATAGATGTAAAAAGTAGCAGGGTAAGTGGTAGCGGTGGATTTGGTTTTACTTTTCCTACTTTTCTTTCTTTTTATCAAAACAATGTAACTGTCTTTGCAGAAAGATTAAATCCTCGTGGTTTTGTATCTCCTATTGCAGACGGAGCCATTGGCTATTATAGTTTTAAATACTTAGGTAGTTTTTGGGAAAATGGAAAAGAGATCAATACCATTCGCGTAAGGCCTCGCAGAAATTATGAGCCTTTATTTTCTGGCATAATAAATATTTCAGAGTCTGATTGGAGGATACATAGCGTCGATTTATTATTGACCAAGAAAGCACAATTGGAAATATTGGACTCTCTTCAAATTACTCAACTTTATATACCGGTTGACAATGAAGTTTGGAGTGTTAAAAATCAATTGCTTCACTTTTCCTTCAATCAATTGGGTGTAGAAGCAGTAGCCAATTTTGTAAATGTTTATTCTGATTATAACCTTCAACCTTCTTTCCCTAAAAAGTATTTTGATAAAGTAATCATCAAATATGATACGGGAGTAAATAAAAAAACAAAAGCTTATTGGGATTCGGTTAGACCAATGCCTCTTGAAAAGGAGGAAGTAAAGGACTATCAGGTAAAAGATAGTTTATTTGAAGTGAGGAAATCAGCGTCACTCACAAAATATTCGATTGACTCTTTGAAAAAAAGACAGGGTAAACTTCAGCCTTTGAATTTATTTTGGAAAGGTATTAATCGAACGCATTATAGTCTATCAGGTAATTATAGATGGGGAATTACGCCACTGATTAAAAAGCTGGAATACAATACAGCAGAAGGGATTGTGTTAAATTCATCAGGATATATTGATAAAATAATTTGGGCTCAAAAACAAAGACTTGCCCTTCGTCCTAATCTTCGATATGGGTTTTCTAATGGGCATTTAAACGGTTGGCTAGACTTTAGCTTACAAAATCGAAATCTTAGTTCAAACAAAAAAATAAAAAGACAATCATGGAATTTTTCATTGGGTAAAAGGGTAACCCAGTTCAATAAGCAAAGTCCTATAATACCTTTGATTAATTCTATTAACACACTGTTTTCAGGAACCAATTATTTAAAAACCTACGAAAATATTTTTTCAAATCTTGGATTTAGTAAGAAATTTGAAAGCGGTCTGCAGATGGGAATTAATACATTGTATGAAGATAGAATTCCCCTTTTAAATTCTACTTATTTTACTTTTTTTAAAAAGGATACCATTCACTTCAAACCTAACTATCCTTATGAAAAAATTAATGAAGCAGATTTTACAAGACACCAAGCTTTTATTGTAAGCTTGGATCTAAGTATTAAGCCAGGCCTTCATTTTATAGAGTATCCAAATAGAAAGGTACCCATAGATTCTAAATTACCCACCTTTGGTTTTAATTACACGAAAGGTTTCAAAGGCTTGCTTGGAAGTGATGTGAATTTTTATATATGGAACTTTAATATTTGGGATGATAAAAATTTAAAATTGGTTGGGACTTTCCGTTATAAAATTGGAATTGGCGGATTCATTAATAGAAAGAAAGTAATGATCCAAGATTATCAACATTTTAACGGCAATCTATCGGTGCTTGCGGGGGAATATTTAAATAGTTTTCAATTGGCTCCTTATTATGCTAATAGTACTACTACAAGTTTTTTTAGTACCGTTCATTTAGAGCATCATTTTAATGGATTGCTGACTAATAAAATACCTTTTTTTAATCGCTTGAATTGGAATTTGGTTGCTGGGGGAAATTCATTTTATATTAACCAGTCTGATAATTATTCGGAATTATTTGTAGGTATTGAAAACATCTTTAAAGTTTTTAGAATTGATTTTGTGGCCGCCTATCATGATGGCAATAGAAGCATTGCTGGTATTCGTATTGGAACCGCTGGCTTGATTGGCGATAATATTAAAATTAGGGGAAGGTAGAAATGTTTTGAACTTAAAAGTTCTCTAATTTTTTAGTTAGGCAATGGATTTTTATAAATAAAAAAATAATTTCACCGTACCCCTTAATAAAAGAATCTTCCTTTTATTTATCTTTGATAAAATTTTTGGTTTGCCCTGCAAGCATCCAATTCATTTGTTAATTGGCAGTAAAGCCGATTAAAAATTAATTTCCTGTTACAACAGGATCAAAAAAAAATTTTATGGCAATACTTCACAACCGTGTATCCCAAACGGAATTAAAAAGATTATTGTACGAGGAAAAGGAGCATCGCTCTACCATTTCATTTTATAAATATTTTCCTATTTTAGAACCTCAAGGGTTCCGGGATCAATTGTATCAAGGTCTTGATCAGCTAAAAGTTTTTGGCAGAATCTATATTGCTCATGAAGGAATCAATGCACAGATAAGTGTACCCGATAGTAAAGTGGAAGCTTTTACTCAATTCATTAATTCTCTTGAACCTTTGAGAGGGGTGCGTTTGAATGTTGCTGTAGATAGTACCAACCCAGTTGGAGAAGAGTCTACCGATGGCAAATCCTTTTGGGTTTTAAAAATTAAAGTGAGAGATAAAATTGTTGCAGACGGAATTAAAGATCCTGCCTTTAGTATGGAAAATCTTGGGAGCTATGTGAGTGCAGAACAAATGAATGAATTGATGTTAGATAAAAATACCATCGTGATTGATATGCGAAATCATTATGAATATGAAGTAGGCCATTTTGTTAAGGCAATTGAAATTCCGAGCGATACTTTTAGAGAGCAGTTGCCAATGGCAGTAGAAATGATGAAGGACAATAAGGACAAGAATATAATTATGTATTGTACGGGAGGAATAAGATGCGAAAAGGCGAGCGCCTTCATGCTTCACAATGGATTTAAAAATGTTTTCCATCTAGAAGGAGGAATAATTAATTATGCAAAACAGGCTAAGGAACAGGGTTTGGAAAGTCAGTTTAAAGGTAAAAATTTTGTATTTGATGATCGCTTGGGTGAACGTATTACAGATGAGGTAATAGCTAAATGTCATCAGTGTGGTAACCCAGCTGATACACATACTAACTGCAAAAATGATGGTTGTCATTTATTATTTATTCAATGTTCAGCCTGTGCACAAAAAATGGATGGTTGCTGCACCATCGAGTGCCAGAATATATACAATCTTCCTATTGAAGCTCAAAAGGAGTTAAGAAAAGGAATCGAAAAAGGAAGAATGGTTTTTAACAAGAGCAAACAAAGATTACGACCACGGTTAGACGAAATCAATAAGTCTTCAGAATAATCAATGATTGATCATTTAACTGTAATTTAAAGTCATTACTTAATCCATTTAATGCAAACTGGATTAGGAACATTTATTCTCTTATTTGTATCTGTAAGCAATCCAGTTTTTTTATCGATTTTAAAAATTACAATATCATCAGTTTGCTGATTGGCAACCAATAGGAAATTCCCTGTTGGGTCAAAGTTGAAATTCCTTGGAGTCTTACCCATACAAGATTGTTCACCCACTTTAGTAAGCTTGCCAGTTTGTGAATCAATTTTAAAAATAGCAATGCTGTTGGAGCTACCTCTATTGCTGCAGTAAAGAAATTTACCATCCTTTGAAACATGGATATCTGCACTACCAATTGCACCATTAAATTTTTCTGGTAAAGCACTTATTCTTTGTATTTTTTGAAGTTTTCCTGATTGATATTTAAAGGCAACTACCGTTCCAGTCATCTCTTCTATTAAATATACAAAGCTGTTGTTAGGATGAAAGTCAAGATGCCGAGGTCCACTTCCTGGCATTGATTCTGCGAAAGCAGGTTTGGCTGCATTTAAAATCCCTTTGTTTTTATCAAACTGATAAATCATTACTTTATCAGTTCCCAAATCGGGAGTAAATAAATAATTATTATCTGGTGAAAGCATGGTTGAATGTAGATGAGGACTTTTCTGTCTTTGTACATTTGGCCCACTCCCTGTGTCTTGTAACACTTGTTTTACCTTACCTAGTGATCCATCCGTATTTACAGCAATCATTGCAGCAGTTCCGCTTGTATAGTTGGCAGCGAAAACCCATTTTCCAGAATGATCAACGGTTACATAACAAGGATGTAGTCCTCCAGAAAACTGTTGGTTTAAATAGGTCAGTGTTCCCTTTTTATTATCAAATGAAAAGGCAGTGATGGCTCCACCTATTCCAAATTTTGTACTGTCTGCATTTTCTGTTACCGCATATACTTTCTTGTTGTCAGATGATACAGCCAAATAAGAAGGGTTGGCTATTTTAGAAGAACTTACATAATTATTATCGCCAGTGGTTGAATTGAAATTGTAAACATAAATACCCTCACTTTTTCCTGAAGTGTAAGTGCCGATTAGTAAATAAGTGTTGCTCTGTGAAAAAGCAATAAAGGAGAAAGTATTTAATAAAATAAGGAACAAGAATATTTTTTTCACAAACTTATATTTAGGTAATTAAATAATTTCTAAACCAGCTTTTAAAACTTAACCAACAAGGCCAATTGTTTTTAGGGCAGTTGCTATTTTTTCAAAATTTTCATCCTCACTTAAATCCTGAGGTAAGAATTTTTCACCGATCACTCTTTCGTATAACTCAATGTATCTATTGCTAATGGTAGTAATCCATTCATCGGTCATCTCGGGAACCGACTGCCCCTCTTTGCCCATAAAATCATTTTTGATTAACCATTCTCTAACAAATTCTTTACTAAGCTGTTGTTGTTTTTCTCCCGTTGCTTGTCTTTGTTCAAACCCTTCTGAGTAAAAATACCTCGAGCTATCGGGAGTGTGAATCTCATCCATTAAGTAAATGACATCATCAATTTTACCAAATTCATATTTAGTGTCTACCAATATTAAGTCTTGTTTTGCGGCCAATTGTTTCCCCCTCTCAAAAAGCTCAAGAGTATATTGTTCTATTATTTCATAATCTGCCTCCGCTACAATGCCATTTTTCAAAATATCTTCGCGGCTTATATCTTCATCATGGCCTACGGCTGCTTTGGTAGTAGGGGTAATAATAGGAGTATCAAAATAATCATTTTCCTTTAAGCCATCGGGCATAGTTACCCCACACAATGTTCTTTTGCCAGATTGATAAGTTCTCCAAGCATGGCCTGTTAAATTTCCCCGAATTACCATTTCAACCTTAAATGGGGTACATCTTTTACCGATTGCACTAGTGGGTGATGGAGTACTGATTAGCCAGTTTGGACAAATATCTGCAGTGGCTTTGAGCATATAGGCAGCAATCTGGTTTAACACCTGCCCTTTATAAGGAATTGGTTTAGGTAAAATAACATCAAAAGCTGAAATGCGATTGCTAGCAATCATTACCAGTAATTGATTGCCAATCGAATATACATCTCTTACTTTACCGCTATAGAAGCTATTTTGATCAGAAAATTGGTAGTTTGACATTGTGCTAAATTACAGTCATACTGATAATTCACCCAATTATAGGCTAAGAAGATTTCAACAATCGGGAGTAAATAAAATTTTACATAAAAATAACATTTCATAAATTGCAGTATATTTATATTCAAAATAAGTCTATATGAAAAAATTATCAGGTTATTTATTTGCCTTTTTTATGGCAAATATTATTACAATGTCTGCCTTCTCCCAAAATACAGTTATAAACGGAAACGTAGTAAATAGTCTATCTAAAGAGACTGTTTCAGCGGTATCTGTAACTGTAAAAGGAGGCTCAGATGGAACTTTCACAAGTGACAAAGGAAATTTTAAGTTAACGGTTTCACAAAAACTTCCGTTTACCCTTATAATTTCATCTGTTGGATTCAATTCGCAAGAATTATTAATTTCTGGGGATAACAAATCTCTGAAAGTAATGTTGGTTCCGTCAGAGGCTTTGGGCCAGGAAGTGGTCGTATCGGCTTCCAAAGTAGCTGAAAAGATCATGGAATCACCCGTCTCTATTGAAAGAGTGAGTGCAGCCAATATTCGAAATTCTGCTGTTTCTTCTTACTACGACATTTTAAGTAGTCTTAAAGGAGTAGATTTTACTACGTCATCTCTTACTTTTAAAACGCCAACCACTCGTGGTTTTAGCGGAAGCGGTAATACTAGAGTTAATCAGATTGTAGATGGTATGGACAACCAGGCTCCTGGTCTTAATTTTTCTGCAGGTAGTATTATTGGTCTTTCTGAATTAGATGTAGATAATATTGAATTGTTGCCAGGCGCCTCTTCTGCCTTATATGGTCCAGGTGGTATGAATGGTACAATTCTGATAAATAGTAAAAATCCTTTTAAATACCAGGGTCTTTCTTATCAGATGAAACTAGGAGTTATGAATACAGATTCTCGTTATAGAGATCCTTCACCTTACCATAACTGGTCAGTACGCTGGGCAGAAAAAGTTTCCGAAAAATTTGCCTTTAAAATAGGTGCTGAAGTGATACAAGCCAAGGATTGGTTAGGTTATGACAAAAATAATTATTCTCGTACTGGGACCCTAGGAAAAGTAGTCGCAGGTGATAGAGCTACAGATCCAAATTATGATGGTGTAAATGTGTATGGAGATGAAACTACTGTAGATATCAGATCAGCTGTATTGAACACCATCGGTTCATCAGCCGCTCCTTTTTTGAAAAATTTCATTGATAATTTAAATGGAGGTCTTCCTATCAATGTTTCCAGAACAGGGTACAATGAAGATGATATTATTAACCATGATACTTATAACTATAAACTGTCTGGTGCTTTGCATTATAAAGTGTCCCCTTCGGTAGAAGCGATTTTGTCTGGTTATTGGGGAACGGGTAATACTGTTTATACAGGTAGTGAGCGTTATAGCTTAAAGGGATTAAAAATGGGACAATATAAGCTAGAACTTAACCATAAGAACTGGATGATTAGAGGATATACAACTCAAGAAAATTCAGGTGAAAGTTTTAATGCGACCGTTACAACGCGTTTGTTCAATGAAAACTGGAAACCAAGTGGTGGTTCTACGGGATGGTTTTCTCAATATGCTCAGACTTATTTGGGTGCTCGCTTAAATGGAGCTATTGACATGGATGCCCATACCTTGGCAAGAAATTTTGCAGATGGAGGTAGGCCAAACCCAGGAAGCGCTGCTTTTAATGAGGGTTTTAATAAAATTAGAAGTATTCCGATTGGAGCTGGTGGAGGTTTATTTGTAGATAGAACCAATCTTTACATGATTGAAGGTCAATATAACTTATCAGAACTTACTGGTAAAGTGGCTGATGTATTGGTTGGTGCTAATTATAAAAAGTACGATTTAAATAGTCAAGGTACTTTATTTGCTGATGGCGGAGGTACAATTGGAATAGGTGAATTTGGTGGGTATGTTCAGGCATCAAAAAATCTTTTTCAAGAGTTTCTTAAATTATCATTAAGTGGTAGATATGATAAAAATCAAAATTTTGATGGACGTTTTACTCCTAGAGCGACCGCATTGTTTAGGGTTGCAAAAAATAACAATGTGAGAGTAAGTTATCAAACAGCCTATCGTTTTCCTAGCACTCAGCAACAATGGATCGACTTAGATGTGGGTTCTAGTACAAGATTATTAGGTGGTGTTCCCTACTTTGAGAATAAATATGGCCTAAACACTAACACTTACCAGTTGTCTGCGTTACCTGGGGTAACTACTCCTTATAAGGTAAGTCCTTTCAAACCAGAGTCTGTTAGTACATTTGAATTAGGTTATAAAGGGCTTGCTTTACAAAATAAATTACTAATTGATATCTACGGATACTATGGTCAATACCAGAACTTTTTATCTCGTACTTTATTGGTACAACCAAAAGCTACTTACACATTGGCTAGTATAGCTTCTGCAATCGCTACTAATGTGGCAGTAAGTAATGTTGCCAATATTTATTCTATACCAGTTAATGCACCTTCAAAGGTCAAAACCTTTGGATTTGGTTTGAGCTTGGATTATCGACTTCCAGCTGGATTTATTATTAACTCTAACTTTTCTTCTGATAATCTAACGGATGTGCCAGACGGCTTTATTGCTTATTTTAGTACACCAAAATACAGAGCCAATCTTGGGTTTGGAAATACAGGTTTTGGAGATAAAAAAAGACTTGGATTTAATGTTTCTTATCGCTGGCAGGATGCTTTCTATTATCAAGGTGATTTTGCAAATGCTGATTTACCTGCTATTCATACAGTGGATGCTCAGTTTAGTATTAAACTTCCTTCAATTAAGTCATTGGTAAAATTAGGCGCTAACAATTTACTAAATCAGTATTATGTAAATGGAGCTGGAAATTCTATCATAGGAGGTTTGTATTATGTTAGTTTCGGATACAATGTATTCTAAAAATTTATTATCTTTTTTAAAATTTATCAATATGAAAATATTTACTAAAATAAAAATAGCAAGCATTTTGGCTTTGTCCATTGGGCTGTTTTTTTCAGCGTGTAATAAAGCTCCGCTTGACCCAACTCCCATTAAGGCTCCTACTCAGGATCAAAGTATTACTTTGGCAACACTGCTTGACAATCCAGATTTTTCATTTTTAAAGGCAGCGGTAACAAGGGTAGGTTTATTACCTAATTTAGCTACAACTACAGCTAGGTATACCGTATTTGCACCTACCAACAATGCTTTTATCTTGTCTGGTATTCCAAGTGAGGCTGTAATTAATGCATTGCCTGTTGCTACGGTTGCAGGATTGGTTAGTTATCATGTCATCCCACAAGTAATCAATGCTTCTGACATCTCTACAAATTTTCCAAATTTTGAATATCCAACTATTTTAAACCCTACTGTTGGAACTCCAGCCTACAATCCATTGGTACGCTTAACGGCTTATCCTAGCCGTCGTGGTGCAGCTGCTTGGGTTAACAATATTCCTGTTACTGCGGCCGATGTAAAGGCTTCAAATGGTGTATTACACAAAATGTACACTTTAATAGCTCCACCGAGTAATTATATTTGGGATTCTATTAATGTGAGTAAAGACTTGACTTACCTTAAAGCTGCCATTATAAGAGCAGATAGTGGAGTAGGAGTGGCTTCTCAATTACAAACTGCATTGAAAAGTTTTGGAGTTAATTTGACTGTATTGGCGCCCACAAATCTTGCCTTTCAAAACTTGTTAACTGGGGCAATTTATAAGGCATTGGTTTCACAAGGCATGCCAGCTGCAACCGCTTACCCAACGGCTCAATATTTAGCGTCTACTCCGGATGTATTCAGTAACCCTGCTTTGTATGGTGCATTGTCTGCACAAACAGTGAAGGGTATCGTGGTTTACCATGTTTTAGGTACATCCATTCCTGGAATCCGAGTTTTCTCAGTAAATTTACCTGCTACTGCAACACCAATGAAAACGCTTTTAAATACAGCGGTTCCAGTACATCCTGGTGTTACAGCTCAAGCAACTTTTGTTGGTCCTTTTGTAGGTGCAGCCACCTTTAAAGGGTTAGCGAATACCACCGCATCCAATGTTATTATCAATCCGTTGAATCCTTTTGCTACGGATCAAAATTTTGTAAATGGGGTGATTATGAAAATTGACCAAGTATTATTACCGCAGTAGTATTTAAAACTATTAAATACAAACGGCTGACTCTGCAAAGAGTCAGCCGTTTGTATTGATTCATACTTTGATAAAATGAGTAAATTTGACCAACTGTTGAGTAATTGTCTTTAGTAAATGATTATTTTTAACCTAATATTTTCATGAGTTATTAACTGTTTAAAAGGTAGTAACTTCAACTCAATTTGCTCATCTGACTTTGAAAGAATAAATTTGCAGTCTATAATATTTTAAGTCCATAATTTATATCAATCCAAATTGGGTTTGTATTAACCAAATAATCGTCAAAATATATGCGACAAATTGCGTTTAGGGAAGCTTTGAGAGAAGCCATGCAGGAAGAAATGAGAAGAGATGAGCGGGTGTTTTTAATGGGGGAAGAAGTGGCAGAGTATAATGGAGCTTATAAAGTAAGCCAGGGGATGTTAGATGAATTTGGAGAAAAAAGAGTGATCGATACTCCCATTGCAGAATTGGGTTTTGCTGGTATCGCTGTAGGAGCTGCTCAAAATGGGTTGCGTCCAATTGTTGAGTTTATGACTTGGAATTTTGCAGTTTTACCGCTTGATCAAATTTTAAATACGGCTTCTAAAATGTTGGCAATGAGTGGTGGGCAAGTGGGTTGCCCCATTGTATTTCGCGGACCAGGTGGTAGCGCTGGCCAATTAGGTGCTCAACATTCCACTGCTTTTGAAGCTTTGTATGCTAATATTCCAGGATTAAAAGTAATCTCTGTTAGTAATCCTTATGATGCAAAGGGATTATTGAAAAGTGCCATTCGTGACGATGATCCAATTGTTTTTATGGAGTGTGAAGTTATGTATGGTGAAAAAGGAGAGGTACCTGAAGAAGAATATTTATTACCCATTGGCAAGGCTTTTGTCAAGCGTACAGGTAAGGACATAACCATCGTATCTTTTAATAAAATGATGAAAGTAGCCTTAGGAGCTGCAGAAGAATTGGCAAAGGAAGGAATCGAGGCTGAGGTAATTGACCTAGCGACTATTCGCCCATTAGATTGGTTTACTATTTTAGAAAGTGTTAAAAAAACCAATCGTTTGGTAATTGTTGAAGAGCAATGGCCTTTTGCCTCAGTGTCTTCAGAAATCACCTATCGCATTCAAAAAGAAGGTTTTGATTACCTCGATGCACCCATAAGAAGAATTACATCAGTGGATGCTCCTATGCATTATGCTCCTAATTTAGTGGCACTTTATTTACCTGATATTCCTAGAACGGTAAAACTGGTGAAGGAAGTAATGTATATGCGTAAATAGGAAATCTTATTAAATTATAATAATTAACTAAAAAGGGTTCGAAACAAAAGTTTCGAACCCTTTTTAATTGTTCATAATGAGTTGAATTAAATACTGATATTGAGGGGCGGATTGATTTTTTAACGGCTGCTATTTAGAATTTCTAGCAATTTTATTCGAGGGCGTTTAAGCAACTATTATTTCAAATTTTCTGCCCCGACTTTTTTAGGGTCGACTAATTAACGTAGATATAATTTTTCAAATTGTTCTTTCAATAATTTCCAACTTAATTTTCAAATAAATTTGACTATCTTATATTTGATTTAAATAGACAAGTATTTTTTTATTGAAAGAAAATATTGTTGCTTAGAAGCTACTTTTTAATTGTTGAGTATTTGATAATTTTAATTTTCGACATAAAAAATAAATTGGTTGAACTATAATTTTTGAGAATGGAATCGAGTATTTTTTATAAAAAATAATTTTATAATTCTGTATGGCTAGTATTTTAATCATTGATGATGAAAAGGCAATTCGAAAAACATTGACAGAAATCTTACGTTATGAGGGCTATAAGATTGATGAGGCGGAGGATGGGGAAGAAGGGTTAAGGAAATTTAGTAATACTGCCTATGACCTTGTTTTGTGCGACGTTAAGATGCCAAAAATGGATGGCATAGAATTTCTGGAAAATTCGAAAGCCATTAATTCAGATGTCCCAATTATTGTATTTAGTGGTCACGGCAATATAGAAACTGCAGTAGAAGCAGTTAAAAAAGGAGCTTTTGATTTTATTAGTAAACCCCCTGATCTAAATCGTCTACTAATCACTTTGAGAAATGCTTTGGATAAACAAACGCTTGTAAAAGAGACAAAGGATTTGAAGCGAAAAGTTGGAATGGTGAAGGATATTATAGGCAACAGCAAGCCAATTAATAATATAAAAGATACCATTGAAAAAGTGGCACCCACTGGAGCCCGTGTATTGATTACAGGCGAAAATGGAGTGGGTAAGGAATTGGTAGCTCGTTGGATTCATGAAAAAAGCAATCGCAACAAGGGTCCAATGGTGGAGGTTAATTGTGCTGCTATTCCAGGGGAATTAATAGAAAGTGAATTGTTTGGTCATGAAAAAGGCTCTTTTACTTCTGCCATTCGTCAACGGATTGGGAAATTTGAACAGGCCAATGGCGGCACTTTATTCTTGGATGAAATTGGAGATATGAGTTTGGGTGCCCAAGCAAAAGTGTTGAGAGCATTACAAGAAGGTAAAATTACTCGAGTGGGAGCTGATAAGGATATTTCAGTTGACGTTCGTGTGGTGGCTGCTACCAATAAAGATTTGTTAAAGGAGGT
>Ga0114979_10002083_pt1 | contig 13511 bp, 17 predicted proteins | sample S_140625_EF_Meta_FD_87315 | JGI IMG/M metagenome (GOLD analysis project Ga0114979, IMG submission 87315) | Freshwater microbial communities from Lake Simoncouche, Canada to study carbon cycling - S_140625_EF_MetaG | ecosystem: Environmental > Aquatic > Freshwater > Lake | place: Lake... | reverse complement strand
TTCTGCTCAACGGAGAAGACGGTTCAACTGCTAGTCATACTGAAAATCCTATTCGGTTTACTAAATCTCTAAAAATAAGCATAGATAAGTTTTTGGAGTATTCTAGAAGTAATAAATAATGGTGAATGGAACACAGACAATTTCCAACCGATGCTTGCGTACTAGCCTGCTCAGGCCCATCTCTAAACACAGTTGATCCTTTTAGTTTAGGTCTTCCTGTTGTGGCTGTTAGCACGGTTATTCGAAAATTAACAAAACCTGATTTTTGGATTATAGCCGATTATTTAAATGAGATGCATGGCGAAGAAGGAACTAATGCCTATAAAGATCATGAAATAATAAAAGTTATTCCTGAAGGAAAACTAAGTCAAGGATTAAATGCGCAAAATGTTGTTCTTGCAGATTATCAGACAAATGCAGGATATCCAAATCTTGATGAAGTTTTATTTACAGGTAATACTCCTTTCATAAGAGGCCCACATAAATCTGTAACTTTTGCAATTCAATGGTTGCATCATGTGGGAGTTAAAACTGTTATATGGGTAGGAAATGATCTTAAAGCAAATAGTATGCAAGAAAAATATTGCTATAAGGTTGAAGAATATGATATGAAAAAGGCTTATAATTACGATAAGACTCTAGATCAAACAAGAGACGCATTAATGCATTGGCATCCAATAGCACTTAAAAGAGGATTTCAATGGTTTTCGTGGAATTGTGGTGATGTGTTTGAATCTATTGTTCCTAAATTTGATATTGATTGGTGGAATACAACTGGTAAAGCCAGCATGAAACAATATGAACCAATAGTTTTTCCAAAAGCGGAAACCCCTGTTCCACCCCCAACAGAAGTACAGCAAAAAAAAACGAAACAGCAAGTGATAACAGTTGAGAGAATACCTCAACATAAAATTGTGCAAGAACCAAATCCCACAGTACAACGAGGATTTATTCTTCAAGACTATGCAAATATTCCTGTAAAATCAGAAACACAAACAATAAGAGAATCAAAAGATAGTGAAAGAAGAATTGCTCGTAATCGCATGATGGAAGTTAAAAGAAATCTTAAAAAATGAATGAATTTAAAGTTGTTAGTTTTTATACCGGTAATGGTGTATATGCTGAAATGGCAGGACGACTTCGTGAATCTTGCAATAAGTTTAAAATAGAATGTGATATTGAAGAATATAAGGATAGAGGATCGTGGGTAGATAATTGCAATATCAAACCTGAATTCATTTTAAAGAAAATAAAAGAAACAGATAAGTGTGTTGTATGGGTTGACAGCGACGCTAAAATTGTAAGTTACCCGTATTTATTTTTAGATTCTCCATGTGACTTCGGTATTCGAGCAGAACCAGGTGCAAGAAAGAAAACACCAGCAGGTCGTGAAGAAATTTCTCTTCCTGCAAATTGGCCCGCACACACAGAACTAATGTGGTTTAATTCAGGAACCATATTCTTTAGACCGTGTAGAAATATAGAAAGAATGGTAGATTCGTGGTTGCATTATTCTACTAGCATGGATAGATCATGGGATCAGTGGAGTTTGCAACAGGCATGGGCAGATGTTCAACCAGTTACTGAATGGTTACCTCGTCCTTATTGTCAGATAGATAGAATGCACGGAAGAGACAAAGCAGTGGTTTTACATGATTTAGCATCTGTTATACAGAAAGTGAATAGAAAATGATTTCAGTGATTACATTTTACACACCAGAATACACAGAAGAAGCAACACAGTGGAGACGAAGTTGTGCGGAATATTTGTTACCTGAAGGTGGTCAACACTATCCATACAAGTCCTATGAAAAGAAAAACAAGGGTTCTTGGGTACACAACTGTACAATGAAGGCAGAAGTTATTCTAGACGCTTTAAACAAAGATGGTGGTGTTGTATGGACTGATGCAGACGCAAGATTTAAGGGAATTCCTAAATTATTCGATGAATTAGAAAATTATGATTTTGGATGCTATTGGATTCCTGATGTATGGAATCAACCAAGAAATGTTCAATTACGACCTTGGGGTTCTGATAGAGGAAATGAAGCACTTGCTGGTGGAACATTGTTCTTTAATAATACACAAATAGCAAAAGATTTAATAACCGATTGGAAAACGGAAAGTGAAGCAAACCCTACTCGTTGGGAGCAACAAAGTCTGCAAAAGATTTGGGATAAATATGATAGGAAAGGATTAAAGACATTTAACTTTCCACAGAGTTACTGTAAAGTATTTGATTGTAAGTGGTTTGAACCTGAACAACCTGTTGTTATAGAACATACACAGGCAAGTAGAAGACTAAAAGGGACTATACGATGAAAACATTATTTGTTACATATTATTCTGATATATCACCCAATACATTTTATTCAGATTCTGCTAAAAAATTAAAAAATAAAATTGAATCATTGGGCGGAAGAATTTATGTGGAAGAATTACCAAATCTTGGTAGTTATGCTATGAATTGTTTGAAAAAACCAAAATTTATTCTTGAATGTTTAAATAAATTTCAAGAACCAGTTATTTGGATAGATGCTGATTCGGAAGTTCATTCTTTACCAATTGAAATGGATGAGTTAGATGTTGATGTTGCTTGTGTTGAAAAGTCAAATGGATGTCCTGAAAGTGCTTTAATTTATTTTAATAATACTCAGGGCTCTCTTTCTTTTATAAACTCTTGGTTAACTGGTTGTGCAGTTGATGTACCAGAATTAGATCATCCTGTTTTAAAGGATTTATGGTATGGTCAATCAAAAGAAAAAAGAAAATCTTTACCAGATAGTGTCTGTTCTATTCGTGATGATTCTAAAGTAACTATAATTTTGTCCAAAACTGATGGCAAAAGAGAACATACAAGACAAGTTATAAATAGAAGACAAATTGAGGGAAAAATATTATGAATAATTTTAATGTGATAAGTTATTATACTGATGTGGATTTATCAAAATCTACCTATTATAGAGATAATTATTTAAGATTAAAAGATGAATTAGAAAAACACAATATTTTATATAGTATCGATAATCTAATAAGCAAAAATGATTATATGGAAAATTGTTTAAGAAAACCAAGATTCATTTTAGAAAAAATACAACAATTAAATACTCCTGTATTGTGGATGGATATAGATTGTCATATACAACAATTCCCACACGATTTTATTGATAATGAGTATGATATATGCGTTTCTGTGAGAGAACGAAGACAAAATGGAGAAATAATACCAGAATCGTGTTTTATTTATTTTAATAATACACCGTCTTCAATATCCTTTATTAAAGATTTTGTAAATCATTCAGAAAAAGCCACGCGTGATTTGGATCATTTAATATTAATAGATTTGTATAATTATTACATAAAAACAGAAAATATTAAAATAAAAGAATTTGATTGGCATTATGCTAGTCCAAAACATTTACCAATGGTAAAAATAGTAATGGGGAATTCTATATCTGCTGATAAACGACAAATAGAATATAATATTAGAAGACAAGGTCGGCAATGATAATACATGCAATAGGTAATCCATTTAATATAAATTATTCATCATGTGGTACACTTACACCAAAAACATTTAAATGGACAAATTCAAATACAGAAATAGAAGTATACATGGATTCTGCATTAGTTTCTGGATGTAATACACCAAATCATTCTAAAAAATTTGGTTGGTTTTGTGAATCTAGAATAGTTAAAAATAATATATTTAATGATATTAAAATTAATTTAAATAAATATAAAAATTCATATAATAAAATATTTACATGTGATTATGATCTGATTAATCTAGATCAAGATTTATTTATTTTTAATTTTGCTGGTAGTAATTTACCTTGGACACCACAAAATGATTATGGTATTCATAATAAAAATAAATTAGTATCATTTTTGTGTTCAAATAATTCTATGACAGAAGGACACAGATATCGTATAATGTGTGCAGAGAGATTAAAAAATAAAGTAGATTTATACGGTAATATATTTAATGGTTCTACTATAGGTACACAACCAAATGTACATTATCATCACAAACCAAAAACAGAAGCATTAAAGGATTATTGTTTTAGTGTTTCTATAGAAAATTGTAAATATGATTCATACTTTACTGAAAAATTAACAGATTGTTTTGCTAATGGTGTAGTTCCTATATATTATGGTACTAATAATATATCAAAGTATTTTGATACTGATGGAATAATAACATTTACAGATTCATTTGATCCTTCATCTTTAACTTTTGAGTTATATAAATCAAAATTAAAATCAATAGAAAATAATTTAAGATTAATTTTTGAAATGGAATCGGCAGATGATATGATTTATAAAAATATTAGGAAATTTATATGAAAATATTATTTTATTGTGATCAAGTTAATGAACGAGGAACTGAAGTTGCTATTTATGATTATGCAAAATATAACCAAGAAATTTTAAATAATAAAAGTATTATACTAATTAACAATGATAACGAAATAAATTATGAAGTTTTAGATAAATTTAATAAAAGTTTTAATGGTAATGTTTTATCACATAGTAAAACCCGTGATAATATTAATAAAGTTTGTGATAACCAAAATATTGATTGTGTTTATTATTTAAAATCTGGTATTAATGATAAGTATCTTAGTAATAGGAAAAATTTAATACACTGTGTGTTTAGACATTATGAACCACATGGTGATAAGTACGTTTACATATCTGAATGGTTATCTAAAAATATTAATATAAAGTATAATGTACAAACTGAATGGGTTCCGCATATTGTAGAGCATATTCTTCCTACTAAAACAAAAAAAAATATTCGATCTGAATACGGTTTACCTCAACATGCATTAATAATTGGTAGATATGGTGGTAAAGATACTTTTGATATACCAGAAATATATCCAATAATATTGAAATATTTAAATCAAAATAATAATTGTTATTTTTTATTTTTAAATACAGACAGATTTATAGATCATCCTAGAGTTAAATTCTATCCAGCAATTATAAATAAACAACAAAAAATAAATTTTGTAAATATGTGCGATGCGATGATCCATGCCAGATCAAATGGGGAAACTTTTGGATTATCTATATGCGAATTTTTAAGACAAAATAAACCAGTGTTGGCCTGTAAAAGTGGTGATGATAGAAATCATATAGAACTTTTAAAAAATGCACAAACTCTATACAAAACACCGGAAGATCTTTTAATTAAGTTAAATGAATTGGATAGTGGTGCATTTGATAACTATAATTTTAGTTCTTTAGTGGATGAGTTTTCTGCTCCGTTGGTTATGAAAAAGTTTAAATCTGTATTTTTAGAAAGGTGAGATTAAATGACTCCTTACGATTTTATTATAAATTTTTTAAAAGAAAATCAAATAACAAAAGTTTTAGATATTGGTGCAAATACAGGAGAATGGGCCGAAAATATAATAAACAATGTGCCTTCTATTCAAGTGTTATCTATAGAAGCAAACCCACATTGTGAATCTTCATTAAAAAATAAAAATTTAAATTATAAAATATGCTGTTTATCTAATACGGTAAAAAATGTTAACTTTTATTTAAATCCTGAATTTTTATCATCAACTGGTTCTTCTTATTATAAAGAAAATACCGTGCATTTTACAGAAAATAATTTTTTACAAATACAAACTAATACACTAGATAATTTACTAAAAAACTGTCCAGTAACTTATGAATATTTAAAATTGGATACACAGGGATCGGAATTGGATATTCTGAATGGTGGGAAAGAAATTATTAAGATGTATAAATATATTCAAATAGAAACAGCTAATGTGAATTATAATAATAATAGTCCATTAAAACAAAAAGTACATAAGTTTTTAACCGAAACTGGATTTATTAATCCAATCAAGATAGAAGAACACTATCATGAAAATATTCTTGGTCATGAAGATTATATCTATCAAAATGTTAGATTTATTAAATAAAAAGGAAATATAATGATTAATACGTTAAATGTAGACTCTTCCGAATATGAAATTTTAAAAAATGCAGCATCTAAAGCAAATTGGATAAATGGATTGTCTATAGAATTGGGGATACGAGAAGGAGGAAGCAGTGAAATAATGATAAAACAATATAGCAATCCCAAAATTCATATTGGAATAGACCCATATGGTTCTTTACCTTATCCCAGAGAATGTGTATATGATAATGAAATGCGGAATTCTGCAATTTCTAGCCTATATCAAATTACTAAAAATACTTGTGTTAATTTTATTTTTTATAATTTAACAGATTTACAATTTTTTAAAAGATTTTCCGATGGTGTACCCGTATTTGATAATACAGAAGAAAAAATTTATGACAAATATAGTATAGTTTTTATTGATGCTGGACATACATTAGAAGAAGTAAAAATGCAAGTTTTATTTTTTAAGGATAAAATATCAAATAATGGGTATATTGTTTTTGATGATATTAATGATTATTATGATCATTCTGTTATCCATAATATGCTGGAAGATTATGGATTTGTTTTAGAAAAAATGGGAAAAGTTAAAGCATCTTATATGTTTAAAGGTAAACAATGATAAATTTATCAAATATAACTTTAATAGGAATTAACGGTACACCCGATATTAATCAATTTAATATTTTATATAAAATAGCAAAAAATTCTCTAAATAGTATAAAATTTGCAAAAGTAAAAATATTAACTGGTGTATCTGAAATACAAAATAAGGACAATGATATTGAAATTCATCATGTTCATATACCTTCATATCAAGAATATAGCCGTTTTTGTATTAAAGAATTAAATAATTATGTGGACACAGATTTTTGCATAATTTATCACACTGATGGATTTATTATAAATCCACATTTATGGACAGATGAGTTTCTGCAATATGATTATATTGGTGCTCCTTGGCCATTATATTTTAATTGGGTTCATCCAAATAAGAGAGTTGGAAATGGTGGTTTTTGTTTGCGAAGTAAAAAATTTTTAGAAGAATCTACAAAATTAAATTACACTGGAGGAAATGAAGATTATCAACTGTGTTATGTGTTTGATGAGATATTAAAAAATAAAGGTATAAAATTTGCTCCAGTAGAACTTGCAAGTAAATTTTCATTAGAGATGAATAACGAATTCAATACTGATATAAATAAAGTGTTCGGATTTCATGGTACTGGTCATGATACTGGAAGAGATTTGGATTTTATAAAAAAATTATAATATAGGAAATATAATGAATATAGGAATAGTAATAAATTATTGCGAAAATGATCATAAATTTTTAAAACCTTGTATAGAAAATGTTAAAAAATTTAGTAAAAATATTGTAGTTGTTTTTTGTGAAAAATTATTTAACGGTAAACAACAAGATTTAACAAAAATCCAACAATTTCAATTACAAAATCCTGATATTACATTTATATCTTTTCCATATATTGACTCGTATAATAATTCACCAAGAGATGGTCATAATAAATGTCGTATTTTAGGATATAAACACCTTATCAATAAAGTAGATAAAATTTTATTTTTAGATGCAGATGAAATAGTAGATCCAAATTTATTTATTGATTGGATTAATAATTCAACAGATCATAAAGAATATGATCATATAAATTTTGGGTGTTATTGGTACTATAGAGAACCATATTGGCGAGCAACAGTAAATGAATTTTGTGGTTCGTTTCATAGTATGAAAGCAATAACAGAACAATCATTAGAAACTGGAGCAGAAAGATGGTTTTGGTTCAATCTTCCAAATAGTAAAAAGTGGGTAACTGCTCTAAATGGTGAAATGATGTTTCATCATTATAGTTGGGTAAGAACAAAACAAGAAATGATTAATAAGGTTTCATCATGGGGTCATAAACACGATAGAAACTGGTTAGCCGATATAGAAATTTGTTTCAATGTTGGTTTTGAGGGTAAATCTAGAAAAGAACTCGGTGGGAAGACTGAAACTGTTCATAATTATGAATATATTCGTGTAGAACCATTTATTACATTTTAATATCTTAATATTTTTATTATGAAATTTTCAATTTATGGTTCTTCTGGTTTTATTGGTTCTAGATTTTGCGAAATGTTTTCTAATTATATTAAGATACCAAGAGAAAATTCAGAACCTCAATCTGAACACTGTTTATATTTTATAAGTACAACTCATAATTATAATATTTTTGATAAACCATATGAAGATATCAATACTAATTTAAACAAATTAATAGAAGTATTAGAATCGTGTCGTGAAAAAAATAATACAAATACTGTATTTAATTTTATTAGTTCGTGGTTTGTTTATGGTATGAATTGTTCGTTAGATACAAAGGAAACAGATCATTGCGATCCTACTGGATTTTATTCTATTACAAAAAGAGCAGCAGAACAGATGCTTATTTGTTATTGTAATACCTATAATATAAAATATAGAATATTACGACTCACTAATATTATTGGAGAAGGTGATTTAGGAATTTCTTTAAAAAAGAATGCACTTCAATATATGATAAATCTTTTAAAAAATAATGATACGGTTAAATTATATGAAAATGGTTCAAATATTAGAGATTTTATGCATGTAGATGATGCATGTAGAGCAATAGAAATTTGTATCAACAATGCACCGTTTAATGAAATAATTAATATAAGTAATAAGCAACCAACAACAATAGGAAAATTAATTCATTATAGCAAAGAAAAATTGCAATCAAAATCTAATATAATTTCTATAGATTCACCGATATTTCATAAAGTTGTTCAGGTTAAAAATGTTTGTTTAAATAACGATAAATTACTTTCATGTGGTTATACTCCTTCTATAAATACAATAGAAGCAGTGGATAGAATATTATATAATATTCAAAAGGATTAAAATATGAAAATAATAGTAACAGGTGGTAGAGGATTTATTGGAAGTCATTTTGTAGAACTTGCTTTACAAAATGGAAATACAATTATAGATTTTGATATGATGACATATTGTTCTAATGATTCTCTTTCTTTTGATTCTCATCCAAATTATAAGCATATAAAACAAGATATTTGTGAAATTACACATTTACCATATTGTGATATTATAGTAAATTTTGCTGCAGAGACTCATGTTGATAATTCTATTAAAGATACTAATCCATTTTTAAAAAGTAATGTTGTAGGTGTATGTAACCTATTGGAAATTGTTAGAGGTAAACAAATATATGAACGTCCTATCTTTATGCAAATTAGTACGGATGAAGTATATGGAGATAGGGAACATGGATCATTTACTGAATTGGATAAACTAACTCCGAGTAATCCATATTCTTCTTCTAAATCTGCAGCAGAAATGTTTGTTTTGGGATATCATAGAACCTATGGTATAGATTATATCATTACAAGAAGTTCTAATAATTATGGACCAAGACAATATCAAGAAAAACTTATTCCTAAAATTCTACAATGTATAGATGATAATAAAAAAATACCAATACATGGTAATGGTTCTTATATTAGGGATTGGATATATGTTAAAGATAATGTAAATGCTATTTATACACTTATTGAACAAAAACATATAAATAATATTTTTAATATTGGTGCAAATAATCATATAAGTAATTTAGAAGTTACATTAGATATTTTAAAGTATTTTGGAAAATCTAAAGAATGTATACAGTTTGTAGAAAATAGATGGGGGCAGGATATGCGGTATTCTGTTGATACCACTAAAATATGTAAATATTCTAAATGGGTTCCATCATATACACAAGGAATATATAAATGGTTCAAATAACAAATAATGAATTAATTCAACAAAAGATTAAAGAACTAGTTGAATTAAAATTAGAATCAAAAAAGAAAAATTGGATTGCAGGAAATGACATGGTTCAGTATGCTGGATCTTTGTTTGATCAGGATGAATTTATTGCAGGAATTGACACATTTTTAGATGGATGGTTAGCATTAGGCGAAAATGGTATTAAGTTTGAAAATAAATTTTCTCCTAGATTGGGAAAAGAATTTGGTGCATTAACTAATAGTGGTTCTAGTGCTAATTTGCTAATGGTTAGTAGTCTTTCTTCTAGAAAATTATTTAATTTACCAAAAGGATCTAAAATTATTACTCCTGTTGCAGGATTTCCTACAACAATTAATCCAATATTACAAAATGGATATGAACCAATTTTTATTGATATTGAATTGGATACTTTAAATTTAAATTTAGAACAATTAGAAATCGCAGCCAAACAAGGAGCATCTGCTTTAATTTTTGCTCATGTTTTAGGTAATCCGCCTAATATGGATGAGGTTATGAGAATTGTAAACAAATATAGTTTAATACTATTAGAAGACTGTTGTGATGCATTAGGTAGTACCTATAGAGATAATCCATTAGGATCTTTTGGTGAACTCTCTTCATGTTCTTTTTATCCTGCTCACCATATGACTATGGGAGAAGGTGGCTTTGTTGCATGTAAGAGTAAAGAGCAAGAAGTTGTTATTAAAAGTTTACGAGAATGGGGTAGAGGGTGTTATTGTTCTGGTAAAGCTTCTAATTGTTTAAAAAATGGAATGTGTAAGAAACGCTTTAGTAATTGGTTACCATTATTACCAAATGAAATTTTAGATCATAAGTATGTGTATGAAGAAATTGGTTATAATTTGAAACCATTAGACATGCAAGCATCTATAGGTCTAGTTCAATTAAAAAAATTAGATATGATAATTGAAAAACGAAAATACAATTTTTCTAAATTAATGAAAATATTTGAACCACATTCTTCTAATTTTATATTACCCAAAGCAACAGAAAATGCAAATCCTTCATGGTTTGCTTTTCCATTAACTGTTAAAGATACTGCTAAATTTACAAGAACACAATTTACTATGTTTTTAGAAAATCATAAAATTCAAACAAGAAATTATTTTGGTGGTAATATATTATTACAGCCAGCATATGAAAATCTAATAACAGAAAATCCATTAACTAAATATCCAAATGCAACTAAAGCAACAACAAATACATTTTTTTTAGGAACAAGTCCAGTTATTACTGATGATCAATTGGAATATATACAAGGTATTGTTGATATTTTTCTTTTAAATATATAAGGACTAAAATGATTAGACAAGATCCATTTGTTGAAATAGAAGGAATAGTTGCTGCTCAGTTACCACAAACTTTGGAAGTATTTTCTAAAATTATTAAAAATTTTGATTTAATTATTGAAATTGGAGCAAATCGTGGTGGGTTTTCTCTCTGGTTATATAATAATAAGAAAAATGAATGTGAATTTTTAACTTATGAAATATCCCCATCATGGATACAGATACCAAAAGATCACAAAATTCATAAAAATATTCGTTATCAAAACTGTTTTTCCACCGAATGTATTAATTATATAAAATTATTAATTAATTCCAAAGGAAAAACTTTATTTTTATGTGATGGTGGTAATAAAATTCAAGAATTTAATATCTATTCTGAGTTTTTAAAATCGGGAGATGTTATAATGTTGCATGATTATGCGGATTCTCCAAATGAATCAGAAAATTGGGAAAAACTAAAAGTAAAGTATAATATTATTGGCGGATTCAATACACACGAATCATCTTTAACTCCTATTACAGAATCTATTAAACGTAATAATTTACAAAAATTTATGTATGATGAATTTTTAAATGTTCTATGGGGTTCATTTATAAAAACATAATTTATGGTTTTCCTTGCATACTATCAATTATATGCTATAATGTGAACCAAGGAGAATTATATGATAATTGAAAATGGTGATTTAAATATACAAAATGAAATAGAGAAATTGGTTGCAAATAATAAGACTTATATTGATGCAGTTTTGCAAATATGCGAAACTCACAATTTAGACTCGGAATATGTCGCAAAACACCTATCTAAGCCTATTATTGAGAAAATAAAGCAAGAAGGTCAGCAGTTAAATCTTTTAAAGAAAACTGCAAAATTACCGTTATAAATACTTGACATACACGAAATATAGTGTATAATAAACCAATATAAGTCGTACAAGTCGTACACTTCAACACAAAGGAGACTCCGTATATGTCGTTTAAAGATATGAAAAAACAGTCGCAAGATATTTCTCGTTTAACAGGTGAACTTGAAAAGATTAACAAAGGTGCAGAATCCTACAAGGATGATCGCATTTGGAAGCCTGAACTAGATCAAGCAAGCAATGGCTTCGCTGTCATCAGATTCTTACCAGCAATTCAAGGTGAAGATGTTCCGTGGGTTCGAATTTTCTCACACGGTTTTCAAGGTAAGGGTGGTTGGATGATTGAGAATTGTCCTACAACCATCGGTGGCAAGTGTCCAGTATGTGAAGCAAATAGTGAATTGTGGAATAGTGGTTCGGATGATGATAAGAATGTTGCACGAGATCGTAAGCGTAAGTTGAGTTACTTCTCAAACATTCTTGTTGTTTCTGATCCAAAGAATCCACAGAATGAAGGCAAGGTATTCTTGTTCAAGTATGGCAAGAAGATCTTTGATAAGATCATGGAGAAGTTGCAACCAGAATTTCAGGATGAGAGTCCTGTTAATGTGTTTGACTTTTGGAAGGGTGCAGACTTCAAGTTGAAGATTCGTAAGGTTGCAGGTTATGTTAACTACGACAAGAGCGAGTTTGATACTCCACAACCACTTATGGGTGGCGATGATGCTAAACTTGAAGGTGTATGGAAGAAGCAATATTCTCTAAAGGAATTTATTGCTGCTGACAAGTTTAAGTCATACGATGAACTCTCAACCAAGTTGCGTGGCGTTCTTTCAGGTTCTGCTAGTAAGAAGGCAGAACAGATGTCAGAATCTGACTTTGGTGGTGATTCAGAGGATAATACTCCTAAGACCTCACCAAAGCAATCCAAGCCAGCCAAGATGGTTGAGAAGGCTCCTGCTGACGAGGATGGTGAAGAGGATGCAATGAGTTATTTTGAGAAACTTGCCAACGAGGAATAAGAACCAAAAGGGTGTGATATCCGTGAGAGAGAACCTGAGAAATCAGGTTCTTTTCTTTTTATAAAAGTGCTGCTCTATAGGAATTCTTTAACAATTCTTGAAGAATATTTTCACTATTGGAAGTGGTCATCATGGAATTAAAGTATTGACCATTTGATCCATTACCTGTTTCACCACCACCAACCACAGTATTGTTTATGATTTGAGTCGGTTGTTGATTACCTTGTAGAGGAGATATTTTAAACATCTCCACATATTCTGCTAATGAATTTTGTAAAGCGTCTAGAATGATTGTTGCTGATTTTTCAGTTGAACTAGTATTATTATCACCATCATTTTTATTTTTAAGAATTTCATATAAATTGTTACCAATTTTTTCAGTAACAATATTTGGTTTTGTAGATATAATAGCTTCTGGTGTATAGTTTTCACCACCAACAAATGGTGAACCATCCTTTGTACCTTCTAGAATTCCTTCGTTAGCAAATTTAGATCCACTGCCGCGTTTCTGTCTAAAGTTTTCTTGTTTTTCTTTTCTTTCTTCTATTCTTT
>Ga0114979_10002076_pt1 | contig 13518 bp, 12 predicted proteins | sample S_140625_EF_Meta_FD_87315 | JGI IMG/M metagenome (GOLD analysis project Ga0114979, IMG submission 87315) | Freshwater microbial communities from Lake Simoncouche, Canada to study carbon cycling - S_140625_EF_MetaG | ecosystem: Environmental > Aquatic > Freshwater > Lake | place: Lake... | reverse complement strand
CGCACCATGGGTGCACTGACAGCATCTCTCACGCGCGAAGGCAAAGCCTCCCCCAATTGAAAAATTTGGTCGGCCTGTTTCATGGCCACCACGCCCGCTTCCGTCAAAATCAAGCCTCTCCCAGCTGGCTTTAAAAGTGCACAGCCCAAAGATTTTTCCAACTCCCTGACTTGCGCACTCACCGTCTGAACTGCCATGTCCAATTTTTCTGCAGCTCTGGTGATGCCTCCCTCTTTGGCGACGACCCAAAAATAATAGAGATGCTTGTAATTGAAATGAGCGCTCATTGTCAGGTTTATTGAGACTGTATGAGCGCAATTATCTGCTTTTAAATAAACCTAAAATGCCTTATGTTAAGAAAGTTTTTTGATGCGCGAGCTTTCTCAGAAACAATTTATACAAACATCCGGTATGTCATTCCATAGGACGCCTTGAGGTTAGCTTGCTAAACAATTTTTTCGACCCCGCCATCCTCTTTTTCATTTTTGGAATTGGTGCCGGCCTTCTCAAATCGAACTTAGAAATTCCGCCCCCAATTTCAAAGTTTTTGTCCCTTTATTTGCTCATGGCGCTGGGCTTGAAAGGCGGCTTTGCACTTTCGCAATCAGGTCTGAACATCGATGTGGCAAAGGGACTGGGCGCCGCTATTTTCTTGGCCATTTTGATTCCAAGTATGGGGTACCAGTTTCTCAAACGGATCACTGGCCCGTTTGACGCGGCAGCCATTGCGGCAACCTATGGCTCGGTGAGTGCCGTCACATTCATGACGGCCGTGCAGTTTCTAGATGGCAACAAAATTGCCTACTCAGGACACATGTCAGCGGCTATGGCAGTCATGGAGTCACCCGCAATTTTATTAGCGGTATTTTGGGTGAATGGCATTAGAAGAAACTTGAGTGGCACCGCTCACAGCCACACGCTTCAAAAAACTCTTCATGAGTCACTGACGGATGGCGCTCAGTTGCTCTTATTAGGGGCCATGTTTGTTGGGATTTTGTCTGGCGAGCAAGGCAAGACCATGATGGCCCCCTTTTCTGTTGACTTGTTCAAAGGCATGCTGGCCTTTTTTCTTTTAGACATGGGCTTAACCGCTTCGAAAAATTTTCATTATCTGAAGAATAAGTCCTTCTTGCTCATTGCCTATGCCGTGTTAGGTCCCCTCATTCACTGCTTGCTGGCGCTGGGCTTAGCATATGCTTTGAATTTATCTTTGGGTGACAGCATCTTGCTGATGGTTCTAGCAGCAAGCGCATCCTACATTGCGGTGCCGGCCGCGCTCAAGTTGGCAATTCCAGAAGCATCCCCCTCTTTGTACTTGGGTCTTTCGCTTGGCCTTACATTTCCATTGAATATTATTTTGGGAATTCCGTTTTACAGTTACCTCGCCAAAATGGCCATCCAATCGCCCATTTAATGATCAATGAAATTGCTTTTTTAACTTGCCATCAAAAAGAAACCGTTGTCGCCCCCATCTTGAACAAACAAGGGTTTGTTCTTCGGCTTGAGAAAAGCTTTGACACCGACTCTTTAGGGACCTTCACCGGTGAAACGCCCCGAACCCTGACACAAGTTCAAGCCGCCTTAAAGAAGGCTCAACTCGGTGCAGAGCTTTCAAAGTGCAGGTATGGTCTTGGCAGCGAGGGCTCATTTGGCCCTCACCCTCAGGTTTATTTATTGCCTTGGAACTTAGAGGTCCTGGCACTTTGGGATCGCATGAATGAGCACGCCATTTATGCCATTTTCGGCACTGCTGAAACCAATTACGGCTCTGAAAAGGTGAACTCTCTGGAAAGCGCCATGTCCTTTGCTGCAAAGTCTGACTTTCCAAATCATGGCCTCATTCTTGGCATACCTCAAGACAGCTATTTCGCCAAGGGCATCGTCAACACAACTGAATTTCAAGATCGCGTCATAGCTGCACTCAAAATTTCGCCTTCCGTTTGGCTCGAAACGGACATGAGAGCGCACCTGAACCCTAGCAGAATGCGGACCATTCAACATACTGCCGAAAAACTTTCAGCTTTGCTGATGTCCTATTGTCCGCAATGCAAGCTACCGGGCTACGGCCTCACTGAGATGGTCAGGGGAGCACCTTGTGAAATTTGTGCAACGCCCACTCGAATTCCACGAGCAGAAAAATGGAGCTGCCTTAAATGCGACTTTACAGAGCTGCATCCATTGAATGAGGTGGCTCCTGCAAAGAATTGTGACGCTTGCAATCCCTAAAAAGATTCAAAGCCTGAAGAAAATTATTTTTCATCAATATCTTCGCCATGGTCATCATCACGCAGTAACTCATAGCGTTGATTGCGCTGCGCTTGAACCATGCGAATCACACGCTTCATAGGGACTCCCACCAAGGCCAATGCATGTGTCGCCAACATCAATGAGCCTTCAATGGTTTCAGGTACCACCTCTGATGCACCTGCAGCCTGAAACTTGGCCAATTCTTGATCATCTTTGGTTCTGACCACCACAGGAACATGTGGCGCATGCTCTTTGGCTAAAGCCAAAACCCTGAAGGCAGAAGCACTGTCTAAATACGTCACCACCACGGCACTGGCTCTGTCCAATCCGACAGACATCAGGGACTGCAATTTAGCAGCATCACCATAGGCAACTTGATCACCTTGGGCCAATGCGCGATTGACACGGTCTGGATCTAAATCCAATGCGATGTAGGGGATATTCTGTGTTTTCAAAAGCTTGGCCAAGTTTTGACCGCAACGCCCATAGCCACAAATGATGATGTGTTTTTTGATGTTCATGCTCATTTGAGCCATCTGCGTCATTTCAAGTGACTGTTGCAACCAGTCGCTGGATGACCACTTCATGACCCAATGGTTGGCACGCATGACAATGAATGGCGTGACCATCATGGACAACACCATGCTTGCAAGGACTGGGTTGAGCCAATCTGCAGGAATCAACTGGTGTTGGTTGCCAAGGGTTAACAAAACAAAACCAAACTCACCTGCTTGAGCTAAGTAAAGGCCCGTGCGAAGTGAAACGCCTTCGCTTCCACCTCCCAGCCTGGTGAGGGCTGAGATCAAGACAAACTTCAAAAGAACAGGCACAGTGACCAAAAACAAAACAAACTGCCAGCGATCCCAAATGATTCGCCAGTCGAGCATCATGCCAATCGTGATGAAGAAAAGGCCTAACAAAATATCGTGAAATGGTTTGATGTCCAATTCAACCCGATGTTTGAATTCAGTCTCAGAAATCAACATACCCGCCACGAATGCTCCCAGGGCCAAACTCAAACCCGCAAGCTCAGTGAGCCATGCAAGGCCTAGCGTGACCAACAACACATTCAAGACAAACAATTCTTCGGTTTGCCGGCGCGCGACCAACAACAACCACCAACGCATGAGTCGCTGTCCGCCCGTCAACAACAATGCGATCAGGATGGCGGCTTTGACAAGGGCCAAGCCCATTGCCGTCATCAACTGTTCAGGGGGCGCATCAAGTGCGGGGATCATGACCAAGAAAGGAACCACCGCCAAGTCCTGAAACAGCAACACGCCCACGACCCGCTTGCCGTGCTCTGAATCTAGCTCTAAGCGATCCGACATTAACTTGATCACGATGGCCGTGCTGCTCATGGACAAAGCGCCAGCCAAGGTTAAAGCGGTTTGCCAACTCATGCCCCAGAGCGTGGGTGCCATGACGTTGAGAAACACTGAAAAAGTTGTCACAAGGACAACCGTTAGGACCACTTGCCACAAACCCAAACCAAATACATACCGCTGCATGGTCCTGAGCTTAGGTAAATTGAATTCGAGCCCAATGACAAACATCAAAAAGACAACGCCAAATTCAGCCAAGTGGCGGATTCCCTCTGAGTTTTGAGCGAATGCCAAAGCATTGGGGCCAATCACAACGCCCACCACCAAGTAACCCAACATGGGCGGCAACTTGAGGAATCGACAACCCACTACCCCCAGCACTGCGGCCAGCAAGTAAAGCAGGGTTAGTTCCAAGGAACTCATTGGGTGATCGTGCTTATGTCGATGTGATCACTTTCACTCCAAACTCAAACCAATTTTCTTGGTCACAGCGCCCCACTTGGCAAAGTCCTTTGCAATGCGCGCTGCCGTATCTTCTGACGTGCTGCCAATCACCACTTGATCTGTCGCTTTCAGTCTCTCTACAGACTCAGGCAACCTCAATCCATCCAAAAGGGCTTGTCTGAATTTTTGAACCACCTCATCTGGCACTTGTTTGGGAGCCCACATGACCAAACTGAAATCTGCGTCATAGCCTTTCACGCCAGCCTCTGAAATAGTGGGCGTGTCTGGCAAAGTCGGTGACCTAGACTGCCCTGACACGGCCAATGCAATGAGTTTGCCGGAACGCACATGCGGCAACACAGTTGGACCCGCCAGCAAGCCGCAAGGGACTTGATTGGCCAGAACATCTTGCGCTGCGGGTGCAGGCCCTTTGTAGGGAATGTGCACCATTTGCATGCCCGTCATATTCAGCAACAACTCCATGGACAAGTGGCCAGGCACCCCTGCACCACCCGATGCATAGCTCATTGATTGGGTTTTAGACTTTGCGATGAGCTCGTTCAAATTTTTCACACCCAGAGCAGGATTGCAGACCAATGTTTGACTGAATGAGGTCAACATAGAGACTGGTTTTAAGTCGTCCAACTTGAAGCCCATGGTTTTATAAACATGCGGATTGACAGTCATCACGGTGTCTGTGGTGATGAGCCAGGTATAACCATCTGCCGGCGCGCGCGCAGCGGCAGCACTGCCGATATTGCCGCCCGCACCCGGTATGTTTTCAATGATGACGGGCTGTTTCAAGATGGCCTGAACTTTGTCTGAAACCAAGCGAATGACGATGTCACTCGGCCCGCCAGGCGGATAGGGAGCGATGACCTTGATTGGACGCTGTGGCCATGTTTGGGCAAACGCGGTGGCGCTGACAAAAAGACAAAGGAAAGAAAAAAGAAAAGCACCCTTGCGTGTAGTCATCGAATTTCCTAGGCATTGATTGATCGACCTATTTTCAAGGTTTTTTGGTATTCAAGTTGTAGGTCGAAAAATGACAATTTCAAAATCAATATCCGAAAGAAATATGTCATAATCTCGATCTTCGCAATCCGCCCGGGTGGTGAAATTGGTAGACGCAGGGGACTCAAAATCCCCCGCCGCAAGGCGTGCCGGTTCGATTCCGGCCTCGGGCACCATCGATTTGCAATAAATCGAGTAAACTGATTTGCGAAATGCACATCCTTTTGATACTTGCATTAGCTGTGTTGTATCCAGCTACACACATCTTGAGTGGATGGCTGTTTGACTTTGCCACCATTAACGACCATATCTCTCTGATATACATGCCGGCGTTTTTACGCCTGTTTAATTTATTGGTTCTAGGCCCCCTCTTTGGAACGATTGCCACCATTTTGGGCAATCTTTTTCTCATGTATCAGTTCAACGACGCCCTTAGTTTGGCTTTGCTCAACATTGTCTGCTCTAGTGCGGCGCCTTTGATTGCATTGCTGGTTTTTAGGATTTATTGGAAAAGGAACGTTTCACTCAAGTCGCTTCAGGACTTAAGTACGCTGACCCTTGTTTATTGCGTGACCAATTCATTCACCCATCATGTCACTTGGTTTCTCATAGGCAAATCTCAAGAGTTTGAACTGACCGAGGCCTTTTGGATGTTTTTGGGTGACTTGAATGGTGCTCTTCTAGGCGCTTATTTGTTGAAAGCCATCCTAGATTTTCGAGCGAAAAAAGCTTCTTAAGTTTGGTATTAGGCACTCAAATTCAAATCTCGAAGTTGCTCAGTTTTTAAACAATCGTTTTCGATTCACCTTGAGTCGTTGGTATTGCTGTTGGTTTTAAACCTTGCGCAATGGTGGGGTACAACAAATGAACTCGCAATTCATTTTTAAGGCGATCATTTTTCAAGCGCCTTGACTCACTCATGAAACTCAAAAGCATGAGAGGCAGGGTTTCTTGTGCTTGGCTTCTTGGGACACGCGGCGGGCGTTTCAGACCCATCAGGTCTGCTGCCAAATCGAAGTAGTCACCCATCTTCATTTGGCTGTCATCGCAAACATGAACCACACGCTGCGCTTTGCCACGCCAGAGGGCAGCGACGCAAGCCCTTGCCAAATCGTCGGAATGAATGTGGTTGGTGTACACATCATCTTTTTGCAAAAGGACGGGCGTGCCCTTCAACAGTCTTTCACGCGGGGTTCCGTTGGGCCGATCGGGCGCGTAGATACCTGGAATGCGCAAAATGCTAGAACGTACGCCAGTTTTCCCTAAGAAACGAATGCTGTTCTCTGCATCAACGCGCCGTATGGCTCTGGGTGTGTGCGGCTTAACCGGTCTAGACTCAAGCACCCATTCACCCTGACAGTCCCCATAAACACCGCTGGTAGAGCCATACACCAGCGCTCTGGGCAAAGCCCTTTTTTTGAGCGCCCTGACCAAATTCAAAGTGCGCGAATCTTTGGACCAAGCCCCCACTTGGTCAGAGGGGGGGGGGGCCAAATGCAAAACGCGAGTTGCCCAACCAGATAAACGCTGTAAGGACTGGTGATCGTCGAGGTTTCCAACGATAGGTTTGATGCCTTTGGCCCTCAAACCTGCAGCTTTTGCGGGGCTAGAGGTCAATGCCATGACCCGAGTTCGACCCACCAGCAGTTTGGATGCACGTTGTCCTACATCGCCGCATCCGATGATCAAAACGCGTTCTTTTCGAAAGCGCGAAGGCAAAGCGCCTAAAGGGGTTTGGTTTGAGGGCAAAATCAGGGTTTGAGAATTTAAGACCCCTCTAGGATAACGAAAACATGAGCTTCCAAATTACCGTAGAGCCGAGTGGCCGTCATTTCAGTGCTGATAGCAGCGAAACTTTGCTGGCCGCAGGCATACGGCAAGGCATTGGCCTGCCCTACGGCTGCAAAGACGGTGCTTGCGGTTCGTGCAAATGCAAAAAAATTTCTGGCACTGTGATTCATGGCGAACATCAAACCAAAGCGCTCAGCGCTGAGGAAGAAGCCGCAGGCCTTATTTTGACTTGCTGCTCAAAAGCCCAAAGTGATTTGGTGCTGGAGTCGCGCCAAGTGACAGAAGCAGGGAGTTTTCCCATCAAAAAAATGCCAGTGCGGGTGGTGAGTTTAGAAAAGAAATCACACGATGTGATGTCCATCATCATGCAACTGCCTGCTACCGATGTGATGCAGTTTCATGCTGGCCAATATGTTGAGTTTTTATTGCGCGATGGCGCGCGCCGCAGCTACAGCATGGCCAATGCGCCGCACACGCTGGACCCTGCTGCACCCAAAGTGGAATTGCACATTCGCCACATGCCAGGCGGTAAATTTACCGATGTGGTGTTCAGCACCCTGAAGGAGAAAGACATCTTGCGAATTGAAGGCCCTTATGGCAGTTTCTATTTGCGCGAAGACTCGCAAGCGCCCATGATCTTGTTGGCTTCGGGCACCGGTTTCGCGCCCATCAAAGCCTTGATTGAACACATGCAACACAAAGGCATTGAACGGCCTGCAACTTTGTATTGGGGTGGTCGCCGCCCAGCCGATTTGTACATGAGCGATTGGGTGGAAGCGCAGGTGAAGGCGATGCCACATTTGAAATACGTACCCGTGGTATCGGACGCGCTGCCTGAAGATGCATGGACAGGACGCACTGGCTTTGTACACCAAGCTGTATTGCAAGACCATCCTGATCTCAGCAGCTTTCAAGTTTACGCCTGCGGAGCGCCCATTGTGGTGGACTCGGCTCGCGCAGATTATGTGGGCAAAGCGGGCTTGCCCGAAGAGGCCTATTTTGCCGATTCGTTTACCACGGAAGCCGATAAGGCCAAGGAGTCCAACTGATGCGCACCCCTCAATTGTTGGAAAGACGCGCTTGGCTAGGCGCAGCCTTGGGTTTGTTCGCCATCATCAGCGCACCAAGCACCTCCGCGCAGCCCTTAGAGAAACCCATTCGCCTGGTGGTGCCCTATGCGCCTGGCGGCCCTATTGATGTCACTGCACGAGCTTTGGCAGAACGCGTGAAAGACACCCTAGGCGTTGTCATGATCGACAACAAGCCGGGCGCAGGTGGCAACTTGGGTGTTGACATTGTGGCCAAGGCGCCTGCCGACGGTTACACCATTGGTATTTCAGCAGTTGCGACGCACGCCATCAACCCTTGGCTTTTCAGCAAAATGCCATTTAATGCGGCCACAGACTTCGCAGCCATCACCCAAATGGTTCGTGTCCCCAATGTGTTGGTCATGAATGCTGACACTGCGCAGCGTTTGAAAATCAACACTGTCAGTGACTTGATTGCCTACGCCAAAGCCAATCCAGGCAAGCTCAATGTAGGCTCAGGTGGCAATGGCAGTGCAGGTCATTTGGCTGCAGAAATTTTCAAACGTGATGCTGGTATTTTTGCTGTGCACATTCCTTACAACGGCGGCAACCCAGCCCAATTGGCATTGCTTTCTGGCCAAGTCGATTTCAACTTTGACAATTTGGCCACCGCAGCCCCCAACATCAAGGCTGGCAAGCTCAAAGCTTTGGCGGTGACCACTGCGCAGCGAAGCAGCGCCCTACCCGACATTCCTGCCATGGCTGAAACACTCAAAGGCTTTGAAGTAGACACTTGGTGGGGCTTGGTGGCACCCGCCAACACACCACCCGCCATGGTGGCGCGTTTGCATCAAGCTTTTTCAGCTGCACTTGCTGCGCCCGAAACCAAAACTCGCTTTGGCATGATGCTGATCGAACCCGTGAACAGCACGCCCGAACAATTTGCTGCGTTCATGAAACGTGAAATGTCGAAGTACGAGTCTGTGGTGAAGGCAAGTGGCGCCAAAGTCGACTGACACTTTTTTTATTCGCCCAAATAGGCTGCTCTCACTTTAGGATCGTTCAGCAAGTCGTGCCCCAGCCCTGTCATGGAGATCAAGCCAGACTCCATGACATAACCCCGGTTGGCCAATGACAATGCTCGGCTGGCGTTTTGCTCGACCAACAAGACCGTCACGCCCTGCGCAAAAACATCCCGCACTACTTCAAAAATTTTGTCCACCATGATGGGCGACAAGCCCATAGAAGGCTCATCCAACAACAGCACTTTAGGACGGCTCATGAGCGCGCGGCCCATGGCCAACATTTGTTGCTCGCCACCCGACATGGTGCCCGCCAGTTGGTCTTTTCGCTCCAGCAATCTTGGGAAAGTGTGAAACACTTTTTCCATGTCGTCTTTGATGGCGGCGGTGTCGTTGCGAATGTAAGCACCCATGAGCAAGTTTTCAATGATGGTCATGCGCGTGAACACACCGCGCCCTTCGGGCACCATGGCCAAGCCCTGCTTGACCAAATCCCAAGGGCCTTGGCCCACAATGCTTTTGCCCAAATACTCAATGTCACCCGCGTGGATCGGCAAGGTTCCTGTGATGGCTTTCATGGTGGTCGTTTTGCCCGCGCCATTCGAACCAATGAGCGACACCAACTCGCCCTCGTGCACTTCAAAATCAATGCCCTTGACAGCCTGAATGCCGCCGTAGGCCACTTGAAGGCCTTTGACTCTCAACAATGTGGCCGTCATGTCAATGTCCTCCGGTGCCTAAATAGGCTTCAATCACTTTTTCATTTTTCTGAACGTCTGCAGGAGTACCCTCGGCAATTTGTTTGCCGTAGTCGAGCACCGTGACGCGGTCGCACAAGCCCATGACCAACTTCACATCGTGCTCGATCAGCAAAATGGTTCGGTTGTCTTTGCGAATCTGATCAATGAGTTGGCGCAATTGAACTTTTTCTGTGGCATTCATGCCAGCAGCGGGTTCATCTAGGGCAATGAGCTGAGGGTCGGTGGCAAGCGCACGGGCAATTTCTAAACGGCGCTGATCGCCATAAGACAAGGTGCGAGCGCGGTAGTCGGCATACTGACCAATGCCTACATAGTCCAACAACTCTTGGGCACGTTGGGCAATTTCTTCTTCCTCTTGCTTGAATTTGGACGTTCTAAAAACAGCCCCCAACAAACCTGATGAAGTTCGCACGTGGCGACCCACCATGACGTTTTCTAGGGCGGTCATTTCGGCAAACAAGCGGATGTTTTGGAAGGTTCGCGCAATACCTGCTTTGGCCACTTCGTGCACGGCTGTGGGCTGATAGGGCTTGCCGGCCAATTCAAAACTGCCACTGTCGGGTGTGTACAGGCCAGTGATGACATTGAAAAAAGTTGTTTTGCCAGCGCCGTTGGGGCCAATGAGGCCATAAACTTGCCCGCGCTCAATGGTCATGCCCACATCTGACAAGGCTTGCAAACCACCAAAGCGTTTGGAAATACCAGCTACTTTTAAAACTGTCTGCGACATTGAAGAGTCTGTATGCATGTTACCTGCCCTCCTTCGTTGGCAAGGCTTTGCCATGTTCATTTGATGGCCACAAGCCGCGGGGGCGCATCAACATGATGACGATCATGGCCAAGGCAATGAGCAACTGGCGCAGGATGGCGGCGTCAATGCGGCCATCGGTCATGGATTGCAACGGCCCTGCCACGTAGCGCAAAATTTCTGGCAAAGCAGACAACAAAACAGCGCCTAACACAACACCAGGCAAGTGCCCCAAGCCACCCAAGACCACCATGGCCACAATCATGACCGACTCCATGAGGCTAAACGACTCTGGCGAAATAAAACCTTGAAAGCCCGCAAACATGGCGCCAGCAATGCCGCCAAATGTGGCACCCATGCCAAAGGCCATGAGCTTTAAATTGCGGGTGTTCAGGCCCATGGCCTTGGCTGCAATTTCATCTTCGCGAATGGCCATCCAAGCGCGGCCAATGCGCGAGACTTCTAAGCGGTACGAAATTAAAATGGTGACCAGCACCAAGGCCAAGAACAGGTAGTAGTAGAGGCTGACAGATGCAAACTCAATGCCAAAAATTTCGAGTTTTTTGCCTAAATTGATGTCGAAAAAATGAATGGCATCGATTTGGTTGAGCCCTTTGGGACCGTTTGTGATGTTAACGGGTTGGTCTAAGTTGTTTAAAAACACGCGAATGATTTCACCAAAGCCCAAAGTCACAATGGCCAAATAATCGCCGCGCAACTTCAAAGTGGGCGCGCCCAGCAACATGCCAAACAAGCCTGCCAAAGCAGCCGCCAAGGGCACAATGACCCACAAAGGCATGTGCAAGCCGCCAGGAAACATGGCCGCAATGGCAGGAAATGTTTCAAACAAATGCGGTGACGCCAGCAAGCCATACATGTAGGCGCCCACCGCGAAGAAAGCGACATAGCCCAAGTCGAGCAAGCCCGCATAGCCCACCACGATGTTCAGACCCACTGCTAACAAAACATAGATCAAGGCCATGTCGGCAATGCGCACCCACGCATTGCCAAACTGTTGCAGCACGAGCGGCAAGATCAGCAGCGCCACACCAATGGCCAACATTTTGTAATTCTTTAAATGGTTCATTGTGATTCTCAACTTTCTATCAAGCGCGATCGGCTACACGTTCACCCATCAAGCCTGAGGGCCGCAAAGTGAGCACAATGATGAGCACAATGAAAGCAAAAATATCGGCGTAATGACTGCCCAGCACGCCACCTGTGAGCGCGCCAATGTAGCCAGAGCCAATGGACTCAATGAGGCCCAACAAAATACCGCCAACGACGGCGCCGCCTAAATTACCAATACCGCCAAACACCGCAGCGGTAAAAGCCTTCAAGCCGGGCAAAAATCCCATGCTGTGGTGCACTGTGCCGTAGTTGGATGCGAACATCACACCCGCAATGGCCGCCAACACGGCACCAATGATGAAGGTGGCAGAAATGACCATGTCGGGCTTGACACCCATCAAGGCGGCAACACGTGGGTTCTCTGAAGTAGCGCGCATGGCCCGCCCTAACTTGGTGGCGTTCACCACCCACATCAAAACAGCCAAGGAAATGGCCGTCACACCCAAAATCATGATTTGGGTTGTTGAAATAACGGCCCCGCCCACGTTGATGGGTGTGGTCGATAACAAGGTTGGAAACGGTTTGTAGTTAGGCTTCCAGATGATCATGGCCAAAGTTTGAAGCAAGATGCTGACACCAATGGCGGTAATGAGGGGTGCCAATTTGGGACTGTTGCGCAAGGGGCGGTATGCGATTTTTTCAATGGCAAAATTAAGTGACGCTGCCACCACACTGGCAATGACCAAAGATACAAGGAGCATCAACCAGCCGGGCATGCCGGGAGTGGCCTCTTGCATGAGGGCAATGACCGACCAGCTGGTGAGGGCTGCCACCATGAGCACTTCGCCATGGGCAAAGTTGATCAAATTGATGATGCCGTAAACCATGGTGTAACCCAAGGCGATCAAGGCATACATGCTGCCTTGAACCAAGCCATTGATTACCTGCTGTAGAAAGACATCCATGCTTAACTCCTATTTTTTTGTCGCTTTGGCTTGATTCAACTCATTCAAGCTCGCCATTTTTTCTGAAATCTTTAACTCTAACCCACGATTGACGGGCCTGTAAAAACCTGGCGCAGGCATGCCCTCAGGCAGGTAATTCTCACCTGCAGCAAAGCCACCCTCTTCAAGGTGGGCATAGCGATAGCCCTTGCCATAGTCCAATGTTTTCATGAGTTGCGTTGGGGCATTGCGCAAGTGCATGGGCACGGGTCGGGTGCCGTCCTTCTTAACCCACGCCTTGGCTTCATTGAAGGCTTTGTAAACGGCATTGGATTTGGCTGCTACCGCCAAATAAATCACGCATTCGGCCAACGCCAATTCACCCTCTGGGCTGCCCAAGCGTTCATACACTTCTGCAGCATCCAAGGCCAAGCGCAGAGCCCTAGGGTCGGCCAAACCGATGTCTTCTGCAGCCATGCGAATCAGCCGCCTGGCCATGTAGCGCGGGTCTGCGCCGCCATCTAACATTCGAGTGAACCAGTACAAAGCAGCGTCTGGGTCTGAGCCTCTGACTGATTTGTGCAGCGCACTGATGGTGTCATAGAACTGCTCACCACCTTTGTCGTATCGGCGCATGCGTTCGCCCAATACTTTCAACAGCCACTCGTCTGAAATTTCGGCCAGCTTCTCTGCTTGAGCCGAAACTGAAAGCGTCTCAAGGGTATTCAGCAAGCGTCTGGCATCGCCATCTGCGTAGGCAATGAGCCTTTTCTCAGCCTCGTCTTCTAAAAGGGGAATTGCACCGATGCCATGCGCGCGTTGGACAATTTTCTTTAGATCTTCTTCGTTCAGAGATTGCAGGACATAAACCGCTGCTCTGGACAACAATGCAGAATTAACCTCGAAAGATGGGTTCTCGGTGGTTGCGCCAATGAAAGTGAACAAGCCACTTTCAACATGCGGTAAGAAAGCATCTTGCTGGCTCTTGTTGAATCGATGGACCTCATCGACAAACACAATGGTTCTTTTTGGCTGCAAGCCATTCAATGCCGCTTCGGCTTTTTCTACTGCTTCGCGAATGTCTTTGACCCCCCCAAGCACAGCACTGATGCTGATAAATTGG
>Ga0114979_10002075_pt1 | contig 13531 bp, 7 predicted proteins | sample S_140625_EF_Meta_FD_87315 | JGI IMG/M metagenome (GOLD analysis project Ga0114979, IMG submission 87315) | Freshwater microbial communities from Lake Simoncouche, Canada to study carbon cycling - S_140625_EF_MetaG | ecosystem: Environmental > Aquatic > Freshwater > Lake | place: Lake... | reverse complement strand
TCCACATAGAGGCTGGCGGTGCCGTTGTTGCTCGGCACTTGGGTCTCGACACCGTTGATGGTGTAGGTCCGATAATCCGGCAGGTAGCTAGCCACCACGTAGTGCCACTCACCATCGCGAAGATCATCCGGCAACGGAATCTGGCGCGTGTTGCTGGGGGTGGTGGCAGCTGATGTGATCGAAACTTGATCGGCAACATCAAATACAAGTTTGCCTTCACCATTCACCGAAATGGCAGGGCCCGGTGAAACGGCAAACGTCAGCTCAAGGCCGCCATATTCTTGAAACCCTGAGGCCGTTTCTGTGTCGGCGGCTGATGGAGCCAGGGTGAAGGCAATCTTGGGCGAGGCATAGGTTTCCTGGTAGTCCCAGAGGGCCTGGAACATGTCTTTAAGCTTTTGATCTTTACTCGGATCGCTGGAGAGCTGCCCATCTTTGGCAACCACCAAGCCACTGTTCAGCAGCGAGCTGGCGGTGTCGATGCTGACGGCATTGAGATTCGAGACCGGCAGGCCGGTCTCTGGATCAAGGGATATGTTGAAATCAAGCGAGGTGCCCGGCACCAGATCGATGGTGTTGGCACTCTGGCCATCACCGCCCGGTAGATCACCAGGTTGGAGGCCGTAACTGTTCAGAAACGCGTCGATGCCGCCGATGGTCTGGCCGCTGTAGAGGTTGGTGAGGCTGAGGGCATTGCTGTAGAGGTTTTTGCCGCCATCGCCTATCAAGGCGGTGGTGTTGGCGCCGGTGGCATCCAGACTCCAGCTCCAGGCGTAGAGATCGTTGGCCTTGGCGCTCTTGCTGTTGAGCATGTCGTAGGCATCCTGGAAGCCCTGGGCGGCGGCCTGTTGCACAGTGATCCGCTGCACCGTGAAGGTGGACGTCATCAGCCAGCCGCTGGGCGCGACGGCTGGGCCCACCGCCTCCTGGCTGGGTTGCCCGAAGGCCACCAGGCCTGCGCCTTGGGGGTTGGAGTTCGAGGGCAACTTTGTCCAGAATTCGATCGTGTAAGGAACCGAGCTGCTGGGAGTGGCGATCAGTGCCGATGGTGCCAGCACGATTCCCTGCTGCAGGGGATCGGCGCTGAGCTGGTAATACCCCAAGCCGGTGGCGGGATCAACATTGATCAGTGCGCTGATGCTGGTGCCGAATTTGATGCCTTCGCCGATGATCAGATCACCCATGACCAGGCTGCCGTTCAGCTGGCTGACCGTGAGTGTGGTGCCGTTGATGCTGCCGTTGAAACTGGAATAGGGCAGCCCCAGATCCTTGCTCGAGCTCGGTTTCGGATCGGGCACAGCCTCAAACTCGGTGCTGCTGGTGAGGTTCCCAAGAGGAGCCGTGCTGATGCTGTACTGGCCTGTGCCCTTGGCTGCATCAAAGGCGCTCAGCACCGCCGTGATCTGGGTGTCCACGGCCAGGCCCGGCCCTGTGAGCAGGTCGCCGACGGCCAGCTCTCCACTCAAGGTGATCACTGTGAGGGTGGTGCCCGTGATCGTGCCGGCGAGCTGGCTGAGGGGACTGCTGGTCCGCTGGTCGAGGGGAGTGCCATTGAGAAGGCTGTCGTAGAGACTGTTCTGGCTGCCGGTGCCGGTGGCAATCACGCCGGTGCCATCGATGTTTTGCACCGCGCTGCCGCTGGATTTGCTCAGGGCGCTGGCGATCGTGAAGTTCAGACCGGTACTTGACGCACTGGTACCGGTGGTCGTCTCGGATACCGTGCTGCCGATGTTGATGTCGTTGAAACCGGGCTGTAGATCGGCGAATTGCAGGTAGATCAGGGGTTGATCATTCAACACCGATTCCACATAGGGCGTGCGCACGTCTTCGCTCCAGCTGAGCACCGCGGTGTCCCGCACCTGGCCACCGGCATCCACCAGCTGCTTGGAGGCTACCGAGAGCGATTCGATGCCAACACCGATATCGTTAGCCTGATCCCAGGGGATCGTGGTGATGGTGGAGTTGACACCATCGCTGAACAGATCGCTCCACTGGCTTGAGTTGGCATTGGGGTTGATGAAACCCGCCTTGATCACCGTGGGGGGCAACAGCGGTGTGGCGTTGAGGGCCACGGGCTGGGTGCTGCTGCCGATGCTCTGACTGGTGATCAGCCTGTAAACCGCGCTCTTGGTGAGCGGATCAAACGGCGTGATGATCCCTGTGATCAGGGTGCCTTGCTTCACCCCATCGCCTGAGATCAGATCACCGATCTCCAGGCCACTGCTGGCGCCAGCAAGGGTGAGGCTGTTGGCATCGATCCAGCCTTTGATCGTGATCGGATCCGGCGGCGTGCCCTTGATCGTGGCGATCGAGGTTTCATCCCACACCAGCAGGGTGCGGACAAGGCCATCTATTTCAACATTAAAGGCCTTGAGATTGCGAATGACGGCATTGCCTGGGGGGCTGAGAAATGCCGTTGTTGGCGCTTTCCATGTACCATCATCTAAAATCCGATAATTAATGCGTTGGTTGCCGTAGAGTGCATTGAGATAGTCCTGATAATAGTTAGTACTGTCGTCACTCTTCGCCGTCTCCGGTATGACCTGATCGCTTGCCTCCACCCAGAACACGGCAGTCGAGCCAGCAAATAGGCCTTTCGTGCCGTCGGGATTTGCTTCATCCGACAGTGTGATCACGGTGGGAGAGCTGGCAGCACTGAAGCTGGGCACAGCTCCAAACTTTTTGGGGTCGGTAAGATCGTTGTAGAGAGTCTCAAGTGACACATCGTCAGGGGTTGTCACCGTCTGAATGACAACATTTGTGCTGCTGGTAGTACTGGAATTCAGAAACGTGATTTGACCATCGTCGGCACGAAAGACAACGCGATTGAAGACCGGCCAGCCCGCCTGGGAAGGCGTCTGCTGCCACTGGTCGTTGATGCCATCAGCCAGCCAGACGGCTGACTGAATGGCCTTGGTTGGCTGATCTGAATTGGCAGGATAGCCAGGATTAGCGCTATAGGATTGATCCTCGACAACATTGCTATAACCCTGACTCTGAGCAGTCACGCTGTAGACCGGGTTGGTTGTAACCGCGCCTGTTCGATTGTAGTCGGCTATGAAGCCCTGATCAGAAAGCAAATCAACAGTGAGAGTCAGGCCCGAAACAGTTGCGCTACTTGAACTCAGATAAAGGGGATCATCCAGAACGGCCCTCACGATCGTGCCGTTGCTGAGGCTTACCGTGGCGGTGGTTTGATTCAGTGAAGTAACACCGGAGCCGCTGAGACGGACGGCTATACCGCTGTACGTTTGCAGGCTGTTGTCTGAAGGCGTTGGATTCGGATAGATCGATGATCCGCTGACTGGGCCGTTGTCGACCGGCACCACCTGGGGAACCGCGAGGATGGAGCTGATGGAGAGAGGATTGTTGATTTTGACATTGGTGCGGGCCGTGATCACCGGCAGCTGGCTGAGCAGATCCCCAAAGGTCTGCTTACTGCCATCGCTGGGTGAGGGTAATATATCCGTACTGAAAACATCAGGGATTAGGGCATAGGCCCCACTGCTGGAGCTGGTTTGCGGCAACAGCAGATAGCGAGCGTCACCAGTGGCTGGGGCATTGATCTCGATGGAGTCGGCCACAATCTTCCCGTCTACAACCGTGAAGTTGATCGTGGCGGCGCGTGAACCAGGTAGCAGTTCACCCAGCACCGGCACGTTTGCCCAGTCGCCATTTTTGAGACCCGATCCGGCGTTGATGAGCACCAATGCAGATGTGGAGGGGGAGCGCACGACATCTCCCTTGCTGGTTCCCGTCAGGCTGAACAGCTGCAGCTTGGATGCACCACCTGCAAGCGGAGTCTCCCCATCGCTGCTGGAGCCGGGGCTCGGCAACAAGGTGGATCCACTGGCTGGCAGATAGGCATAATTATCAATGGAACTATTTCCCGTTGCGTTCGCTGCACCGAAGGATTGAGAGGCTAGAGCTGTGGTATATGGCTTCGGGGTCGTATATTGAACAGCTAAAATTGGCACGCTGACGCCAAATGGGAATGCTAACCCACCATCTAATTGGAATTTTAGTTGCCAGGGAGAGTAGGATCCATCAGCTTTCTTAAAAGCTTCTTGATTAAAGTAGTCATAGAAGCCAGCCCTGAGATTTCCGTAAAATCCACCAATGCTCTTATAGAGATACCGCAGACCAATCTGGCCTCTCACCACCAAGCCATTTTGATAACCTGTACGCTTTGTCGAATCGCCGATAGCACTTGAGATGGGCGGTGCTATTGCATAGGTAACTCCAGTCAAAGCCTGCAGGAGCTGGAATCCCTGGTAGTACTGGTAGGGATCTGCCTTGGCATCTTTCGCATTCCGCAAAATCCCCCATTTGTTGAACTCATTGTAGAAGCTAGTATTGTTGTTAGCCCGATCATTATTTAGGTTATTTGCGTTTTCGAAGCCGTTGCTGACACTCTGTCCCTGAGCCAGCAATCCGAGAACTGGCCCTAAGACTGCTGCAGAGTAGCCTACCCATTTCAAGTCCTCAGGAAGGAATCCATCAGTATTAACGGGCTTCTGTGTGTATTGGCCGGCATACCCAAATGAAAACCCGTATGAGTACTGTAAGTACCCTCCTGTCTCCAACCTTTCTCTTACCTGGTGATCCCAGCCAACAGTCGCAGAGAAGGTGTTTTTAACCTTTTCGAGATTAAAGCCCTGCGGGCTGAATACATTTAAGCTGTCAAAGTAGTACTTTGTTTGCAGGCTTGCTAGAAACGTATAGTAGTTTCGCGTTTGCTTAAGGATCGCGCCAGCAGAACCCTTCTCCGCAAAACTTAGAACTTTACCGACTTTTCCCCTCTCTTTCTTGCCTTCAATGATATAGGTGATGCCAATGTCATTCCTTGTGACTTGAGTACCAAATCCATACGTCCCAAAGGCGCCCACGAACCCAACGCTACGCTTATATTCCCGATTGCCTAGCTGCGCCCCTTCCCCTTGATTATAAAGTTTTACGGCATCAGATAGTGGTTCAAATGATGCTCGGAAGTTTTTTCCTGGAAGCCAATCGCTCTGCGGCGACGAATTCGGGATAACAAGCTGCCAGCGCGCTCGTGTCTGCCCTAGTGCGCCTAGCCCAAACACCCCTGTGTACTGTCCTTGCGGATTCCCCGCCCTTATACCGACCCCACCACTCCATCCAATTCCCAATGGCGATCCCAAGCCATTGGCTGATGCGCGTAGAAAATTCCTTTGGGCTTCCAACAGTGATGGTGCACTGAACAGCGCTGTGGCTGGCTCTGGTGCCAGCAGTAGATCAGCCCTACTGAACTCGGTGCTGCCAGCCGTGGCTGAAGCCGGTGCCACAGGGGCTGGATCACTGGTGGGGGTGATCTCTGCGGGGGAAGGGTCTGGTTCGCCTGTGGTGATGTTGCCGAGTTGATATCCAGTTGCATCACTGCCGCTCACGCTGAAGCTCTGCTTGATCAGCTCGCTGTCGGAGCGGGCTCCAAGGACGGTTTGCAGCGTGTTGCCTGGATCTGCCGCAGCCGGCTCTCGCCGTTGGCTGACCAATTCAAATGTGCCATCGCCGCTGCTGCGTAGCCCGATCGCTTCAGTGACCATGCCGCTGCCAGCGAGCAGCAGCGGCTCGTTCCAGCTCAGCTGCCCATCGCTGTCCCAGCGCCCGAGCGTGGCGTACACCTTGGCGGAATCGCCTGTGCCAATCCGGTAGGCCAGTACGATTCCCGGCGTGTTATTAGCCTGGTTGCCACTGTTCCCGTTTGTGGGCCAGAGGTGGTCCACCAGCAAGGCCTGCAGCTTCTCGCCGCCGTAGGCCCCCGGTACCACCCGGGCCTGATCCCAGCGCTCGGCCTCGGCGTTCCACTGGCACTCCCAGAGCAGGCCGTCGTTCTCCAGGAAGGCATGCGCCATCCCGTTGGGGTCGTTGACGGTTTGGATACTGCTGGCGTAGGCCATTGTTAAGCGTTATTTTTTTCTAAACTTAGCATATTCAGTTAACATTAAGATGGTGTCATTATCTGTAAATTTGGACGCATTTGTCCCGCGTCAACCCCCGTCATCGCCACCACCTCGCCGGCCCCCTGCAGGGCCCGCACCAGTTGCAACTTCTGCTGGGGCATCACCCTGGCAAACACCGACACCTGGGCCACCAGATCCCTGAGGCGATCGGGGGCCATGCCCTCCAGGTCGGCGCCACTGAGCACTGGGCCCCCTGGTAAGCCGGCCTGGTCGGCGATGGAGCGGGCCGTCACGGGGCCATCGCCGGTGATCATCACCACCCTGACGCCGGCCCGGCGGGCGATGGCGATCGCCTGGGGCACATCGGCCCTGAGGGGATCCGCCAGGCCCACCAAGCCCACCGGCGTAAAGAGATAGGCATGGACCCCATCGGGGGGGGCTCCCTGGCTGGCGGCCGTTTGGCCCCCATGCAGCTGCACCCCATGGACGCCGGTGGCCACCGCCAGCACCCGCAGGCCCTGGCCCGCCAGGTGATCAGCGGCGGCCAGCAGGGCCTGCCGCGACTCTGCATCGAGATGGCAGAGGCCGGCGATGGCTTCCGGAGCCCCCTTGGCGGCCAGTTGCCAGTCCCCTTGGCCATCGCGCCAGAGCTGGGAATACACGAGCAGGTCGCTCTGCAAGGGGTAGTCCCGCTCCAGGGGCCACTCCGGGTGGAGATGGTCGCTGCCCTGGAGGTGGGCCTGGGCCAACCGTTGCAGGGCCAATTCCATCGCATCCACCGGATCACCCCGGCTGGCCAGAACGGCCCACTCCAGCAGGGGATGGAAGGGTTCCTCTAGGGGCATGCCGGCCTGCCAAAGCTGGCGAGCGGGCCAGGTGAGCAGGTTCTGAACCGCCATGCAGTTCTGGGTGAGGGTGCCGGTCTTGTCGACCGCCAGCACCGTGGCGCTGCCAAGGCTCTCCACCGCCGAGGGGGTCCGGGCCAGCACACCAATGCGCGCCAATCTCAGGGCCCCCAGGGCCAGAAACAGGGCCAACACCACGGGGATTTCGTTGGGCAACAGCGCCAGGGCCAAGGCCAGGGCCGCCAACAGGGCCTGGGGCCAATCGCCGCTGAGGGCCCCCTGAAGGACCGCCAGAGTGGCGCATAACCCCAGGGCCCAGACGGTCAACCGGGTCGAGAGTCGCCGGGTGTGGCGTTGCAGCCGGGTGAGCGGCGGTTCAACGGTGGCCAGACTGCGACCCAGCCGGCCCAGCTCCGTGGCCCCCTGGACCCCCGTGACCGCGGCCCAACCGCGGCCACTGGCCACCAAGGAGCCAGCCAGGATCCGCTCACCGGGATTTTGGCGTCCCACGGGTAAGGATTCCCCCGTCAGCAGCGATTCATCCAGCCACAAACCCACGGCCTCGGTGAGGGTGGCGTCGGCGGCAATCCGATCCCCCTCCTCCAGGCGCAGGCAGTCCCCCACCCGGACCTCCTGGGCAGGCACCTCCATGACGAGGCCACCGCGACGCACGTGGGCCCGTGGCGCCGATAGGCGGGCCAATTCGGCCAGGGCGCGATGGCTGCGCGTCTGCTGCAGGGCATCGAGGCCGGCAATCACCCCGACAAAAATCAGCAGAATCACCGCATCAACCGGCTCGCCGATCAGGCCGTAGATGAGGCTGCAACCAAGCAACAGCAGGTTGGTGGGTTCCAGCCAGCTCCGCCAGGCCCTGGCCCGTCGCCCCGGCTTGGGCGCCAACCCTGAGACATGCGTCATGGAGTCATTGGTTCCGGTTCTGTGGGTCCGTGCCGATGTCCCTTGCCCGGCCCAACCCTGGACTGGGGACCCCGTGGGCCACCGATCCTTGGGCTAACCGGGCCCCAGGACTGGGCGGGAGTGGCCCAGGGGCCAAGCCAACGTCGGCGAGAAGGACGCTGGACTTAGTCTGATCTGAGCCGTCGGGTGGAGCTTCCCGAGTGCTGTCCGTCCTGTCCCCAGGCCCTGACCCACTAGAGGCTGATCAGGGCCCTTGGCCTTGCAGCCATGGCGATCAGCAGGTCGCTTGCCGTTGCTGGCCAAGCGATGCCGGCGCCCATGGCCCAGGCGGTGCCCTGCGGGACCAGGGGCTGGGGCGGTGAGCGGCGGCCCAAGCCCCTCGAAGGAACAACGGCAGGGCTGGCTCGCCGCACTCTTGGCCGCCAGCTTCTTTGGCTGCAGCGCCCCCCTCACCAGCCTGTTCAGCGCAGACCACAAAGCGCTGGTCCTTGCCGGCCTGCTTTACGGAGGAGCGGCCCTGGTCCTGGTGCCCCTGGCCCTGCTGGAGGCACCCCGCAGCCGCCAGACCCCCCTGAAGGGGCAAGATTGGCCCTGGCTGACCCTGATCACCCTCCTGGGCGGCATCGCTGGGCCCATCGCGTTAGTCCACGGCCTGGCCCTGCTGGAGCCTGGGGCCTCGGCCCTGCTCCTCAACCTGGAAGCCCTTTTCACCCTGTTGATCGCCGTCAGCCTTGGCCGGGAACATCTCGACCGCGGCGGCTGGGCCGCCACAGTTCTGATTCTGGGGGGCGGCATGGCCTTGACCCAGGGCTCGCTGGTGGGCAGTTCCTGGCGGGGCGTTGCCTGGATCGCCTTGGCCTGCCTCTGCTGGGGCATCGACAACAATCTCTGCCTACGGCTCAGCCTTCGCAATCCCCTGCAGGTCGCCAGCGGCAAGGCTGTGGGGGCCGCCATTCCAATGCTGCTGGTCGCCCATGGGCAGGGCTTGGCCTTCCCCCCAACCGCAACCATCGTCGCCCTGCTGGGGATTGGGGGGGTGGGTTATGGGCTTTCGATCTGGCTTGACATGGTGGCCCTAGGAGCCTTGGGTGCGGCCCGGGAGGCCGTGGTCTTTGCGACGGCGCCCTTTTTAGGTGCCCTCGTCGCCGTCATCGCCCTGCATTCACCGCTGAATCCCTCCCTCCTGGTCGCTGCCGCCGCCATGGCCCTGGGCACCTGGCTGCTGCTGCGTTCCCAGCACAGCCACCGCCACCGCCATCCCAGCCAGCACCATGACCATCTCCATCGCCATGATCCGGGCGATCCCGACGACCACCACCAACATCCGCACGAACCGGAGGATCTCGTGGGCCTCGATCGAAGCCGGGTCTTCCGCCATCACCACCTGCATCGCCATGAGGTCATGGAGCACGACCATCCCCACGTGAGCGATCAGCACCATCGCCATCGCCACAACTGATTAGGTGTAGTCAGTGATAGGCTGAAGTCAGCAGCGAAATCGCTATGATTCCAGCCCGAATTGTTGGCCATTCAACCGGCGAAAACTGGATCGGCTTGATTGATGCTACCTACGCCATAATCCTGACCCTATTGGTCATAGAATTACCCACAATCATTCTTGAAATTATTAAGGAATGCTACGAGCATTCCCATAGCTTTTCAGACCTAGCCCTTGGCCTTGCCTCCCTCTTGCTCGGCTATTATGCAGTATTTACCATCGTCTATGATATCTGGTCTTATCATAAGACTTTACTGAAAGATGCCATCCAAGTAAGACTTTTTGCCATCAGCACGGGTTTGTTGATGTTCATCGCCAGCCTGGTGCCGCCATTTTATTACTTGGTCAACCATTTCTCGGTGGAGGCCCTGCTTCACTACGCAACTCATCCCACCTTGGCCGAAGATGGTTTCGTCAGAAGCCGCACAGCCGTTTATATTTTGATCGCCCTTCTCTACTGGATCCTTGCCTTCCTGGCCCGCAAAGAACAATTTCAACGCGGTCAGTCACCCAAACAACGCAGGGAACTTTTTCAGATTGCGGGCACAGCCATGAGCAAGTGCATTTTAACATTATTTGTTATGGTCATTGCCAATTCCTTTCGTATTCCACCGCCAACCCCCACCCTACTCCTAGCTATATCCACCTACTTTTACTTTAATTTGTTTGAATTCTCCGGCCAAAAGGCTTGAACCCTGGGCCAACAGAGAGATGCGCATCGCGTTGACGACCATCCCCAGCAAAGGAGCTACCAAGAACATCAGTCCGTTCTGCCAGCGATGGCGCATTGGAAAGGCCATCGCGAAGATCACAGCCACCAGCAGTAGTTGCAAAAGGATGCTTAAACCTGCGCAGGCGCCAGCCACATTCACCCCTCCGCCGGGCAGTTTCACGATGTTTCCAACCCGCATTGCTGTGTAGCCGCCCAGCGTGAGTGTCTGCTCGGTGAGCCAGGCGGCCGCTACTGACAGAGGGCCCGTAGGCGTCAGCCAATCCACAGCACGCATCACCGGCAACAGCGCCAGAACGGCAAGAGAAGGCAAAAAGGAACGCAGCTTGCTCAGCGGCGCCGCCAGCAAGACCAGGCCCATCCCGGCTAGCAGGGGCAGAAGACTGGAGATGAAATCTGAGCTCATCAGGCGTTGGCCGCGCCCCAACACCACCATCAGCAGGGCGATGCCAACCCAGCGGCCGATGCGCCCCGGCCGGGGCTGCCAGCCGACGGGGAGGCCATGGAGCACCAACAGTGCCCCACCCAACACCAACACCAAATTGAGCAGCTCATCAAAAGGTTGGGTGAGCAGGTCTAACAGCAGCAAATAAAGCGCAAAAATGGCAGCGAGCAGCACCCAAATGTCGCGGTTGTCGAGTGAATGCCAACGGGCCAGAAGCGAGGGCCATGAGATGGCCTGAAGGGAGATTTTCATGACATCAGCTTTTTGCCCCTCAGCCAATTTACCGGGCGCAGGTAGGTTTATTGATCCGATCGACACCATCCCTCCGCCAGACCTGTTCGAGCATGTGACGACAGCGATTAGACCATCGGCACGGTGAAAGCGTGATGGGCCTGGCTGGAGGGGTTTAAAACGCAGTTGCAAGGCTCGAAACATACATCAAGACATTGGCATTATTGATTTTTCATTACCCATAGAAGTCGCGTTGCTTTTATTGACGCGGATCTCGGCTAGGACTCCAACCCTGCTAGGCAATCTCCGTTGCGGCCCTGCCTGGAAAAATGGCAGGCTGATAGTTGCATGCCCAGAGAGCTATGGGGATTTCATCATTCTGGAACTGCTGGATGGTCTCAAGTCAGGGGCCCTGCCGGCCTGGGCCAATCCCACCCCAAATGAGCCCCCTGGCGTCGGGAATCGTGATGACCTTGAGCTTTGTTTTCTTCGCAAGCAGGAAGACTTTCGCCGCCAGCCGCGATGACGACATCGCCGAGCCCTACCAGGAGGACATAGACGCGGACGCCTCCCTGCTGCCCTCCTTACTACGCTACCGCTAGTGTGCCCGTGGGACCCACCGAGGAGACATTGCCAAGGCAATGGCCCTGGGCGGATGCCGTCGGCTCAGCCATTGGCTTGCGTTGAGCCATCAGAACTCACCACGGCTAGGGCTTTCCACACCATTACTGCCACGAGCCAGGCCTTGTGCCACCTGTGCTGAGCTGCCTCAACTGCTCCGTCTCGTAACCCTGGGCGATGATTTGTGCCAGCGCTGTTGGGGAATGGGTCGCGTCGGATTCGAACCGACGACCGATCGGTTAAGAGCCGACTGCTCTACCGCTGAGCTAGCGACCCGCAGCAGATCTTACAACCAGGCCGCCATGGTTACCCGGCTCAGGGCCCGCCCTCCTGGGGGGCCGGCAGCAGCGAATCCCCTGCGGCAAGAAGGTGACCCCGTTCGGCCAGCAGGGTGGCCACCAACAGAGCCAGGGTCTGGCGGTTGCCACCGGCCTCCCGCCAGATGGCAATCCACTGCTGAAGCAGGGGGGGCGCCGGATCGGGATCACCGGCGTCTGTGGCGGGCAGGTCCTCGGATCCAGCCAGCCGTTCCAGGAAAGCACTGGCATCATCGAGGCAGGAATCGCCGGCGCCGAAGCCATCGAGGCGGGGATCAAGGGCCGCCAGAAGCGTTTCGAGATCGGGACTGCTCAAGCTGGGCAGGGGGTCTGGACTCATGCCGGCCGCGGTCGGGCTGGCACCAGCCCCAGAATTTGACGTCCCCAGCATGGCCCCAGACCCTTCAGCGGCGCCGGGAAGGGGCACCGGCCAGGTGGTGCACGGCATGGATCACCACCCCCCACAGCTCCGCACCGCCGCCCCCCTCCCCCTGGAGTGCCATCGGCACCGTGGCGCCGTCGCTGGCCAGCAGCCACAGCCCTCCCTGGCGCTGGGCCAGGCGCCGCACCACAAACATGCCGTCGACCACCGCCACCACCACCCGCCCGGGACGGGGGCTGACACTGCGGTCGATCACCAGCAGATCACCCTCCAGGATGCCATCGCCACGCATGGCATCCCCGGCCACCCGCATGAAAAAAGTGGAAAGCGGCGAGGGGATCAGCTCCATGTTGAGATCGATACGGGCTTCGACGTAGTCATCGGCCGGACTCGGAAACCCGGCGGCGACCGGTCCCGCCACCAGCGCCCCCAGCAGGGCCGGCGGCGGATCCCGCAGGGAAACGGGCACCCCCAGGGGCCAATCCGGCGCCATCTCAGACCAAGGAACAGCCATGGCCAACACCAGCCGCAAGGAGACCCATCTTAGTACATATGTACTAAATCAGAGGTCGCCGTGGGGCCCAGCCGCCAGCCCCCGAGCCCATCCAGCTCCAGCAGGCGATCGTGATACCGGCGCAGGCTGGGACGGTGGCCGACGCTGATCAGGCCCATGCGCCGGCGCAATAACTGGTCGTACAGCACCTGCTCCGCCGCCCCATCGAGGGCGCTGGTGGCCTCATCCAGCACCACGAAGCGGGGCGAACAAAGCAGCAAGCGGGCAAAGGCCAGACGTTGTTGCTCGTCCAGGGACAACAGGCGGGGCCAGTCCTGGCGAATGTCCAGATCGGGATAGCGCGTCACCAGATCCGGCAGCAACACCTGCGCCAACACATGGCGCAACTGGTCATCGCTGAAGGCCTCGGGGGCCTGGGGATAACAGAGCTGCTCCCGCAGGCTGCCGAGCAGCATGTAGGGCTTCTGGGGGATGAACATCAACTCCCCCATCGGCGGCCGCTCCAGCTGGCCGGTGCTGGCCGGCCAGAGGCCACTCACCAACCGCAGCAAAGAGGTTTTGCCGCAGCCGGAGGGACCCATCACCAGCAGCCGCTCCCCCTGCTCCAGCTCAAAGCTGAGATCACAGATCAGCGAGCGATCGCTGCCGGGGGGGGTCAGCTCCACATGGGCAAGACGAATCGCCCCGGGAGACGCCGCCTCTCCCGATTGGCCCTCCCCTGCGGGTGGAGCCAAGCCAGGCCGCAGGGCCAGGGACTCCACCGCACTCTGGAACCCCTCCAGACGCTGGATGGAGGCCGAAAACGCGGCCAGGCGATTAATGTTGTTGACCAGATAACTCACGGAAGCGAGGACCTGGGAAAAGGCGATCCCGGCCTGGCCAAAGACACCGAAATCAACCTGGCGGGCAAAATAGAGGGGGGCGATCACCAACCAGGGCAAAAAATCAGAAAAGTCGTTATAGGAAGACTGGATCACACCGATCAGGGCCTCCCAGGTAATCAAGCGCTGGCCGTTGCTGATGGCGCGACGCAACCGCTGCCGGGCCTGCTGCCCTTCACGGGCTTCGCCCCGGTAAAAGGCAATCGACTCGGCGTTATCGCGCAG
>Ga0114979_10002073_pt1 | contig 13534 bp, 8 predicted proteins | sample S_140625_EF_Meta_FD_87315 | JGI IMG/M metagenome (GOLD analysis project Ga0114979, IMG submission 87315) | Freshwater microbial communities from Lake Simoncouche, Canada to study carbon cycling - S_140625_EF_MetaG | ecosystem: Environmental > Aquatic > Freshwater > Lake | place: Lake... | reverse complement strand
GGGAAGCTGGGCGCCGGGAACGGTCACGCGCCGCCCTCGCCATCGTTGCGATCCTGGGCGCGCCGCCGCGCGGCGCGAAGCCGCGAGAGTCCGTCGGCGTCCGCGGGGCTGGCATCCTTCGGCGCTGGCTTCGGGGCCGCAGGTGCGCTGCCGGTACCAGCATCACCCGCTGCCAAGTCGCGCGCGTCGATCTTCGGGGCGCCCTCGCCCGCCTCGAAGCGCGTCGCCGCCGGCGCGGCGCTCGCAGGCTTCGCAGGGCTGCGCCCGGAACGGCCAGCGTCCGTCACCGCACCCGTGCCGCCGGACGCCACGCCCTCGCGCGCACGGCGGAGCGCGTCCACACCGCCAGAGCCCGCACTCGACGCCCCACCCGTCATGCGCGCGGCCAGCTCCTGCGCGTCGCGACGGTCGAAGGCAATGCGGCGCCACGCCACGTCCACCAGGATGAGCACCGCGGCCAGGATGGCAGCCAGCTGCCACAGCGCGCGTGCGGTGCTTGAACTCCCAAGGTCGGAGCGATCGAAGAGTTCCCACGTCTTCGCGTCCGCAAGCCGCAGGACGCGCCCGCCCGTGCGCTCCGCGATGGAGCGAAGGAGCGCCGCGTTGTCGCGCGTGGCGCGGTACTCCGCGGGGTACGGCACGCTCACCGCCGCCTGCACGCTGCCGGCACGCGCGGCGCCGTCCGCACCGCCCGCGCGCGCGAACGCGATGTTCGCGAGGTACGCGCCCGCCTCGTGCGCATCGAATTCGCCGCTGAACCGCCCCGGGCCCACCTGGCGGAGCGGCAGGTCGCGCACCGCGCCGCCGGGCGTCACCAGCCGCGCCTCGGCGCGCGTCTCGGCGGCAAACCCACCCTGCGCCTGCTCGCGCGTCTCCACCTCGATGAATGCCCGGTCGCCGTCGACGCGCGTCGAGACGCTCACGTCCTGCGGCATGGCCGGGCGCATCACCCAGCGCATCATCTGCTCGCTGAAGGCACGGAACCGGCCCCACTGCGTCCATGCCGGCCCCCAGCGTCCGCCCATGTCGCTCGCGAAGGCGATCGAACGCCCGAGCCCGTAGTTCCAGTACGAGAAGAAGGGATCGTTGCCGTCCTTGTTCTTCACCACCGCCCCGGTCTGCGCCAGCCCCTCGCGCGGGACCGTCAGCAGGTAGCCGCGCACCGGCGGAAGCGCATCGAACCCCGCCAGTGGGCCCGCGGTGCCGGCCACCAGCTGCGGGGTGAAGTCCCCCTCCACGATCAGCGAGCGCGAGACCACCGTGGCTTCCTGGATGAAGATCTCCGGGAGCTTGCGCGGGTTCTCCACGCGGTAGAAGCGACCGCCGGTCTTCGTGGCGATCGCCTGCATCTTGCGGTGGTCTTCCGGGCCGCCGTGGCCCAGGCTTGCCGAACCGCTGCCCGCGAGCAGCACCGTGGTCACCGTCACCTTCGCGGCCTTGAAGTCGTTGAGGAGTTCCACCGGCGGCGCGCTCGGGTCACCGTCGGAGATGACGATCACGTGCTTCTGGCCGGCGCGGATCTTCACCATGTCGTCGAGGATCATCTCCATCGGGGTGGTGAAGCTCGGCATGTCGCCGACCACCATCTTCTTGGCGGCATCCTTGGCGCGGCTCTTGTCGCCCACGATCTGGAGCGGATAGCCCCAGCCGTAGCCGTCCTTGGTGGCCGCCCCGCCGCCGTAGCCCGCGCCGCCCAGCGAGATGAGCCCCGCGTAGTCCTGGCTGGAAAGCGCGTCGATGGCAGCGGTGGCCACCTGCACGCCCCAGAAGTTGCCCTCGGGCATCTCGCAGCTGTGGAGGAGGAGCGCGAGCGCGCCGCGCAGGATCTGCCGCGTCTGCGGCGGATCGAGCTTCACGGGAAGCGCCTTCTCCGTCTCGGAACCGAGCCAGCCGCCCGCACCGAAGCTCTCCGGCCCGCCGAGCATGACGAGGCCGCCGCCCAGGTCATGGACGTACGCATGGAGCCCGCGATCGAACTCGTTGTCGAATGCCCAGCGCGGAAGGTTGGCAATCACCACGGCGTCGAATCCCGCCAGGTACGCGAGCCCGCGCCCGAGCGCGGTCTCCGGCCCGATGCGCTCCACCTCGATCTTCCCGTCCTCGAGCGCAGCCGCGAGCGCCTTGCACTCCATGCCGCCTTCGGGCTCGATGATGAGGACGCGTCCCACGCCACCGACGAACACCACCGCGGCACCCACGTTGTTCTGCTGCACCGCGTCCATGGCGGCATCCGCCGGCTCGAACACCACGCGGAAGCGCTGCGCACCGGAGCCGTCGGCCACCACCGGCAGCGTCACCAGGTTGGCACCGGACTGCAGTTCCACCGGGAACCCAAGGCCGTCTCCGGTCGCATCGAGGTCCACCGGCTCATCGTTCTGCCAGAGGAGCACCCGACCGCGCGCGGGTTTCTGGCTGCGAATCGCAACACGGAGGTCGATCGACTGCCCCTCGCGCGCACGCGTCGGTGCGCGCAGCGATTCCACGAGCACCTCGCTTGCGTGCTGGTACTCGAGCGGCACCACGTCGATGGGCACGCCTGCCGCCTTCGCAAGCGCCGCGGCGTCGGACAGGTTGCCGGCGGTCTCGTTGCCGTCGGAGAGGAGGAGTATGCGCGCGGTAGTGTCGCCCGGCTGCGTGGCAAGCGCCATGCGCACGCCGGCGGAGAGGTCGGTCGCCTGCAGGTCGCCGGCGTGGCCGGTGAGCGTGATCTCGCCGGCGTTGGCGGGCATGGCGGCAATCACCGCGTCGCGCGCCACCGTCACGGCGCCGACGCGGTCGTCGGGACGCTCCTTGCGCGCGGCCGCCTCGCGGACGGCCTGCTCGGCCTGCGTGCGCAGTGCGAGCGGCACGCTGTCGCTTGCGTCGGCCACCACCAGCACGCTCATGGCATCCGTCTCGCGCACGATGCTCGGGCGTGCCACGGCGAACGTGAGGAGCAGCAGCACCAGGACTCGCAGCGCGAGCCCGCCCCAGCACTTCCATCGCCCAAGCACCGGCACGCTGTGCCACGCCATCCACCAGAACGGGATGGCGAGAGCCAGGATGGCCAGCGCCCAGGGATGTTCGAGGGAGATGTTCATGCCGCGCAGGCCCTCACGCTACCCCACCGGACGCGGCAATGGCGCGGGTTCGGCGGGCTTTGAAGGAAGCGTCGCAAGCGGCACCGCCAGCACCCGCGAGTGCCCGGAATCCAGGATGAAGGCCTCCGTGCCGCGCGAACCCACGGCCCACGGGAAGCGCAAGGCGTTCTCCCCGCTCGGCACGCTCCGCACCCGGTCGCCGTCCACCACGTGGAGCACCAGCGGCGTCGGCGCACCGGCCACGGCGCGCACGCAGCCAAGCGACCGCCCGGTGGCCATGTCGAAGCGCTGCAGGCGATGGTTGCCGAACTCGGTGACGAGCGCCGTGCCGTCCGGAAGGAGATCGATGCCGTAGGGATAGGCCAGCTCGCCATCGCCGGAACCGGCCGTGCCGATCGAGCGAAGCGGATGACCTTCGAGGTCGAGCACCTGCAGCCGGTGGTTGCACGCATCGGCGACCCAGAGTTCACGGCCGTCCTTGGAGAACGCCAGCGACTGGGGCCGGTCGAACTGCCCCGGAGCACGTCCGTTGCCGCCGATCGCGCGCACGAACGCACCCTCCGGCGTGAACACCTGGATGCGATCGTTGCCACCGAACTCCGCGACCCAGACGTTGCCGTCGGGCCCCACTTCTGCATCGCAGGGATAGATGAACTGACCGGGCTCGGTGCCGTAGCTTCCGATGCGAAGCAGTTCCTTGCCCTCGGGCGACCAGCAGATCACGCGGTGGTAGTGCGTGTCGGCCACCCACACGCGCCCGTCCGGTCCGACGCCGAGGCCCGTGGGCTTCCCGAGCGACTTCTCGGGCATCGCCCACTCCATCACGTAGGAGCCATCCGGGCGGAAGCGCTGGACGCGCGCCTGGCGATCGACCACCAGGATGGTCCCGTCGCGCGGATCGATGTCCATGGCCCGCGGGTACTCGAACTGCCCGCGGCTGCGCCCGGGCGCGCCGAACCATCGCACCGCCTCGAGGCGCGGGCCGCCAGGCGAATCCGGCGCCTCGCGACACCCGGTGAATACGAACGGCAGCATCACGCCGAGCAGTAGCACGAGCGACATGCCTCGCAGTCGTTCACCGCGCGTTGCCACCCACGCCACGGTCCCGCCGGCTGCAACCGCCACCAGCACCAACGCGAGCAGCGCACCGAGCACCGTGGCCGGCTGCTGATAGTGGATGGCATTGAGGAGGGTCGACGCGCTCCACGCCCAGCCCGGCGGCTCGATGCGTGCGCTGGCCACCACCTCGCCCGCCGCAAGCGCCGTGCCGACGAGCGCGGAGCCGATCGCCGCCCCACGCAGTTCCGGCGCCAGTGCCTGTACCAATCCGCGCGCGCCGCCTCCGTCCACGGCGCGCAGGTCGCGTCGCTCGCGCGGCTCGCGCAGGGCGGCGAGCCGCCCGATCCACCCGCCCACCACGCCGAACCGGCCCACGTGGCAGAGCACCACCACGAGCGGCGTGTCGTAGACCAGCGGTCCCACCCCATCCATGTTCCATGCAGCCACCAGCGTCAGCGCGAATACCGTGGCCGGCACCGCCGCCGTGATGGTCCAGCCGGCAAGCATCACGCGTTCCGACCAACGTGCGACGCGAGCCGCGCGGTCCGTGCCGGTGCCCAGCGCGGCCAGCAGGAGATGCCCGCACGCCACCACGCCCACCAACGCACCAGCCACCGCGGCGGCCGCAATGGTGCCCGCGGCGCCACGCATGCTGGTGGCCGCAAACCGGTCGAGCGCGCCGCGCGTGACCAGCGCAACGCCGAGCGTTACGAGCGGCGCCGCCAGCGTGCAGCACAGCACGATCCACGCCGTGCGCCCGCCCGCGCGCCGCATGGGCGCCGGACCTTCCTCGCGCGGCCCCACCGGCCAGAGCGCAAACGCCAGCGCACCAGCGCAGGCCAGGAGAATCGCCGGCCACGCAGCGCGCACCACCGTGCCCGCCGGCGTGCCCTGCACATCGAGCGCGCGCAGCTCGAAGCCGAACGTCGAAACCTGCGCCAGGTCGAAGGCGATGGTGGATCCACCGATCACCACGAGCAGCGCACCGAAGGCAAGCGCCAGTGCGCCACGGTCCGCACGCCATGCGCGGCGCAGGCGGTCGACGCGCCCCTCGCCATCCACGGCACCGATCTCGCGCTCCACTGCCTCCGCATCCACGCGACGCGCAGCCACGAACCACGCGGCGAGCGGCCACGCCCACGAAGCGAGCCCAACGAGCAGCAGCGCACTGCGGAGCGATTCGGAATGCCCGTGCACGGCGCACCAGTCACCGAGCATTGAACCCGGGCCAGCAGCCTGCCACCATGTCCAGAACACCGCGTACGGCGGCAGCGCCGCCGCCACCACGCTGCACGCCAGCATCACGTTGCCAGCGCGTGCCGTGCGGATCGCGCGCCCCACGGGCCAGCCGATCAGGGTCGAAGCCGCAGCGCCCACGCACGACCACGCGGCCGTCGTCACCAACGTGCGGGCGCCGTCGAACGTCGGTGGAAGCTCGCCGCCAACCGCCAGGAGCCGCGCCCCGGCTGCCAGCGGCCACGCCACCGCCAGCAGGAACAGCGCGATCGCCGCCACGGCGATCAGCCGCGCCATCGAGCCGGCACGCACCTACTTCTGCTCCCCGGCAGCCTCGTCCTTGGAAGACTCATCCTCCGCAGGGCTGTCGTCCGTTGGCCGGACCGCCGCAGGCGTGGTACCCACGTCCTTCACCGACGCCAAGAACGCATTCACTGCCGCGTCCGCAGACGCCGCCATCTGCCCGGCATCCACCATCAGCGGATCGGGAATCTCGAGGTCGCCCGCCTCCGGCCCGGTGACGAGCGGCGCGTGGTGCGCCGCCATCTTCGCCAGTTCGCGTTCGGTCTCCGGTGCAAGCATGAACTCCACGAAGCGGCGCGCCGCCTCGGGGTGCGGGCAACCCGCCACCACCGCGACGGTGTTGGGGACGGCAAACGTGCCACCACCCACCGTGCCGGGATCGCGTGCATGGCGCGGGAACACCATCGCCAGCTTCAGCCCGCGGGCCTGCGCGGCAAAAACGTCGTCCGTGTCGGTGAGGCCGATGTCCGCCTCGCCGCGCGCCACCGCGTCGATCACGCCGGCATTTCCAGAAGTGAGGATCCGCGGCAGGTTCTCCGCAAGCCCTTCGGCAAAGGCCTCGTAGTAGCCGGGCATGGCGTGGGTGTCCCAATAGGCCTTCATCGCGCCAAGATGACTGCGAGTGGTGCCGAACCGCGGATCGGCCATGGCGATCTTCCCGCGCCAGCGCGGGGCGACCAGCTGCGTCCACGTCTCCGGCGGAAGTGCCACGCGGTCGGGCGCGTAGACGATGACGCGCGCACGCCCGGCGAATGCGTACCAGCGGCCATCACGATCGCGCCATTGCGACGGCCACGAATCGGCAACAGACGCGGCGGACGCGGCGCCAGACGCACCCGCCACGCGGAACGGCTCCGTCACCCGCTCGGCAGCGAGCGCCACGTTCGCGGCCTGCTCGTTCGACCAGAACACGTCCGCGCGCGGGCGGCTGCGTTCGGCGCGAAGCGTGTTGGCCAAGCCAGTGGTCTTGGTGGCCTCGGTGTCGAACTTGGCGTCGACATGGATCCCCGTCTCGCGCTCGAAGCGATCGAAGACCGGCTGCGCCACGTCCTGGTCGGCGCTGGCGTACACGGTGACGGAGGGCTTGCCGCATCCCGCCGCGGCCGCCAGCAACACCGCGCTCATGAACGCCGTGCGCAACGCATCACCCACCATTGCCGGCTCCGGCACCGGGTGCGGCGGGTGGCGCGGCCGGCGCGGGCGCGCCACCGCCGGCGGGCTTCACCGGCTGCACACCGCGCTCGTCGAACTTCTTGCGGAGGTCGCCGAAGTACTGCTTGTGCACGTCGCGCAGGTGCGCGGGGACCGGATCCTCGTCGGAACCCTTCTCGTAGCCGGCGGCAATGGTGCCGGCCACCTGCTCCAGGCCCACGCGGCTCTCGCCGGTGGGCGACTGCCCGGCCACCAGCTGGCGCGCGATCACGTCGCCGTCCTGCTTCGGGCCCTTCTGCTTCTGGAACTTGGTGCCGAAGGCCGTCTCGCGGATCTTGCGGTCGCCGCCGGACGCGCCTTCCTGACGTCCGTTGCCGGAGCCCTGCTTCTGGCCGGCGCCGCCGGACTTGCCACGCTCGGACTCGCTGCTCGCACGCAGTGCACTGTCGGCGTCGGACTCGCTCATGGAATCGCTGCCGCCCTTGCACTGGCCACTGGCCTCATCGGCGGCCTTCGCCATCTGACGCTCGGTCTCCGCCTTGTCGAGCATCTGCGACATGGAATCGCCTTCCTTGCCGCTCTCTCCCTGCTTGCCTTGGTTGCCGGGCTGCTGGCCCTGCTGACCTTGCTGCTCACCTTGCTGGCCCTTCTGTCCTTGCTCGCCCTGCTGGCCCTTCGCTTGCTGCCCCTGCTGGCCGGGGTTCTTGCACTGCTGGGCCATCTGGTCCATCTTCTGGCTCATCTGCCCCAGCTGCTGCTGCGCGTCCTTGATCGACTGCGCCATCTTCTGGATGGCCTGCTTCTGCGACTCGTTCAAGTCCTTCGACTGCGCAATCGCCTGCTGCAGCGCCGCCGGGTTGTTGGCGAGCGCCGGGTCCATGCCCGCACTCTTGAGCGCCTCCGCAAGCTTGGACGGATCCTTCGCCAGCGACTCCAGCTGCTTCGACGTGTCCTCGAGCGACTTGGCCAGCTTCTCGCGATCCTCCTTGGAGAGGTCGCTCGCCGCGGCCGCCTTCTGCAACTCGGCCACGGCCTTCTTGGCGGCCTCGAAGTCGCCCTGCTTCAGCGCCTCCGCCAGGTCGCGCGCGGCGTTCTGGTCCTTGGGAAGTTCGAGCTTCGCCAGCGCGTCCTGCAGCTCGCGCGAGGCCTTCGATTCCTTGCTGTCGGACACCTCCGCCAGGCGCTGCTCCATCTCCGCCATGCGTCGCAGGCTCTCGCGCGCGGCGTCCTCCGGCGAACGCACCGGGCCGCGGGCACCCTCGTCGAGCGTCCGGCGCGCCATTTCCAGTTCCGCGTCAAGCTTGGCGGCAAGCTCCGGCGAACGCTCCACCTGCTTCACCAGTTCCTCGAGGCGCTTCTCCTCCGAGGTCTGCTTGCGCTCGGCCGCGCGGACCACGTCGTCCTTCGCCTGCGGCATCGCGGCCTCGCGCTGCGGAACCGTCATCCAGGCAACGATCGTCAGCCCGAGCAGTGCGGGCGCGATCCACCATCGGCCGGCCGCCTGCACCGGGAACGCCTCGCGGGTGCGACCGGCGAGCATCGGGTCGCCGGCGAACGCCACGGCATCGGCGATCGCCGCGCGTGCAAAGGGATCCGACGCCGCGCCTTCGTCGGCCGCAAGCGCCAGCGCCGTGGAAAGTCGTTCGCCGGAGCGGATCCGCGCATCGAGTTCGAGCGCCACGTCCGCCTCGCTCCGCATGCGGGAGCGCACGCGGAACCAGCCGGCCAACGCCGCGACGGCAAGCATGACGATCACGGCAATCATGAGCCATGCCGCGCTGCGGCTCGGCACGCCCGCCGCGGCACCGAACCCCAGCAGCCGACGCTCGAGCACCAGCACGAGGAGGATTCCGCACGCCACCACCGCCGCCGTCATGGAAGCGCACAGCCACTCCTGCAGGAACAGCCTGCGGCGCGCCATCCCGACCAACGATCGAATTCGGTCCATGCGTGGGTCCTCGCTGAGACAAGTCTATTCGCAGTCCCAGCGCGGGCGCCGCGGAAACCTTCGATCGGGATCCGCATATGATCCGGCCACCATGCGCCTGACGCAGACCGCCGCCATCGTTGCCTCGCTCGCCTTCGTTGCCCTGCCGGCCGCCATCGCCAGCGCGCAGACCCCGCCGGAGCAGTCGATCAACGACCTGCGCCAGGAGGTCGATCGCCTGCGCCAGGAGCAGGCCAAGAAGGACGCCGACCTCGCCGCCGCCCTCCAGCGGATCAAGGACCTCGAGGCGCAGCTCGCCGCGGCCAAGGCTGCTGCCGCGCCGGGCGGACAGACGGGCACCTCCGGCGGCAACGCCTCGCCGTCGGCTCCCGTGCCGGCACCGGTCCCCGCCGACCCGACCCTCGGCCCGGGCGGGCTGCTCTCGTCGCTCCAGGCGGACTACCTCGCGGCGTTCCCCACGCTGCCCGACCTCAAGGACCAGCAGGCGCTCAACCTCCACCTCCGCGCCCTCGAGAACTGGTGCGCGAAGGCCAACCGCGACGGCACCAAGCAGTACTCGTGGACCGGCCAGGTCGATCCGACGTCGCTCTCGACCAACGGCAAGACCGCGTCGTTCGTCATCGTCTTCACCAATGGCAAGCGCGAGTACCGCACGCCGGTCACCGTCGACCAGAGCGTCGTCAGCGCCCGCGTGCGAACGCGCGATGGCATCGTTGCCGGCGACCTGGTGTTCAACGGCATCGTGCGACCCAGGCTGTCGGTGAACGGCCGCCGTCCGCAGCCGTCGGCCTTCGAGAACCCGCCGATGCTCGCCCCCTACCTCGAGTACTTCTACGAGTTCGAGGTCAAGAGCATGACGCCCGTCGCACCCGCGGCGCCGGCCAAGTGACTGCGGGCCGCGCCGCTCCGGTGCGCCCCGCCAATCAATGAACCCCGACGACCACGTCTGCCTCTGCTTCCGTGTCAGCCAGCGCAAGCTGGTGAACTTCATGGAGCGGGAGAAGCCGCGCGTTGCCAGCCAGCTCTCGGATTGCCTCGGCGCCGGCACCGGCTGCCAGTGGTGCGTGCCATTCCTGCGAAGGCTCCATGCGCAGTGGCAACGCGGCGAGACGCCGGAACTGCCCGTCGCCCCGGCCGAGTACGCCGCGCGGCGCGCCCAGTACCGCGCCACCGGAACCCGGCCCGACATTGAAGTTGAGACTGAGTCGCAATATCATTCCGGCAAGGCGATCCCCACCCCCATGCCGGCCGACAGCGCCAACCCCGTCCGCATCCCGCTGACCCAGCTCCGCCGGGGCCAGCGTGCGATCGTGGACTGCTCGGAGCTCATGGACCTTCCCGAAGGCGACCGCTGCCTGCTCCACGCCATGGGCATGCACCACGAGTGCGAGGTCCGCGTCTGCCGCTCCGGCACGCCGTGCATCGTCCAGATCGACAGCACCCGCCTCGGCATCTCCGGCGAGGTGGCGAAGAAGATCCTGGTGACCCCGATCGAAGACACGCCGGGCGCGAAGGCGTGAGCACCCACGGCACCGGCCGCGGCATGGATCGAGGCGGGGATCGCGGCGCGCGACAGCCAATGCCGCGCATTGCCGTCCTCGGCAATCCGAACACCGGCAAGACCACGCTCTTCAACCGCCTCTGCGGCGTACGCGCGCGCACGGCCAACTTCCCCGGCTCCACCGTCGAAGGACGCATCGGCACGCACCGCTCTCCCGACGGACGCGCGCAGCTCGAGCTCGTCGACCTGCCCGGCTCATATTCGCTGACCCTCGACATTCCTGAAGCGCGCGTCTGCCGCGATTGCCTCGACGGAGCCGTCGACGGCGTGATGCCCGACGCGATGCTCGTGGTGGTGGACGCCACCAACCTGCGCCGCAACCTGCAGTTCGCCGCGCAGTGCCTGCTGCATCGGCTGCCCGCGGTGGTGGCACTCAACATGTGGGACGTGGCGCGGCAGCGTTCGTCGTGCGTCGATCCGGCGGAACTTGCGCGCCGACTCGGCTGCCCCGTGGTACCGGTGTCCGGCCGCACCGGCGAGGGCGTGCCCGCGGTGGACGTGGCGCTTGACACCCTCTGCAGCCTGCCCTTCGACAGCGATGCGCTGGTGGCGCGGCTCCAGAAGCTGCCGCCCGCCGATGCATCGCCCGCCGCGCTGGCGGCGTGGGCCGATGGCGTCGTGCAGGCGTCCAGCGCGCGCGCAGCCAGCATCGACGAAGGCCGCGAGGCGATGGTCGATCGGATCGACGAGGCCCTCACGCACCCGCTCCTCGGGATCGGCGCCTTCATGGTGATCATGGCTGCGCTCTTCGCCTCCATCTTCATGGTGGCCGCGGTCCCCATGAGCCTGATCGACCTCCTGTTCGGCTCCGTCGCCACCGCGGTCCGCGCGGTGCTGCCGGACGGGATCCTCGCCGACCTCCTGGCGGATGGTGTGCTCCGCGGGATCGGCGGCGTGCTGGTCTTCCTTCCGCAGATCTGCCTGCTCTTCTTCCTGGTGTCGCTCCTGGAGGATTCCGGATACCTCGCGCGCGCGGCGTTCGCCGTCGACCGCGTGATGCGGCGCTTCGGCCTGAGCGGGCTCTCCTTCGTGCCGCTCCTCTCGAGCCATGCATGCGCGCTCCCCGGCATCATGAGCACGCGCCTGATCCGCGACGACCGCGAGCGCCTCGCCACCATCCTGGTGGCGCCATTCATGAGCTGCAGCGCACGGCTTCCGGTCTACGTGCTCCTGATCGGCATTCTCTCGGTGGGCAAGCCGCCGTGGTTCGCGGGAGTCGCCTTCGCTGCCTGCTACGCGCTCGGCGCCGGCGCGGGGCTCCTCACCGCGCTCCTCGCTCGGCGCACCATCCTGCGCGGACCGGCGCGGCCGCTCGTCCTGGAGCTTCCGCCCTACCGCATTCCCAGCCTCCGCAATGCCGCGCTCGTCACCTGGGACCGCGCCAACGTCTTCCTCCGCAACGCGGGCACCACCATCCTGGCCATCTCGGTGGTCATGTGGTGGCTGAGCGCGTTCCCGCGCACCGGCGGCGACGCACGCATCCAGCAGGCCGAGAGCTTCGCGGGCAGGATCGGCGAGGCCATCCAGCCGGTGTTCGCGCCGCTCGGCTTCGACAGCCAGCTCACGGTGGGCGTCATGACCAGCTTCATGGCGCGCGAGGTCTTCGTCAGCACCATGGGCGTCCTGGCAGGCGCAGGCCACGACGCGGACGTCGCGGACCAGCGCGTCCTGGAGCAGGTGGCCTCGATGACGCGCACCGACGGAACGCCGGTGTTCACCACCGCCACGTGCGCGGCGGCGCTCGTCTTCTTCGTCCTGGCCATGCAGTGCCTGCCCACCCTCGCCGTCACGCGGCGCGAGACGGGCAGCTGGAAGTGGCCCGCGATCCAGTTCGGGTGGATGACATTCGTGGCCTACATGGCCGCACTCGCCGTGCATGCAGCGGTCGGCATGGCCGCAGGAGGCCCCTGATGCCGTGGAATGACTGGCAGTTCTGGATCGCCACGCTCGGCGCATTGGTCGCCGTGGGCTTCATGCTGCGGCCGCTTCTGTCGCGGCGACAGGAGCAGTGCGGCGGATGCGGGCCGGCACCCGATGCGCGGAGCCGCCGCACGGCGCTGACCATCGGCAGCACGGAACGCGAACGCGAACGCGGGACGTGAGACGGCGACAGCTTGCGGCGCGGGCGGCATGGCGGTCGCGCGAGGCCGATCCCGCAGGGGACTGGCCCCATCGCCTTGCGGGGCGGGCGGCATGGCGGTCGCGTGAGGCCGATCCCGCAGGGGACTGGCCCCATCGCCTTGCGGGGCGGGCGGCATGGCGCCGCCACTGCCCCTCCGGCGAAGGGGCCAGGCACCCGTTGCGCCAATGGCGTCGGTTCGGCAATGGCCTCACCGCCGCGCTTGAGTTTCATGTTGCGCGTACATTGATCGTGACCGTCACGCTTGCGAGCACCCGCAGCGAGCACGGGACCCCTGGCCCGAGGCGTCGACAAGCGCGAAGTCCGGCAGTATGAGAATCGAATACTCCCGGGTGCCACCCGGACGAGCGGTTGTCGTCGAGGCCGAGCGCAGCCGGGTGGAGCGAGGCCGTCCGCGGGACAGGGGTCCCGCGCGCAGCGGAGGGTGCGGCCGAACTTCAATGCGCCCTTCACGCACACCGCGGTCGAACGTCCAACGTGCGGCCCCGCGCGTCGACTGGCCCCGTCGCCTTGCGGGGCGGGCGGCATGGCGCCGCCACTGCCCCTCCGGCGAGGGGGCCAGGCACCGTGCGTGCCAATGGCGTCGGTTCGGCAATGGCCTCACCGCCGCGCTTGGGGGTGCGTGCCGAGTTTGCTTACTTGCGCATCAGTGCGCGCAGCAATGCCAGGTCCGCAGGCGTGGTCACCTTGATGTTGCGCGGGTCGCCGTCCACGACGATCACTTCGGCTCCCAGGCGCTCGACGAGCATGGCATCGTCGGTGGCGCCGCCGAGGTCGGGCTGCGCGTAGGCGCGGCGCAGCAGTTCCGCGCGGAAGACCTGCGGGGTCTGGATCGCCACCAGGTGCTCGCGGGAGACGGTGCCGGTCACGCGTCGGCCCATGATCTTCGTTGAATCGGAGATCTCGCCAAGGATGAGATCCGCCACCGCGTCCTCCTCCTCGGCCTGCACGGTCTCCGCGGAAACGCGCTTCAGCGTCGAAGTGACCGGGTCGCCGGGAATGACCGCGTCATGGACGCGCGCGGCATCGAACACGCGGGCGATGAGCTCCTCGCT
>Ga0114979_10002072_pt1 | contig 13536 bp, 7 predicted proteins | sample S_140625_EF_Meta_FD_87315 | JGI IMG/M metagenome (GOLD analysis project Ga0114979, IMG submission 87315) | Freshwater microbial communities from Lake Simoncouche, Canada to study carbon cycling - S_140625_EF_MetaG | ecosystem: Environmental > Aquatic > Freshwater > Lake | place: Lake... | reverse complement strand
TTTACTCGGTTGATTTGATTTGCATAGGAAATAACCCCAAGAGCAGTACCAAGACTACCGCAGGCCAAAAAACCTGTATTACAGTGGGTCATAAAGTTCCACTCTCGATCACCAACTTTTTTCATGAGCTCGGCCACTCCAATCTTTGCCATGGCGAGATTTTTTTCATGACTTAGTTTAATTTGAAGATGTCCGAATTCGACTAAATGTAGATACAAGTCAGAAGCTAAGCGCTTTGTTTCAACAAAATTCTTCATCATCTCAAAACAACGATTTACCTCAAAAGAAAGATTAACAGCAGTAGGTCTGGATGCAATCATCTCATCACATGCCATGCGACAACTTTCAATAGTTAATTTGGTCTGACTTTTTACCCAAAGGGCCATGCCATATATGGAGGTAAAGCCAATACAGGGGGCACCACGGACAACCATATCCTTAATTGCATTTATGGTTTCAGAAAGTGTTGTAATTTCCAGAAAAGCTTCATCATTTGGAAGGAGGCGCTGATCAAGGAGATAGAGTTTTTCATTTTTCCAAATGATTGGACTATATGATTCCATTATATTTCGTCCTTTTTAATCCAATAAGGTTGTATAACTTCTTTTTTTATCGTTTTAGTATTTTTTTTATCAAAAAGAGAAAGTGTGAGGTAAGACTTTAGCTTTGAATTTAACTTGCCTGATATTTTAATCTTTTGCACGTTTTCTAACTCTAGGGCGTTTAAAGAAAGTTTGCCGTCCATTCCGCTAAGATTTAAATTTTGATTCTCAAAATTATTTTCATCAATCTCAAACTCATTTAATGTCTGAGAAATAAAATCTGTATACCGGCCTTGAGTTTGAAGGAAGTCATTTCCCCTGACCTGAATTACCCACTTTCCATCTTCCCAGCCATCTATCCATTGACCCTGAATATTTCCATTCAGAGTTCCTTTTGAAGCATTAAAAAATGGTTTTAAAAAATTATAAGATGAGTCCCACTTAAAGTTTTTAAATTTAACATCCACTAATTTAACAGGACCTTTGTTCTCAAAATTCAACGTAAGATTGCTTTTATCATGATGAATATCGCCAAAATAAAACTTTTGATCTGGATTCACACCATACTTAAATGTTCCATCCAATACCTGATCCCCTAGAAGACACTTCTTAAAATTTATAGTCGAAGTAAAATATGATGACTGGTCTTCTGATACAAATTCATACAATGGCATGAGAGAAGATATAGTCACTCCAAGATCAAGACCAGAAAAACCAATTTCTTCAACATACTGGCTCATGGTATTTTTTTTATCACTAAAAAGGGATCGTCTAAAAAAACTGGCATTACCATTTGGGCTCATGAATGATAACTCCCATCTAGAGTCTAAAAGACTTACCTGCCACTTACCTAGAATGGTGTCTTTTTCAGATAGTTTAAATTCACCGTCAAAACTTAACTTCCCAGAAACTTTAGCTAAAGATGAATCAAACATTTTTTTAAATTTAATCTCGCCTTCAGATGCGACTTGATAATTATCAAGATAAGGATTTTTTATTTCCTCGCTGACAAATCCGAGATAATTTAGAGGTAAAGATGTGAGAGTAACGTTAAGATCAATAAATTCCTGGTTAATATCCAAGTGACCATAACCCACAGGTCTTTTATCAACTGAAAAATTTACATCCGAATCAATCTTTAAGGATCTTGGAAAGAAAGTGGCATATCCTCCAATAACAAGGTCATCAAACTGGAACTTTTCCCCATTTTCTTTTGTGCGAAACTCTCCTCTAAAGTTCAAATACCATTCGGAAGCCTGTGGGGTAATATCTCCGAACAGCCACAGATCTGATGAGTATTGATTATTATTATGAGTTATTGAGATGGGTATGTTTAATTCAAAAGCTGAGTTTTTACCGTATTGAAAATCTCTCACCATTAATTTGGAGGCACTAAAATATCTTCTTCCTGTTTCTATATCCTTCACTGAAACCTGGTACGCTCTAAGAGTATATTTGGTATTGAGGAGATACTCTGGTAAAGATATTTTTAATTTATGTCTTTTTTTAATTGAACTCGTTACATCCTGATTTGTCGTTGTTTGATGATGGTCTACAAAGATGTCCATATCTTTAATATTTATCTGAGCGTTACCACTATTCATTAATAATAACCACCAGGGAACCTTGAGTTCAATTTCGCCAACACTTCCCAAGAGTTTACCTTCTCTGGTTAGTTTAATGTTCTGAAGATTAAGGTTGAAATCCAATGAGAAACGATAGGAGACATTACCCACCATGAGTTTAGAGTTTGGATAGTTTTCCTGAACCTGTTCAGTCAAAAGGGCAATGAAGTTTTCCGGTTTAAACTTTGAGTAAGCATTAAAAAGAAGAGCGCCAATAACTAGAAACAAACCGGCCCAAAGAAATATGAGAAGCCTAATTGATATCCTCATCTTTAACCCAAAAGCCTTTTTATAATTTCAGATGTTAATGATGGATTTGCCTGACCATTAGTTTCTTTCATGACTTGCCCGACAAAGAAACCAAAGACCCTCTCATTTCCTGCCTTGTACTTTTCTACATTCACTGAATTGGCATTGATAATTTTCTGTGCAATTTCTGTAATCATTTTTTCATCAGAAATCTGCTCAAGCCCCATTTCTTTAATGATGACATCTGCGGAATGACCAGAGTCATACATTTTTAAAAAAACGTCTTTCGCTTGTTTTCCTGAAATCTTCCCAGAATTTATCGCATTTAAAAGCCCAGCTAGTGAATTTGGCGATATAGGAGATCTTTCTATCGAAGTTCCAGCCTCATTAAGATAACGAAGCAGTTCAACCATAATCCAGTTAGACATTTTTTTGGCTTCACCTTCATAATTTTTTAAAGCTGCTTCAAAATAGTGTGCCAATTCTTTTTCTGCAGTCAGAACGTTTGCATCATATGCAGGAATTCCATAATCTAGGATAAATCTTTTAATTTTTGCATCAGGTAATTCTGGAAGAGTATCCTGAACCTTCTGAATCTGAGATTCAGAAATAATCAATGGGAGCAGATCGGGCTCTGGAAAATAGCGATAATCATCTGCATCTGATTTTGTTCTTAGAACTTTTGTGGCCTTAGTTTCAACATCAAAGAGTAGTGTTTGCTGAAGAACTTTGTTTCCAGAATCTAAAATCTGCTGATGTCTCTGAACTTCATGCTCAATGCACATTTCAACATGTCGAAATGAATTTACATTCTTAACCTCTGTTCTTGTACCGTATTTATCAGAACCTTTTGGCTTAATAGAAACATTCACATCGCAACGAAAATTTCCGTCCTGCATGTTTCCATGACAAATACCAAGATAAACGAGGATAGAGTGAAGCTTTTTTAAATAAGAACTTGCTTCCTTAGCAGTACTCATGTGAGGTTCACTCACAATTTCAAGAAGTGGAGTTCCAGAGCGGTTAAGATTAATAAGAGACTTCTCTCCTAAGTGGGAGGATTTTCCAGTATCCTCTTCCATTTGAATCCTTTGAATGCCTACCTTTTTTATGTTTCCTTCCTCATCAAGAATCTCAAGATGTCCATTATCTGCGACTGGAGTTTGGAACTGGGTGATCTGATATCCTTTGGGAAGATCTGGATAGAAGTAATTCTTTCTATCAAAAACAGAAACTTTGTTAATCTTTGAGTTCGTTGCAAGACCTAATTTTATAGCGTATTCAATGGCTTTCTTATTATAGACAGGCAAAGTTCCTGGTTGTGCTGAACAGACTTCACAAACTTTTGTGTTCTCAAAAGCTGAGACACTGATCTCACACTGGCACCATGCCTTCGTTAAAGTAGAGAGCTGAGCATGTACCTCAAGGCCTATCACTACATCATAATTCATAATTACCCCTTCACTACCGATTCAAATGCATGACCAATTTTAAGCAACTCTTCATCTTGGAAAGATTTACCGATCAATTGAAATCCAGTTGGTAAGCCTTTGTGATGACCAAAAGGAATCGCCAGTCCTGGCAGACCGGCCAGGTTAACGGGAATGGTATATAAGTCGTTCATATACATCTTTATAGGATCTTGTTTACTTTCACCCTGCTTGAAAGCAACAGACGCACAAACGGGAGAAAAAATGGCATCACATTGAAAAAATGCAGTCGTAAAATCTTCGTAAATCTTTCTTCTTACCTTGCAGGCCTGTGCAAAATACTGATCCTGGTAACCAGCCGACAATGAAAATGTTCCAAGAATAATTCTTTTTCTTACTTCCTCACCAAATCCCAATGTTCTGGACCGAATGTAGGTATCTTCTAAATTCTTACTACTCATTTTATCCCTAAAGCCAAAATGAATCCCATCATAACGAGCAAGGTTCGTTGAGGCCTCAGAAGTTGCAATAAGATAGTATGCTGCTACAGAGTATTTTAGGTGAGGTAGTGAAATGTTTTTTAGATTCGCTCCCTCTTTTTCAAAAATTTTTAAAGCATCATTTAAGGAGTTTCTTACTTCGGGATCACAGGCATCAATAAATTCCTGAGAAAAACCAATTGTTTTATCTTTTAGATAACCAGATTTAATTTTTTCCAATTCATGAACAACGGTCATCTTTTTGTTTGCCACATTGGTGACGTCTAAAAGATCTTTTTCAGTGATAAACTCCATCACACAAGCTGCATCTAAAACTGAATGAGTAATAGGACCCGCCTGATCAAGACTTGATCCATAAGCAATCTGACCATACCGGGAAACTCTTCCATAGGTGGGTTTAAAACCAACCAGACCACAAAAGTTTGCAGGCAGTCGGATTGATCCACCAGTATCTGTACCCATGCTAAAGGCTGCAGATCCTTCTGCTACGGAAGCTGCTGACCCACCGGATGATCCTCCGGCCACAAATTCAGGATTTAGTGGATGATGAACGGGGCCAAAGGGAGTATTTTCATTAGTTGATCCCATTCCAAATTCATCACAACTAACTTTTCCCATCAAAACTCCACCGGCACTGGATATTTTTTTTGAGATAAAACCATCATAAGGAGGTACATAATTAAAAAGTATTTTGGAACCAGCAGTGGTTCTTATGCCTTTCGTGATAAAAAGATCTTTTAATGAATAGGGAATTCCATGTAACCAACTTCTTGGTCCTCTTGCAGAAATTTCCTCATCTGCTGTCCTCGCCTGATTCAACGCTAAGTCAGACGTAAGAGAAATGAAGGAATTATTTTTATTTTGCTGAGCCTTTTTTAAAGCCTCAGTTGTTAATTCAAGGGAGGAGATTTTCTTTTTTATCAAAGCACTATGTGAGTCGTAGATATTCATACTTTCCTCTTAATTTTCTTCAATAACAGCTTCAACTGAGAACTGATTCTGATGCTTGGAAGGAGCATTACTTAAAATTGCATCTGCACCTAAGGACTCTCTCGTAACATCAGGGTGAGTCATTTGTTCATCTGAGTACATCTCTAAATGTTCTTTTGCGGGTGAAAAGAATGGAGTTACACCTTCGGTTTTAACTTCCATTAAAAGCTCTACATAGGAGAGAACTTTATTCATATGTTGGACAAAGGACTGCTCCTCTTGCTGCTTAATTTCCAGCCGGGCAAGATTCGCAACATGTTTTACATTTTCTGTAGATAATTCTTTCATACTTCTCCTTAAACTTTCTGAAGAGGAGCAAATTTAACCATGAACTTCTTTTTTATTCCGTCTCTAAATTGTATCGTCACTTTTTCGTCCTGGCCGAGTCCCTCTGAGTCTAGAACAGTTCCTTCTCCATAGAGTGCATGAACAATCTTATTTCCCATGATAAAACTTGCACTGGGCAGATTTGTTCGTTTCGTTTGATAAACCTTGTCATCGTTATGATAATTCTTATGAATTTGGGATTCGTTCGTTTGATCAAATTCATCCCAGGAATCATAACTTTCATATTTAGATTTTTTAGAACCAGTTTGAAAAAAATCCCATTTATAATATTTTGAGGGTATTTCATGTAAAAACTGGCTTGGTCCATTAAACTTTAAACTCCCCCACAGAAGCCTTCCTTGAGCAAAAGTAATCGTAAGCTTTTTCATGGCCCTGGTCATGGCAACATAAAAAAGTCTTCTTTCTTCTTCGAGGGCTACTGGACCAATCTCAAGACTTTTGTAAGACGGAAAAATATTTTCTTCAATACCAATTAAAAAGACATATGGATACTCAAGCCCTTTGGAGCCATGAACTGTCATGAGAGAAATCTGATCTCCTGAAGCATCTTCAGTTGTTGTTGTATCAAGAGTAATCGCCTCTAAAAACTTTGCTAAATTAGGCTCACTCTCAGATTCCTCAAATTGCTTAATAGCACTCATGAGTTCTTCTAAATTTTCTAAACGAGCAGAGCCTTCATAACTTTTATCGGCCCTAAGTACTTCATAATAGCCTGACTCATTTAATAATTTTTCATAAATAAAAGTCGGAGGATGAAAATGAGTTTCTAAAATTTGTGACTCTTGAATAAGCTGAACTAACTGAAAAACAGAGCTTAAGACTTTCCCAGATAGGGAAAGGTGTTTAAATTCTGAAGTATTATCAACAATCTTTTCAAGTAATTCAAAGAGAGAAAGTCCAAGTCTTACTGCCTCATCTTCAAGTTTTCTTAGGGAGGTGGTTCCTACTCCTCTGGCAGGAGTATTGATGATTCGAGTTAGTGCCAGAGAATCTTTTTTATTAACCACTACGCGCATGTAAGAGATCATGTCCTTAATCTCTTTTCTGTCATAGAACTTAATGCCCGCTACAACTCTATAGGGAAATTTTTCTTTTCTTAAGGCATCCTCAATCGTTCTGGAATGGGCATTATTTCGATAAAATACGGCAATATCTTTGAGAGAAACATTTAATTGATGAAGTTTTTTAATTTCTTGACCCACAAACTCTGCTTCAGATTTATCATCTCGACACTCAACAATACGGATTTCCTCACCATCCTGATTGTCAGTCCACATTTGCTTACCTTTACGGGTCACATTATTGGCAATCACTTGCGAGGCTGCCTCAATGATTTTTTTTGAAGACCGGTAATTTTGCTCCAGCTTGATCAGTTTAGCCTCGGGAAAAACCATCTCATAATCCAGGATGTTTCTAATGTCTGCTCCACGCCATGAATAAATAGATTGATCCTCATCTCCTACAACACAGATGTTTCTATGAAGATGACTTAATTGCTGAACAAGAAGAAACTGAGCACGATTTGTATCCTGATACTCATCCACCAAAACATACCTGAATTTTTGCTGATACTTTTTAAGAACTTCGGGGAAAGACTGAAATAAATTTAAAACTCCAGTAATGAGTCCGCCAAAATCAAGAGCATTACTTCGATGAAGCTCTGCTTCATATTCCAAGAAAATATCAAATAATCTTTTATCCTCGGCATATTTTTGAACATCACTGTTCCGTGTGAGACCGACATAATATCCAAGATTTTTTAGTCCATCGATGAAAGACGCAACCGTAAAGGGAGACAATTCTTTTTGATTTATCCCACGTTTGTTTAAAATCGCCTTAATGATGGACTGGGATTCAGAGTCATCATAGATGGTAAAGTTTTTACTCAAACCAAGATAGGTGGCCTCGGTTCTCAAGACTTTGGCACAGAAAGCATGGAAGGTTGTGACATTCAAGGCACCGACATTTATCTGTGTGTTCGCAGCCAATCTCTCACGCATTTCACGAGCTGCTTTATTTGAAAAAGTAACGGCAAGAATCTGATAAGGACCTACATTTTTTTCTTCTAATAAATATTGAATCCTAGCGACAAGTGTTCTTGTCTTTCCAGAACCAGCTCCTGCAAGAATCATGACTGGTCCGTCAGTCATGAGAACAGCTTCTTTTTGAGAATTATTTAAAAAATTAAGATTCATCATTCAACTGTAACTGATTTGGCAAGGTTTCTAGGCTTATCAATATCGGTCCCCTTTAATTTAGCTATGTGATAGGCCAGAAATTGAAGGGCAACATTCACATAGAGAGGGCTTAAATTTTGGAGTCCGTTAAAATCCAAAGGTATATAAGCATCAGCAATTTGTTCAACTTCGAGATGATTTTTTGGTCCAACGACGACGATTATTCCTCTTCGGGCCTTAACTTCCTCAACATTAGAGAGAGTTTTTTCCAAAAGCTCAGGACCAACAAGAGCAATATTGACAATGTCCTCATCAATTAGAGCAATAGGACCATGCTTTAATTCACCTGCCGCATAACCCTCAGCATGAACATAAGCAATTTCCTTCAGTTTAAGTGCTCCTTCAAGAGCAATAGGAAAATACTTGCCCCGGCCGGTGAAGATGAAACCTTTTTTAGTATAAATTTGTTCGGCAACATCTTTTATGTAATCTGATTGCCCACATAAATCAGAAATCCGATTGGAAAGTAATTTGATCTCAGAGTAATGAAGTGAATCATCCAAACTTCCCTTTATCGCAAGACTGATGAGGTAACCTGTCAATGCCTGTAAAGTAAAAGCTTTTGTGGAGGCGACTCCAATTTCAACTCCAGCGTGGATGAGAAAATTCTTATCAGCATTTCTAAATAAAGTAGAACCTTCCACGTTAACGATAGAAAAGGTGGGAATGCCCTTTTCTTTGCAAAGTTCTTGGGAAGCCAGGGTGTCAGCAGTCTCTCCTGATTGAGAAATGAAAAGTCCCACATCTCCAGAGCTAAGAATCGGATGCCTGTAGCGAAATTCAGAAGCAATGTCGACAGAGGCTTTTTGATGATTTACTTGTTCGAGAAAGTTTTTTATTACAAGGCCCGCATGCCAAGCAGTCCCACAAGCAGTAATGTGCCACTCCTGAGCACGAAAATCTTTCATCTCATCAAGAATTTTCCTGCCTTCATTCTTAATGTAATAAGCGGCAAGCTTATCAATAAGTGCTGGTTGCTCGTAAATTTCCTTAAGCATGTAGTGCTCATAGGGACCTTTAGATGTTGCATCAACAGACATGGAGTTACTTTGAAATTTATATCGGTTTGAATGTGTCAGATCTAGTTCATAAAAATTCACAGTGACCTCTGATCCAGTCACTATTCCTTCACAGATCACCCCGTCTTCAGGGAAATAAATGCGCGGAGCAAATCCCACAAGAGCAAATGGATCCGATGAAACGTAAGCTTCTCTAAACTCTCTGTTTTCACCAACCACAAGAGGTGCAGAACGTTTAATGGCATAGAGTTTATCTGAAGCTTTTTCTAAAATCACGAAAGCTGAATTACCTGTAATTGAATTAAAAGCTTTTGAAATTGAGATAAGAGTTGAGTTTCCCTCATTAAAAAACTTTGTTAATAAAACTAAAAAAACTTCTGAATCAGTTTGGGATTTAAATTGATAGCCTTCATGAGTAAGATCTTTTTTAAGAATTGTTGCATTTTCAATAATTCCATTGTGCACGACTGCAAAGATTTCGTTACCGTGAGGATGTGCATTGTCAGTTGTCACCGCACCATGTGTCGCCCAACGAGTATGACCGATTCCTGTATGAGAAAAAGGTTTGTGAAGATTGATAAGCTCTTTCAGATTATCTAATTTCCCTTCCTTCTTTATGATTTGAAGCTCATTTTCTATCTTTAAACAAATACCTGCTGAGTCATAACCTCTATACTCGAGACGGGAAAGCCCCTCAATGATAGGTCCCACAGAATTATTGGGACCGGTATAACCAACGATTCCACACATAAAGAATCTCCAAAATAAGAATGAAACTTAAGAGCCACAATCTATCATTTTAGAGGGCAAGTTACTAGTTTTGCGCGTAGTGCCTTAGGATTTTTTCGTTTTTATAAAACGCTTTGCAGCTTCCTCCTTCACAACAAATTGAGACCTACCTATGCCAAAGCCACCATCAGGTACATTTTTGGTAATAGTTGACCCCGCTGCTAAGAATGCGTCACTGCCTATTTCAATGGGAGCAATTGCCTGACAATCAGAACCAATAAAAGAATTGCTACCTATTTTAGTCTTGTGTTTATGAACACCATCGTAATTACAGGTGATAAAACCGCAGCCTATATTCGTATTTTCACCGATCTCAGCATCTCCTATATAACTTAAATGGGAGACTTTTACGCCTTTTGCTAGTTTGGACTTTTTTACCTCAACAAAATTACCAATTTTAGACTCAGGACCAATATCGCTACCCGGACGGAGTCTAGCCATCGGTCCAATGACAGCTTTTTCCTGAACTACGGCCTCTTCAACATAGCTGTGGGCCAGGATCTGGGAATGGGAACGGATGATTGAGTTTTTAATAAATGCCCCAGATTCAATTAAAACCTTTTCTCCAATCTGAGTGTGACCAGTCAGAGTCACATTGGGGTAAATAACAGAACCAGCTTCAATAGTAACATCGTAATCGAGGTAGACAGATTGAGGATTTAAAAACTCCACTCCATTGAGCATGAGTGTTTTAATTTTTTTTTCATTTAATAATCTCGTGACCTCTGCCAACTGCTCCATGGTATTGATTCCCAAAAATGGTGTTTCAGAGGAGAATTTGATTGGTTTTACATTAAAGTGATTTTGGAAAAGATCAGTGAGGTAAAATTCGCCAGATTTGTTTTGATTTGTTATGCCAGATAAAAAAATCTTCAGATGAGATGTTTTTAAGATATAGAAACCTGAATTAACTTCATTAATTTTTCTCTCATCCTCAGTTGCATCTTTTTCTTCGACAATTCTAAATCCATTTGAACCACGAACAATACGACCATAACCCTTAGGATGAAGCGTTTCAAATGTTGCCGCGACCCCTACAAGCTCAGGATATTTTTTTAAATGAGAAAATAATTCCTGAAACTCAAATGCACTTATGAGTGGAGTATCGGCACAAGCGACTAATGTGTAATCGAAATCCCAAAAATGCGGCAAATCAAGGAAACATGCTTTTAGTGCATCAGCAGTCCCATTTTGCTCTTTTTGCCAGGCCGTTTTTACTTTTTCAGATATAGAAATTGTTTTCAACCAAGCCTCAAGTAGTTCTTTTTTATGACCAACAACAACACCGATTTCAGCTCTGAGTTGAAACTGATTTACGAATTTTTTCGCTTCATCAAGAACATAGTGCAAGAGAGGGTGCCCAGCAGTTCTCATTAAGGCTTTTGGGGTCTCCGTTTTCATGCGAGTTCCTTTACCCGCAGCTAAGATTACAATACCAATAGAGTCACTCATAAAATCAACCTCTTTGATCTAAATTTCCAACTCCCTGAAAACAAGAAAAAACCTAAGAATAGGGTCAGGAATAATCAATCTAAAATACCTGAATTAATTCAGTGGGAAATTTTTTTTTATCATTTTACATGAAATATTCTTAAAGAGCTTCAGTAAAAATCCCGATTTGTAACTTGAAAATGTTCAGAGTGAGACATACTGCTAGAGGAGTATAAGTATGGTTACGAATTACGAGGGTGAAGCTATTGAATTCAAGGAAACTCTCCCTCTCCTGCCGGTTCGGGATCTTGTTGTGTATCCTTTCATGATTCTGCCACTCTTTGTGGGGAGGGAAGCTTCCATCAAAGCAGTAGAAGAGGCCTTAAATCAAACAGACAGGTTAATCTTGCTTGCATCTCAGAGAGATATAACTGCTGAAACACCCGCTCCCTCAGAAATTTATGAGATGGGTACAGTGGCGATGATCATGAGGATGCGAAAACTTCCAGATGGAAGAATTAAAATCCTCATTCAGGGATTATCCAAAGCAAGGATTAAAGAGTTTGTATCAACAGAGCCCTTTTTTAAAGTTAAAGCAGAAAGAGTTGAAGTTCAAAATTCTACAGCTTCGGCTTCTACGATTGAAGCACTAGCCCGTTCAGTGAAAGAAAATCTTGAAAAAGTCATTTCTCTTGGTAAAATACTATCACCAGACATACTGATGGTACTTGAGGATATCCAAGACCCAGGAAGACTTTCTGATTTAATTGCCTCTAATTTAAATCTGAAAGTTTCAGAGGCGCAAAAAATTCTGGAAATTATCGACCCAATTGAGAGGATAGGTCATATTAATCAATTGCTAGTTAAAGAACTTGAAGTTCTTTCTTACCAGAGAAAAATTAAAAACCAACAAGAAGAGAGTACAAAAAGTAATAAAGATGTATTTCTTCGTGATCAGATTAAGTCAATGAAACAGGATTTGCAGGACGAGTCTCACCAGAAAAATGATGAATTCAATGAATTGAGAGAAAAGATCATTTCAAAGAAATTACCAATTGAAGCAGAAAAAGAAGCAATTAAACAACTGTCTCGTCTTGAAAGAATGCATCCTGATGCATCTGAAGCGAGCATTTTAAGATCATACCTGGAGTGGATTATTGATTTACCCTGGACTGAAGAATCAAATGAAGTGACTGATCTTCAATTTGCAAAAAATGTGCTTGATGAGGACCACTTTGACCTGGAAAAAATCAAAGACCGTATTCTTGAATCCCTTGCTGTTCGTCAGCTCAAGGGAAGTACTACCAAGGGTCCAATCCTTTGCTTTTCTGGTCCTCCAGGTGTTGGTAAGACCTCTCTGGGCAAATCAATCGCTAGGGCCATGGGGAGAGAGTTCGTTAGAATTTCACTTGGTGGCTTAAAAGATGAGTCTGAAATTCGTGGTCATCGTCGGACTTATGTAGGTGCCATGCCAGGGCGATTCATCCAAGTGATGAAACAATGTAAAACAATAAATCCCGTTATTTTATTAGATGAGATTGATAAACTAGGTTCTGATTTTAAGGGGGATCCAGCATCTGCAATGTTGGAAGTTTTAGACCCAGAACAAAATTGCAATTTCAGAGATAACTATTTAAATCTAAACTATGACCTTTCAAAAGTCATGTTCATAGCAACGGCAAACGTCATCGAACAGATACCGGGGCCACTTAGAGACAGAATGGAAGTGATAAACCTTGCTGGGTATACCCAAGAAGAGAAATTACAAATTTCTAAAAGATACCTCATTCCTAAGCAAATGGATGAGCATGGGATAACGGATGATCATATCGAATTCCATGATGAAGGTGTTGAATGTGTTATAACAGGTTATACAAGAGAGGCAGGTCTTAGAAATCTTGAAAGGCAAGTTGGTGCTCTCTGCCGGAAAGTTGCTAAGAAAATTGCTTCTGGTCATCACGGTAAGACACACATTTTTTCTGCAACAGTTGAAGAACTACTTGGACCTCCAGTCTATTCTAGAGAAGATTCAAATGAATATGATGAAATTGGAGTGGCAACAGGATTAGCGTGGACAGCGGCAGGTGGAGAAATCCTTCACATCGAAGCAACCAAAATGAAAGGAAAGGGAATAACCTTAACCGGACAATTGGGTGACGTCATGAAAGAATCGGCCCATGCGGCCATGGGTTTTATCAGAAGTCATGCGGCGGAGTTGGGTATAAATGAAAAGTTTTTTGAAGAAAATGAAGTTCATATCCACCTTCCAGCAGGAGCAATTCCTAAAGATGGTCCATCGGCAGGTATTACCCTGGCAACTGTGATCACATCACTTCTTACGAATAGTTATATTAGTAAGGATATTGCCATGACAGG
>Ga0114979_10002070_pt1 | contig 13539 bp, 12 predicted proteins | sample S_140625_EF_Meta_FD_87315 | JGI IMG/M metagenome (GOLD analysis project Ga0114979, IMG submission 87315) | Freshwater microbial communities from Lake Simoncouche, Canada to study carbon cycling - S_140625_EF_MetaG | ecosystem: Environmental > Aquatic > Freshwater > Lake | place: Lake... | reverse complement strand
TTGCTTGGGTTGCATTGCATTCAAGGTTCGCATCACAAATGTATGAGGGCCAAGCCGATTGGTCTGCAATAACAAGACTTGTAGAACACCTCGCACCTACTGGAGTTCCGGTATTAGGAAATGGCGATATTTGGTCAGGTCAAGATGGTGTTCGAATGATGAATGAAACTGGGTGTGCCGGTGTTGTTGTCGGTCGTGGGTGTTTAGGGCGGCCATGGTTATTCGGAGATTTAGTTGCAGCATTCAATGGTTCAGATTCGCGCATTACTCCAACCCTCTTTGAAGTTAGCGAAATTATTTATCGCCATGGTGAATTGCTAGTTGAATTCTTTGAGGCCGAAGGTCGCGCAATGCGAGATTTACGTAAACATATGGCCTGGTATTTAAAGGGCTTCAGAGTCCCACGTGAACTTCGGAGTAAGTTTGGAATGGTTTCATCTCTTGGTGAATTGCAATATTTACTCGCCCAGTTAGAGGATCAACCATATCCAGTTGAAGTTGGCGAATCTCCAAGAGGCAGGACTAGCCATGGCAGACCAGTTCACCTTCCCGATGGTTGGTTAAATGATCCATTTGAAATTCCTGAAATTACAATTGATGATTCAGTTTCAGGTGGCTAATTTTGTTTCTTATATTCAAAATTATTAAGCGGATAATTGCAACTGCATTACTCGTCGTTGTAGTTCTTCCGTTATACGCAGGTGGTCGAGTTTGGTATACCGCCAATCATACGAAGCCTGTAGCGAGTGATGCGATAATTGTTTTAGGGGCTGCGCAATTTGATGGCGTGCCAAGTCCAGTACTGGAAGCAAGGTTGTTAGAAGCAAAACGAATATTCGAGAAAAAATTGGCGCCCAGAATTCTTACTGTAGGTTCCCGAGCGCCAGGGGATAGAACAACAGAAGCCGCTAGTGGTTTTTACTGGTTGGTTGACCATGGCATTGGAAAGAAATTTGTAGATTCAATTCCATATGGCCGAGATACTCTTGCAAGCACTGAAAGTTATGTCGGTGTTATGAAAAAATTAAATCTAAAATCTGCAATCATTGTTACAGATCAATATCACTGTTTACGAGCAATAACTATGGCATCAGATCTTGGAATTTCTGCGACTTGTGCTCCGACTCGTACCGGCCCTGCTTCAATAAGTAGTTCGAGTTTTCGATATTTAGTGCGGGAAACCGGCGCTTACCTGGCCTATGTCAGCTTTGGCAGGCATGGTATTCACCTAACTGATCAAGTTAAGAATTAGTTAAGGAGTTAGGGTTACCCCATTATGGTTTTAAAAGCAGCTATCGAACATTCGGGATACAACGATTTTGATCGTGCCCGTTTTATTGATGAGCCAGCAAAAAGATTAGGACGAACTGAGTTTGCTCGTGACCGCGCCCGCATTATTCATTCTTTTGCATTGCGCAGACTTGCTGCAAAAACCCAAGTTGCAGTTCCATGGGCGACAGATTTCCCACGAACCCGACTTTCACATTCACTCGAATGCGCACAAGTTGGTCGCGAACTTGGCGCAGCACTTGGCGCAGATCCAGATTTAATGGAGGGCGCATGTTTGGCGCACGACATCGGCCATCCACCTTTTGGTCACAATGGTGAAGAAGCGCTAAATCAAACCGCGCTTAGTTGCGGCGGCTTTGAAGGCAACGCCCAGAGTTTTAGATTATTGGTTCGATTAGAAGCAAAAACTGTTGATGCAAATGGAATTTCACTAGGTTTGAATTTAACTCGGGCCAGTTTGGATGCTGCTACTAAATACCCTTGGCCGCGCGCAACCAACGCCCATAAGTTCGGTGTATATGATGATGATCAAGAGATCTTTAACTGGGTTCGCAAGGATGCGCCAATCGGCAGCCAATCATTCGAAGCCCAGATTATGGATTGGTCAGATGATGTTGCATATAGCGTTCATGATCTAGAGGATGCCTTAGTTTCTGGGCAAGTTAAGTTGCATGATTTGACGAACGACTTTGACGATATTTATAAAGATGCACAATCAAATAATCTTGCGGATATCACAATTGATGAAGCAAGAATTGCTCTAGAAAATCTGCAACAACTTTCATGTTGGCCCAAAGAATATGACGGCAGCCACCGCGCACTTGCACGTTTAAAGGATTTAGCAAGCCAACTGGTAGGCCGCTTTGCTCGGGCAGCAGAGGAAGCAACTCGAGCACAATATGGCACCGGTCAATTAACTAGGTATAACGCGAATTTAGTTGTTCCACGCGCCCAACATGTTGAAGTTGCATTCCTAAAGTCACTTGCTGGCTTTTACATTATTAACTCAGAGCACTCTGTAAAGCGATATGACAATGAGCAAACTTTAATTCAAGAGCTAGTTGCGGCCGTTCTCAAGGGCGCTCCAAATACTTTGGAATCGTTTTTTCTGCAGGACTGGCAACGCGCAACAACCGATGCCGCAAAATTGCGTGTAGTAATTGACCAAGTTGCTTCACTAACTGATCCTGGGGCAATTGCGCTTGCTGCGCGATTAAGATAACGCCATGGCTTCCGGTCGAATTCGCGATGAAGATGTCACCTATGTGCGCGATAACAGCGCAATCGATGATGTTGTTGGCGATTTTGTTCAGTTAAAGAGCGCTGGTGGTGGACAGAAAAAAGGTCTCTGCCCCTTTCATGATGAGAAAAGTCCTTCATTCCATGTAACGCCAAGCAAAGGTTACTTTCATTGCTTTGGTTGCGGTGTCGGTGGTGATGCAATTGCATTTTTAATGAAGATGGATCATCTCTCATTTTCAGAATCAGTCGAACGCTTAGCGGATCGCATGGGATACACCCTTCGTTATGACGGTACCAACACGAATAGCGGACCAAGTATTAATCGCTCACGGCTAGTTGCAGCGAATGTTGCAGCAATGAATTTCTATCGCGAACAATTGAATCTTCCAGGAAGCGCCCAAGTTGGTCGAGATTTCTTACAGAAGCGTGGCTTTGATAAATCAGCAGCCGAAACCTTTGGCGTTGGTTATGCGCCTGACGAATGGGACAGCTTATATAAGCATCTTAAAACTTTGGGATTTACTGATAGTGAACTATCGCTCGCTGGCTTGAGCAAGGATGGAACTAAGGGTCCGATTGATAGATATCGCAATCGTTTAGTCTGGCCAATTAAGGACATCTCCGGTGATGTAGTTGGTTTTGGCGCACGCAAACTTGCAAGTGATGAAGTTGACCAAGGTCCTAAATATTTGAATACTTCAGAGACCCCAATTTATAAGAAAAGCCAGATACTTTATGGACTCGATATGGCGAAAAAAGAGATTGCGAAGAAGCGCCAGGTTGTAATCGTTGAAGGTTATACCGATGTAATGGCAGCACACTTAGCCGGAATAACCACAGCTGTCGCAACTTGCGGAACTGCGTTTGGTGATGATCACATCCGAGTCATCCGTAGATTGCTAATGGATGACGATGCATTTAGGGGCGAGGTTATTTTCACATTTGATGGCGATGCTGCCGGACAGAAGGCAGCTCTTAGGGCATTTGGTGATGACCAGAAATTTGTTGCCCAAACTTTTGTTGCCGTTGAACCTTCAGGAATGGATCCTTGTGATTTACGTATCGCATCAGGAGATGCCGCAGTTCGCGATTTAATTGCGCGTCGGGTTCCGCTATTCGAATTTGCTATAAAGAGTGAGATTGCTAAATATGATGTTAATGCAGCAGAAGGAAGAGTTTCCGCCCTCAATCAAGTCGCACCATTGATCGGAAAAATTAGAGATGCATCTTTGCGACCAGAATATGCTCGCTTGGTTGCCGGTTGGTTGGGCATGGAAGTTGATATTGTTACAAGTGCAATTAAAAAAACGGCTACAAGAAGTGTGCCTTCGCAGAACTTAGAAACTGCGGTTCAATCTGAAGTAAATTTGCGAGACCCAATTTTGATGATGGAACGTGAAGTCCTAAAGATTAAGTTGCAACACCCAGATATGGCGAAGGATTGGGCTCTGCTAGAAAAGAATGCATTTACCTATTGGGCTTATCACCAGCTTCGCACTCAAATCGATGGTTCTCCAGAGCTAAACATTCAAAAATTACTTGAGAGCAGTGAGAGCGAAGATATTCGAGCGCTAATTACTGAACTTACGGTTGAACCAATCCGCACAGATCGCGAAATTTCTGAACGTTACATTGCTGCGATCTTTGCCAGACTTCGTGAAGTTGCACTCAGTCGTTCGATTGCAGAAATTAAATCAACTTTGCAGCGCTTAAATCCAACAGAGAATGAAGCCCAATACAACGAGACATTTGGGGCTTTGGTAGCGATGGAAGCCGAACGCCGAGTTCAGAAAGATGCCGCTTTGGGCGAACTTGGCTAGTTTCCCTAATTGGGATAACTCACCGAGCGTCAGATATAGTTCCCCCGTTACAATCCCTCATAGCTCAATTGGCAGAGCAGCCGACTGTTAATCGGCAGGTTCTTGGTTCGAGTCCAAGTGAGGGAGCTTCTTAAAAAGGCAGGGAGTAGTTTCAGTGGCAAATTACAGCTTTGCAAGGTCATGGCAAAACATCCCAATCGGTGCGCGATTAATTCGACTTTTTCTGGGCGTTACTTTTATTTACGGTGGATGGAACAAAGCCACTGATCCCGGATTTTTGAATCCGCAATCAGCAAGTTACATCGGCGCCCAAATTACTAGCTATCTTGATACCTCTCCAATATCTTTTGCGTTAAAACCAATGATTGAAAATGCGACTGCATTTGGTTGGTCGATAATTATCACTGAATTTGCAATTGGAATCGCAACGCTTGCTGGCATAGCTCTTGAACTTGCGACACTTGGTGGATTTTTTCTCTCAATCACACTCTGGCTTACTGCAACTTGGACTGTAAAACCATATTTCCTGGGAAGTGATACTGCATACGCAATTCTCTGGTTATCACTTTTCTTATTAGTTCGCCAAAACACAAAGGGTAGGCGGGCAACTGCACTCTTGCCAGATCTTCGTGATCGCCGTGAAGTCATTCGAATACTTGGTGTTGCAGCGGCATCAGTTGCTGCAGTTTTTGTGGGCAAGAGATTTGAAACTTCGAATCCAACTCCAGAAACAGGAACTGCAATTGCAAAGGTTGCGGACTTTCCAATTGGTTCAACAAAAGAATTTGTGGCGGCGGATGGAAGTCCGGCCATGCTCTTTAGAACTAAATCTGGAGTCTTTGCTTATTCCCGCGTCTGCACTCACCAAGGATGCAGCGTTAGTTATGAAGCAACAAGCAATGTTTTAATTTGTCCTTGCCACAACGCTCGATTTGATCCAACAAGAGATGGTGCGGCAATTAGTGGACCTTCCAAGATTGCCTTACCTAAAATCAAAGTTGCAATAAAGGGAATAAATATCGTTCAGATTTAAAGAATTACCTTAGCGCCAGCACTTGGCAAAGCTGAGAAAAATCTAGGGCCCTTAAATCTTGCTTTCATAAATTCGCTCCTTATTTCACTCTTAACCAACTCAGAGTCTTTAGCTTTAATCAGTGCAATGGCGCTTCCACCAAAACCGCCGCCAATCATTCTCGAACCAAGAGCACCAAATTTGAGTGCGGTATCAACGGCCAAATTCAACTCTGGGCACGATACGGTGTAGTTATCTCGCAGCGAAATATGAGCGGCTGTAACAATTTCACCAAATCCAACAAAATCACCAGTCTTCAGTAAGGTAACCGCGTCTAATACCCGCTTCATTTCAGTAACACCATGAAATGCTCGGAGATAGGTTTTATCATCAAGTTTATTGCGGCGGGAAACAAAATCTGCAATTGAAATATCTCGAAGTGATTTAATATTCAAATCTGCAATAGCCTTTTCGCAAGAAGCGCGACGTTCGGCATATCCACCATCAACTAGCGCGTGATGAACCTGTGTATCAATTACTAAAAGCTCTAATCCAAGCGGAGCGATATCAAATGGAATTTGTTCCGTAGAAAGGTCTCGAGTATCTAAGAGCAGCGCATTTCCTTCAGTTGCCATAAGCGAGACTGATTGATCCATAATCCCACAAGGCATTCCAACATAAACATTTTCTGCCCGTTGGGCTGCTCTAGATAATTCGGGAAGTGCAAGCCCCAAATTAAAAAGTTCATTGATTGCGGTTGCGACTGCGCATTCAAGTGCGGCGCTGGATGAAAGCCCAGCTCCCAATGGAACATGTCCATCAATAAGAATGTCTAACCCAGAATCAATTCCGAGCGCCCAGATAACTCCGACTGGATAGCGGGTCCAAGCTTCTCCACTCTTGGGTTTGAGTTGTGTGCTTTCAATAGTAGAAATTGCACCCTTCTTCTGAATGGATGCAGTTCGAATTTTCCCACTCGAATTCTTTGCTATAGCAACAGTTGTTACATCTGAAATAGCGAATGGGAGAACAAAACCATCTAAGAAATCGACGTGCTCACCGATTAGATTTACTCGGCCCGGGGCAGTAGCAATAATGTTCGGATCGCTTCCGAAAAGCTCGTGGAATTTAGTTGCGAGCGGCTGCATTTTGAGCTGCCCAAGTATCGCTAACCATATTTTCGATATTGCGCTTTGGAGTCCAATTAAGAACTTCGGATGCGAGTGAAATATCTGCAATTAGAACTGCTGGATCTCCGGTACGTCGGCTAGTAATTTCTATCGGGATATTCTTGCCAACTACCTTGCTTGCAGCATTGATAACTTCAGTTACTGAATAACCACTACCGCTTCCAAGGTTAATGATTCTATGTTCATTCGGCGCCAATTTTTCAAGTGCCAAGATATGAGCATCTATCAAATCGACCACATGTATGTAATCTCGGATGCAAGTTCCATCTTTGGTTGGCCAATCATTTCCAAAAATTTTTATTGGATTTTCAGGTGTAGAGCGCAAAAGATTTGGAATTAAATGAGTTTCCGGATTATGTCGCTCGGCAAGCCAGCCGGATTTTGATTCAAAAGCGCCAGCCACATTGAAATATCTAAGACTTATTGCGGATAGACCAGATCTTGCTGCTTCCGTAATCATTGCATCAACTGCCAATTTCGTTGAACCATATGGGCTAGTTGGCTTTGTCTGGGAATTTTCAGTTATGGGGATTAATTCCGGTTCACCATATGCTGCCGCAGTTGAAGAGAATACTAATTTAGAAATCTTTGTTAGTGCCATTTGATCAAGAAGATTTCGAGCTCCACCAACATTTACACCGTGATACAAATCTGGTTTTTCTACTGATTCTCCTACTAGTGACTTTGCAGCAAAATGGAGCACCGCTTCGCAATCTAAAAGCGCAGTAGACACAGCGCGCATATCCAAGATTGAACCTTCAATAAACCTTGCATCTTTTGAAACTGCATCTCGATGGCCAGTAGAACAATCATCTAAAACTGTTACTTCAAACCCACGTTGCAAGAGTATTGCCGTTGCGACCGAGCCAATATATCCTGCACCGCCGGTAACAAGAACGCGCATTAGAACTTTACATCGCGCATTTGCGCTGCAGATTGCTCCGGCTTTAAATCCATAATGAAGGCATGCATCGCAGATTCAGACCCAGCTAGATATTTCAATTTTCCAGGTGCTCGTCGGATACTTGTTATTTGCAAGTGAAGCCCAAGAGCATCTCGCCCGACGTTAACTGGAGCCTGATGCCACGCAGCCATATATGCCATCTCAATTCCAAAGACACCATCTAAACGTTGCAGAGCTTCCTTGGCGACGGCACCAAACGCGTCAGCAGCGGTATCAGATAGTTCAGCTAAATCGGGAACAAAAGTTTTTGGTGCGATATGTATTTCGAATGGATAACGTGATGCAAACGGAACATACGCAATCCACTCGCTGTTCTGCGCCACAATTCGAACTTCATCTTTAAGTTCACGAGCAATGATGTCAGTCAATAATGGTCGCGAATGTTTGGCAAGGTGGTCAGTAGCAATTTTTAACATTTTTTCAACTCGCGGCGGCAGATACCCATAGGAATAAATTTGGCCATGAGGATGATGAAGAGTTACGCCAATTTCAACACCACGATTTTCAAAGGGAAAAATATGTGCGATATGAGGTTTCTTTGAAATTTCACGAGTTCTATCTCGCCAGGCTTCCATAACAATTCGCATCTGTTCAAGTGAAAGTGAACCAAAATTAGATTCATGTTGATCGGTGTAACAGAGCACTTCACAAAATCCAGCAGCTTCCACAATCGGTGTATCTAATCCTTCATAAGCCGGCAACTTCCAGTCACTTCCTGCAATTGCTAAAGAAGGTGAAAGATTTTCAAAGACTGCTACCTCATAACTTGCCTCTGGAATTTCAGATTGCAATCCTGGTTTGGTAGGACAGAGTGGACATAATTCTTTTGGTGGCAAGAAAACTCGAGTTTGGCGATGTGCCGCCATGACAACCCATTCATTTGTAAGTGCATCTAACCGAAGTTCACCAAGTCCTGGCCTTTTTTCAACTGGCCGAGTATCTGATTCTTCTCTTACCGTCGCCTTTGAATCGTAATATGAAATTATTCGACCATCTGCAAGTTTGCGATCTTGGCGAACTATTCCATGACTTAGCGCGATTGAATTTTCACCACTCATGAGCGCAAACTATATCGTTGAACTACTTTTAATTACGTATTTGCCCCGCGCAAGTATCGACTGGCTTCGGTGCCGGCTTTTTTGTTGGTGAAGGCTTTGGAGATGGGGTGGCACCCTGCGTTACTTCAAACATAATTGGCATTACTGCACTTGCATGAGTAGTCGATTCATCGAAATATTCAATGTAGCCGACATAGGTGCCAGCGGTGAGGCCCGAAACTTTTAACGTCCACTTCCCAGTCGTAGCGCGAATTACATCTTGAAGTCCAGTTTTAACTGTTGAATCCGCTGAAACAAAGCGCACACTTCCGGTAACTACTTGTGTCCCATTTGGTCTAACCGCGTCCACCACAAAAGTTGCTGATTCATTAGTTGTAATTGTGCTGGAACTCGAAATCAAACTTGCTGTTGTGGGCTCATTAAATGGTAGAAGATCCACTCCACTTGGCTGCCAGGTCCCTTTTGTCAGCGCATAAAACTTTTCTTCATTTCCATTGAACACATTTAAATCTACTCGCGAACTTGGAACGCCATACTTAGCACCAAAACCACAAGAACTATATTGCCAAATTTGATAATCAGCAGTGCAATCGGCTTTAGTCCAGGAATGAACAAAGCAGCCAACACTTTTCATTCCAGGATGATTTGCTGGTTCTGCAGGATTCTTTCCATATGTTGCAATCCATAATGGATACTTTGCAAACTCTTTAGATCGAGTCTTGGCGCTTTGCAAGAAATTTGGAAAGGAATACACAAACGGCAGTCGCTTGGTCTTCAGGGTAACTTCACTTAGCCAAGTCTTGGCCCATAATGAAACATGATCACGGCTTGCATATTTCTGGCAAACTCCAGAAACAGACCTTACGCAATTATTTTCTAGGTCAAGGGCAATCGGCAAATCTTGTTCTGTATAACCACCGAGTTCGCCAAGTCGCCAAACAGCTTTCTGTGCTTGCGCCTTAGCGTCAGCGATTATTTCTGCCTTAATTGTCGTGTTTGGAAGGTAGGCAAAATAATAAAATCCGGTATATAAACCAGCAGATTGGGCTGCAGTTCGGTCGATTTTTAAAAACTTTTTTGCTGTTAAATCCGAAATTGGGTTCGAATCTGATCCCTTTATCATTACAAAGCGCACTCCAGCTTGCGCCATTTTTGTGAAATTAATTGGCTTGTCATATGGGTGCTGCCACTTACTTATGTCCACACCGTGAATTCGATTTCCTGGTCCAGTGCTAACTAATTGAAGTGGACCTGCAGCAATCACGCTATTTGATACCAAAGATAGGCAGAGTGTTAAGAGAATGAATAGTTTTTTCAAGACTCCATAACCTCCAATGTCATTCCGGTAACTGCGAATATCGCAGATACTAGTTTGGCAGTTTGTTCAGGTTTACGTGCTGTTTTGTAGTTATGGTCGCCACTAAATTTTTCACTATCGGCAAAGCTCACCTCCAATACCTTGCCATCTAGTTTTACCAATCTGGCATCAAACCAGAGCAACCATGCGACGCGATCAACTTCTAAAACTGCATCCAGAACTTGGTTCCAAGATGCCTTTAGAGTTTCCAGTGAGAATTCTGAGTTCATTTATTCTGCGAAATAGCTACTAGTTCCGCCAGGTGAATCACCTTTGTTTTCACTCGAGCCCGGCGTAATTCTGTTACAAGTTGTCTGGTGCAACCAGGATTAACAGTTGCAATGTAATCAAGATTAAGCGCTTTTATTTCTGCAATTTTAGGAGCAATAACTGCACGACTATTCTTCTGCTGCAAAAGCGCATAACTTCCAGCAGCGCCGCAACAATCAGCAGCACCTGGAATTTCTAGGTATTCACCTAGCTGCTTCAAGATTTCACGAGGTTGGGCAAAGACTCCCATTCCGTTGCGCAAGTGACAGGAATCTTGAAGTCCAACTCTAATTTCTTTTCCGTTCTTCATTATTGGACTCAATTTAATATCACGTTTAACCCACCATTGCGAAAATTCTTGAACTCGCTCGTCGCCGATAACTGAAGCCAAGTGAGCCGCGCAACCACCAGCAGTTGTGAGGATTGTTCCTGGCAATTTTTCGCCTAAGGCCTTAGCCATTTCTTTACCCTTATCAAGTTCACCATTGTGTGCATGTAGAGCGCCACAACAACCCTGATTAGATGAGCACGATACTTCTGGAGCTAATTTTGCTACCGCTCTGCTTACTGATGGAAAAAGTCGGCGTTCAAAGCAGCCATACATAAGGTGCAAATCCTTATTTGCTTCGCGGCGCTTTGCGAACGGAGAGAACAAGCCAAGTGCCCACATACCAATTTTTGTATCAACGATAAAGAACAAACCACGAATAATTAGTGGCCGATTCTTTCCCTGCCAAGTTATGTCACGCATCTCTTCGAGCAAAACACCAAATTCAACGCCGGCCGGACAAACTGGTTCGCAGGCACGACAGCCAAGACAGAATGAAGATTCTTGTAGTAAATCTAGTGCTGGCAATTTATCGTTCTGCACCGCGCGCATCAAAGTAATTCGGCCACGTGGTGACGATTCTTCATTGCCCGTTAATTTGTAAGTGGGGCAAGCAGGTAAGCAGTAGCCACAAGAGATACAGCGGTCTAATTTATCTTGACTGAACTTTTCTCTCATGAGCCGATCCGCCCTGGATTTAAAATGCCAGCAGGATCAAATACTTTCTTGATGTTGCGTTGTAATTGCATATTTGCGGGACCAATTTTTGCTTCAAGATATGGCAACTTTGCAGAGCCAACACCATGTTCACCTGTGATGCTTCCACCAAACTCTAGGGGGAGAGCAAAGATCTCAGCAAGCGCCGCTTCGGCTGCAGCAACTTCGCGTGGATCATCTTTATCCAAAACAATTGTTGGATGAAGATTTCCATCACCAGCATGTCCAAAGGTTCCGATGCGAAGTCCATGCCTCTTTCCAATATCGCCAATTCGATTAACTACTTCAGCCATTGCTTTCCTCGGAACTGCAATATCTTCCAGAATTGAGAGTGAACTCAATCTTGCAAGTGCAGGAAGTGAACAACGGCGCGCGTATAACAGTTCTTCGGCCTCGGCAACATCTGCAGCGAGTGTCACTCCACGGCAACCAGCAGATGATTTAGCAATCTCGGACATACTTGAAACTGTTTGTTCGATAGAAATTGCATCGCCATCATCACCAAATATCAGAAGTGCGCCTGCTTTAGTGTCCAGACCTAAGTGCGCAAAATCTTCAACGGCTGTCAGACAAGTGTTATCTAGAAATTCTAAAGTTGCGGGCAGAATTCCCGCAGTAATTATTTTTTCTACTGCGCCAGCTGCTGCAGCCAAATCCTCGAAATAAGCGACACCATACTTTGAAGCCGCAGGTCTTGGGGCAAGGGCAACTGTAATTTCCGTAAATACAGCAAGAGTGCCTTCGCTTCCGACTAGCAATCTTGTGACGTCATATCCGGCAACATCTTTTACCAAGCGACCACCGGTGCGAATAATTTCACCTGTTCCAAGAACCGCTTCTAAACCTAAAATATAATTTCGAGTTGTTCCATATTTAAGTCCGCGTAGTCCACCAGCGCTAGTGGCAACATTCCCACCGATTGTTGAAACATTTCGTGAACCCGGATCAGGAATAAAGCGAAGCCCTTCCTTCTCAACTAGTTGATCTAAATCTAAATTCGTGACACCTGGCTGAACTATTGCAATCATCTCCGATTTAGAAACTTCTAAAACTTTATTCATATTCGTCATGCTCATGACGATTCCACCATTAAGGGGAACGGTAGCTGCACACAGATTACTTCCAGCCCCACGAGCGATAATTGGGGTTTTGGTGTCGTGAGCGAATTTAACAATCTTAGAAACCTCAGCCGTATTTCTTGGGGCCACAATTACTTCTGGAAGTCCCTCGAACATCGGAGTTGCATCACGGCTGTAAGCCTGAAGCGAAACTGCATCGCTGCGCACAACTTCACTGCCAAGAAGGGCAGTTAATTTGGCAACTAAATCCGGCGCAGACATTCGACAAGCATACTCAATGCCTTATCTGAAGTCCTTGCCATAAGCCGTTGGTATGCTCTTTCCATAATACGGATTCGTTAAATCTATTCAATCAGCTGGAGCGAAAATGGGCATCGATTTAAGCGGGAAAGTAGTAATCGTTACAGGTGGGGCGAAAGGCATAGGCGAAGGTTGTGTCCAAAAGTTTCTAGATGCCAACGCCACTGTCGCATCCTTTGATCTAGATGAAGCATCGCTGAAGAGCCAAAGTACAAAGTATTCAAATTTAGAATCTAGATTCAGCTCGCAATTGGTGGATGTAAGCAAGGAAGTTCAGGTATCTGCAGCAATTGCCAAAGTGTTAGCTTCACACGGCCGAATTGATGCCCTGATTAATTGTGCAGGAATTCAGACTTACGGAAGCGTCACAGATACAACTGAAGAAGTTTGGGATAAAACTTTCAACGTCAATGTTAAGTCAATGTTCTTAACGGCCAAGCATGTTGCCCCAACAATGATTGCCCAAAAATCAGGATCCATCGTAAATATTTCATCAGTTCAATCTTTAATGAGCCAGAAAACCGTAGTTGCTTATGCGGCTTCTAAAGGTGCAATCAATGCACTCACTCGGGCATCTGCAATAGATCTAGCGGTTGATAACGTAAGAGTTAATGCAATTCTTCCTGGTTCAGTTGATACGCCAATGCTTCGAACATCTGCAGAAATGCACCGTGGTGAAAAAAGTTTAGAAGAAGTCTTATCTGATTGGGGTGCGGGTCATCCACTTGGAAGAATTGCAAAGAGTTCTGAAGTAGGCGACTTAGCAGTTTTCCTAGCCTCTAATGAATCTGCATTTATAACTGGACAATCAATTGTTATTGACGGTGGCTTAAGTATTCAAGTCCCTGTGATTCTTCCAGGCAAGTAAGAGCAGATAATTTAGTTAAGAATTATTTATTTATTTTTTTAGTT
>Ga0114979_10002067_pt1 | contig 13549 bp, 18 predicted proteins | sample S_140625_EF_Meta_FD_87315 | JGI IMG/M metagenome (GOLD analysis project Ga0114979, IMG submission 87315) | Freshwater microbial communities from Lake Simoncouche, Canada to study carbon cycling - S_140625_EF_MetaG | ecosystem: Environmental > Aquatic > Freshwater > Lake | place: Lake... | reverse complement strand
TGGTCCTTGAACGGTAGAGTCTGCACCTGTTGGTCCAGTAGCACCAGTGTTTCCAGTATTTCCTCTTGGTCCTATTGGTCCTTGAACGGTAGAATCTGCACCAGTTGGTCCAGTGTTTCCCGTATTTCCTGTGTTTCCAGTATTTCCTGTTGGTCCCCGAACCGAGGAATCTGCACCCGTTGGACCAGCAGGACCTAGAGGACCAGCAGGACCAGCAGGACCAACTGGTGCAACTGTTAATACTGTTGTTGTGCTATTTGCAACAATAAGATTTGTTGATGAAGATGGAACAATTGAAGTGGATGTTAAAACTGTTGGTGCATTGTTTGTAACAATAAGATTTGTTGATGTAGATGAAGAATCAGTTGCTGTTATTGTTGCATTGTTTGTAACAACAAGATTTGTCAATGTAGAAGGGGAAACAGATAACTCTGTCTCCTTTACATTGGTTATTACAAGAACTACCTTTTCATCTGCCATTAATTTATGTTCTCGTCATTTCCCTAGATACTTCAAATGTTCCTTCAATTAGTCGAAAAACTTCACCCAAAGTATTTGTGAATTCAAAATCATAAAAATGTTTGCCATAGGGTATATATTTCATTGTTGTGTGATCAACCCGAAATAATATACCACCAGTATAACCAGATGTACCAGAAATAGAAGTATTGAAACTTATACCACCAATTCCACGAACACCATTTATACCACTCGAATTAAAATAACCAGTAGAACCACATCCAGTAACACCAGTTGTTGTTAAATATAGAAGAACATTATCTTCTTTTGCAGATCGGCGAATCTGCATTGCACCACTAAAACCATTTAAATTTATACCAGTACTACCAGCGTACTTATAATCCATATACAATTTAAAAGTAGTTCCTTGTTCTGCATAAATATCATATCTGCTTGCTGGCATAGTAGTTCTCCGTATTTTTATTTATATTTAATTACCACCATCTATTATCACATTTGGCGAAAGTCGTATAGAGTAAGTAGCCCCACTTTTAATTATATCAATATTATCACCTGCGGTTATTCCTATAGCACCGCTCATTCCATTTATAGAAATAACATAGCTGGAAGGTGTTCCAATATTAATCTTGTCCCAAGCAAAACCATTCCATATCCAACTATTGTCGGATATGGAATGGCTGTCTCCTATCGTGGGTGATGATGGAAAAGTCATATAATTATTTATATAACTTTAAATGTGTTTTCTTTTCTTAAACTTTTTATTTTTTAATGTTTCTGAATTTATAGTCGGAGTTTGCATTATGTCAACAGTAGTATGCTTTTGAATATTTTCTAAAACTTTTTTATAAGATTCAAGATTGGTTTGAATTCTTGGAATTTCTGTTTTTGCTATATTATTTTCTTGTAAAAGTTTTACACATGCATCATGACCTACTACTGGATATCCAGCATAAAATGCTGTAGCAGCAATCTCATCTAGAATTGCATATTTATAGATCGCATCTGCGACGAATAAAATATCTTGATATGGGAAAGGAATATCAGCTGCTGCACGGGCAAACAAATATGCCAAAACAGGCATATTGAATTTTTGACGATACACTTGTGCAATATGATATAGCGGTTCAGCGCGACATGGGCGGAAATTATATGCATCTAGGAATGCCTGTTGAATTTCTGGCCATGGTCTTTCCATCATTGCTTTACATAGTGCCATACGATAGATTGAGTAATAAACTTCTTCTGGCCATCCACCCATTTCGGCACGACGAATATACTGCTTTTCTGCCTTTTCCCATTGCTGTGAATCAAAATATGATTGGGCAAGATAGAAATGATATCGTTGATTCTCAGGTTCATCCAACAATGCTTTTTCTAAAGTTTCAGCATCTTTTTTGTATTTATCAATAGGAGCAATACCGACATTTCTTGCACCCATTGTGCGAGCAACTATACGATAATCACCAATGAGTTTATTTGGAACAACATCTTTCTTTTCACAACGAGCATATTCATGAAGAACACCAACATATTCCCACTTAATATCTAACTTAAATACTTGATTTCTCCACCAAGAAAAATCTGGACGACCCATGCGAAGTGCATAGACATCTGCATCCATAGTTTCTTTGTCAAATGGCATAGTACCTTCGACATAATCATCAGCATCTATGACAAAAGCATAATCTGCTTTTCCCTCACATGCACGAAAGGCCTCGGTTCTATTATGTCCGAATCCCTTCCACTCATGTTGAAGAATTTCGCCTGGAATCCCTTTTTCTTCAAAGAAATTTTTGATTATATTTTGAGTGTCATCTGTAGAACCAGTGTCACAGATTACCCAATAATCAAGATACTTATAAACGGTATTTAAACATTCAAGAATGATGTGAGATTCATTCTTCACGATCATGCATAGTGTAATTGTTTTTTTCATTTTTTATTTTACCACCACTTAAATAATAAGGGCCAAGGTCTTAAATTTGTATTCATTCTATCTAAAGGAGTAGGATAATTGGAATTATCTATTTCTTCATTATCGCAAAACTCTCTGTTTATGTAGGATATTTCAAATGCAGCTGGAATCCCATTATGCATCAAACCACAACAATTATTTGCAGCAACATGAAATATTTTATGTGTTTTATTAATTTTATCAAATATATTAATATGGTTTTCCTGTGGAAAATGAAATTCGATAGACATTTGAGTTATTTTTTTAATATTATTTTCTGATAATACACTTAATGCATCGTATTCACTTCCTTCTATATCCATTTTGAATGTTATTTTTTCAAATTTATCAAAAATTGAATTTATATTATTTGCTGTTACATATTCCTTGTGAAAATAAATATTATTTTCTTTGACATTAATATCAACACTCCCATCATAAAGATGTACATCGCCCAAATATTTTTCTTGCAATTGTAATTCACAAGAATAATCACCATCAACACCAAATCCCAATACAGTATTGTTTTTAAATTTTAAATTATCAATAAGTATGTACCCACCATCATAATCTTGGATTCCAAATCTTTTTTTAATATATTTTGTATTTAATTTTTTTGGTGTTAATATCTTTTGTAATTGATTCATGATTGAAACCTATCTCGCATATCTAAATCAGCAGTACTCATTGGAACCAATGAAGCTTCGAGTTGTTTATTAATCCACTCATAAGTTTTGACAATACCAGTATGAAGTAATTGAGATGGCTGCCATCCAATCTTATCTACATATAATTTATTATCAGAATTGCGACCACGGACTCCAACTGGACCAGGGATATTATTGACTGCTAAAGTTTTACCAGAAATATCAATGACCATTTGTGCAAGATCGTTGATCTTAATCATCTCTTCCGAACCAATATTAACAGGTCCAGTGAAATCAGATTCCATCAAACGACAAGTTGCTTCTACACATTCATCAATGTATAAGAATGAACGAGTCTGTTGTCCATCACCCCATACATCAATATGTGTTCCTGCTTCAGCAGACGCAACCTTACGACAAAGTGCAGCAGGAGCCTTCTCCTTACCACCCTGCCATGTACCTTCTGGACCAAAGATATTATGATATCGTGCAATACGAACATTTAATCCATAATTACGAGCATATGCAAGAAAAAGTCGTTCACTGAATAGTTTTTCCCAGCCATATTCTGAATCAGGAGCAGCTGGATATGCAGAGTCTTCGGAACATTTTGGATTATCTGGATCTTCTTGATTATATGCAGGATACATACATGCCGAAGATGAATAGAAAATCTTCTTTACTTTCTTATTATGAGCCCATTCTACAACATTCAGATTAATCATTGCAGAATTATGCATGATATCTGCATCATGTTCTCCTGTGAAGATATACCCTGCTCCACCCATATCGGCAGCAAGCTGATATACTTCATCAAAATGTGTATCAAAGATATATGAATAATTGTCTTGTCTGCGTAAATCTCCAGTAAGAAAACTATCCGCAGGAGATTTAGAGAAATCTGGTTTCTTCAAATCAACAACACGAACCCAATGTCCTTCACTCTTAAATTTCTTTACAAGATGAGAACCAATAAAACCACCACCACCAAGTACAAGTATCTTCTTCATAATATTAATCACCTTTAATTAATCTATAGCTATCAGAATCAAAATGTTCTGTAGAAAATTCAAACAATTCAGTATCTTCAAGTCCAATCATTCTATGTCTCAGTCCACGAGGAATGTGATAAGAGTCTCCTTTATTTAGGACAACTTCATTTGCAGTTTCCAGATCATCGTGAATAGAAAATTTTAAAATAATTTTTCCACTCTGAACATAGAATGTTTCGTCTTTTAAAACATGATAATGCCACGATACCTTTTTATCTTTTTCTATAAAAAGTAATTTACCACAATACTCTGGCTATTTACTATCCATTTTTCATATCCCCAACCTTTTGTGACCATGATATATTCATTTAAATTGTTCGTATATTTTGAGAAAAAATTCATTATCAGTTATTCCTTTATCATCGACATAAATATCACCTTGTGGTTTTCCTAGTATCAATTTATGATATTTCACATTCCAAGACTCTAGTTGTTCTTTGGTAAAATCATACCAAAGTGTATGAACAATGTCAATATTTCCTTTATTGGTTTTCATACCTCTAGCAGTATAAAAAACAATGGTATTTCCATCCTCATATAAATGATTTATATGTTCTATCCTATCGTGAAGTGGAATTGCATTTTCATAATTGCCATTAGTATTTGTACAAATAGTACCATCAATATCAATCACATATATCATTTAAAATACTCTTTATACTTTTCGTATGTTATCTGCACACGATCTTCTAATTGGTAATTGCCAGAAATAAATATTTTTGTATTTCTATATCCTATTATTTCATTTTCTAAATTTTTTACTAAATCTTGTGGATTTCTTTCTTGGTAAACTGTTGCATTATTATATACAACACAAGAACCAAATATTTTTTCTATTAAATATCCACCCCATATATCATCCATTCTACCGACAAAAGGCAATACCATATAATGAGGAATAACATCTCTAGAAATAAAAGTATTTTGACTATTAAAGGGAGATAATTTATTTGATGTATATGGTGTCAATTTATCAAATTTTACACAAGGTTTTTTAGACAATCTACAAATTGCATCTATGTCGGGATCGCCATCCCACAAATCTGCTTGCACCTTAAATATTTTTTTAATTTTTCCTTTATATTCTACATTATTTTTTGTCAATAAATCTTCTATTGGATATCCTCTGTGCCATAAATCTTTATGATTTGTTACACTTAATGGATCAAAATATTCAGACTGTGGTTCAAATAAATCTACTTCTATCTCACGATCAATTAAAATATCTTTTCCCCAACATTCATAAGGAATATTATCATCGTCTACTGTTGCAATTATGTCTGCGCCACGACGATATGCCTCAATAAAACCAATATTTCTTCTTTGAATAGTTTTCCATCCAAGTAAATCACTCAGTTCTTTATAGTTGACATCTTGGTACTCTGGATGAAGATATGTACAATTTATTTTTTTATATTCATCATGTGGTGTGTTTGTATCACCCACAACTATAAATTCCCACCCTTCTTTTTCCGAAAAAAGTTTAGATGCTTTTGTTGGTGGTTGTATTGTGGTAGTTACTATAATTTTTTTCATTGTAAAAATTCCTTAACAAAATTTTGTGTTGTATACCTTTTTGCTTTTTCAAAAGCATTATCAATTATATTTTGATACTTATCATAATTATTAATAATATCGTTTAATTTTTCTTTCAAATCAGAATCATTTTCGTAATAGATAAAATCTTTATTTGGTTCAAAGAACTTTTCTATTACATTCCATGGATCTTTTGCACATAAAATTACAGATCTTCCAAAAGCAGCTTCGAACACTCTAGATTTTATTTGAGGCATTATTCCTCTATCTAAATGCATAAATGCTTCATTTTTATCTGCATTTAAAAATGCTCTATATCTTGGAAAATTTGATGAACTTGGCCATAACAAATTATGACAAATTGTAACTTTACTTTTTGCATATAAATTTAATTTATCTTTATATGAAACTTTTGGATGATTTGCTCGTGGATCGCCATTAAAGTTAACAAAAACATAATTATAATCCATCATTACATTTATCATGTGAGATACTGCATTTGATTGTATAGATCCTGTATATATTACATCATGTATTTTTTCTTGTTTTTCTGGTATTAGTTCATCGTTAAATGGAAAAAAAACAAATTTACGATTATCAATAGTTTTTGCAGTATAAGGGCAAATAGTCAACACTTTATCAACTTTGTTGAATGTATCAACATGATGTCCCCCAACTGTACAGAAATTTGGTTCTTCTAATGTTAAAACTACTTTTGGTTTATCATCATATTTTCCACTATTAATTTGATCATATACATCACCAATCATCAAATAGAAATCAGAACATTGATTTTCATATTTTTCAAAACCCAAATGATAAACAGGATCGTCGTGGCCATTTTCTTGATGTGTAAAAAACTTTAAAACTTTCATAAATATTATCCTTATTTTTCGCCCATTATCATAAAAGAATTATTCAAATCCACACCAGACTTGAATATACTCGTATATCCTTTATTTTTCATATAATCTTCAATGATGGTGGGTGTAAATATATTTTTATGTTTTCTATTATTCCAAGGCTTCCAGTATTCCTGACTGTAATCTGGAAGATATAAAAATAATACCCCACCAACTTTTAATTTATCGTACCAGCGATCCATTGCATCAACCCATCCATCAACATGTTCTAGACAATGTGATGAAAAAATATAATCTAGATCTTCATATGGAAAATTGAAAGCATCATAGTTTCCCTCTAGAATTGGATCTACAAGTTTTGCGCCTGGAAAGGCCCATTCTGGTTTCATACATCCAATATCTACACCATTACCACTACAAACATGTTTCGCAAAAGGTATAGCAAACTGTGCTGCATTTCCTTCACTTTGAAATTTTGGATATATTTTATCTTTAAATGTAATTGTTTTAATCATATAGAATAATTCCATGTTGCTTCAACTTGATCACACATTTCATCTATATCATTATCTGTAAGTTTATAAATTCCAGAATGCTCTACTGATTTTGATGCCAAAAATACAGATTTTTGTATTGATTCTTCCATATTAAATGTTGCACAATATATTGCAGTCAATGATGCTAAAAATACATCACCTGCACCAGTTACATCATGTAACTCTACATTTGGTGCTTTGAATAGTTTACCATCCCAAACAGCTCCATCCTTACCCCGAGTAACTATGACTTCACAATCTTTTGGATGCGAAGAAACCAATTCATGTTCGTGTTCATTATACTTCAATATGCAATTTTTAAAATTTGATAGATTTTTTCTTTTTGTATCTACGAATTTAAATCCATTGAAATTTTCGCAAACATAATCAATCAAATCTGTTTTTATTAAACCTTTATCATAATCAGATATAACAATAGCATCATAATTAAATTGTAAATTAAATTTGGCAGCATCAACTTCTTTTCCAATATCTTCTCGTAATATCTGTTGCTTTGATTTAATGTCAATGAACCTTCGTTTAATCAATTCATTTGAATCATTTGTTATAAAATCCACATAACAACCAAACGACTCCAAATTTTGTTTTACATTTGAAGCCATTCCATATTTTTTAGTAGAATATACAAAATCAAAAACAGGAACAGGTGCTTCTGGACTTATTCTTGTACAGTTACCATAATGATATTCATCTACACAACTTTCACCTATTAATAATATTCTCAATGGTTTTAGTCGTAGAATATTCTTGTATTCTTTCGAAAAACTTGACTTCTTTGGCATATTCAGAACCAATCACTTTTTTATTTTTCCAATCAGATCCAACCACCATTACATGAGGACTACAGTATTTTACTAGATTTATTAGTTCATCATCGTCATTAAATATATGAACAGAATCAACATATCGAATTGCTTTTAGCATTTCTACACGAATGTTACTGTTATTTATGGGTCTAATCAATCCTTTTTTAATTTGGATCCTAGAATCAGAATCAATACCAACAATGAGATGATCACCTAATGATCTAGCATATTTTAATAATTCAATATGGCCAGGATGAAGTATATCAAAACAACCATTAGTAAAAATTATTTTCATTAAAATAACCTTAAATTATAGTAAATTAAATTCTTTAAATAATTTCAAGTAATCATGATTGATTTTATTTGGATTTCTTTGCATAGATACATTTTCTCCTATGAATTTTTTCCAATTATCATTTGGCATATATTTTTCATTAATATACCAATCTTCAAATGGAACATCTTCTTCGCCCGTCCATCCAATTACATCACTGATAACTCTCGTGTACCCTGCATCTTCTAATATTTTTCTAGATTCAATCCGTTCATAATGTCCACCAGCATACAAGTCGTGTTCAAATGTAATAATAGAAAAAGAAATTTTAGAAAAATCTATATTTTGTAAAACCTTAAATGTATTTTTAGGTGGATCTAAATCCAATTGCAAAAAATCAATATGATCGGTGTTATTGAACAACTTACTAGTGTCTACTAAAGTTGCATCTACACAGAGACATTTATTTTTTCTAACAAAATTAAACAATGAACAATAGTTCACATCCCATTCTATAGATGTTCCTGTCCATAAAAATTCTGTTTCTAACAAATAGGTGTTATTATCTTTAACTGGATGTTGTGCTCCAAATTCAATATATGTGCCTTGTTTTTTATTATCAAGAACAGACAAGACAAACAAATCCTGATACTGTGAGGAATACGATTGTATCATACATATCTCCAAGGAGCAGAAAATAAATCTCCTACTTGATGAGGTACACTTGGATGTCTACAAATAGCCAAAAAGTTTGTTTTATTTTTTAGATTTAATTTTTCCAAAACATACATTAGAGATGTGTCAACCGTAATAATCGACTCCATGTTCTCAAAAACTTTACACCAATCAAACAATGAAAACTCAGAAATTATGTTTATTTTTACTATTTTAGAACATGGATAACAATTGTCAAATATGGATAAATTTTTAGTATAGTTTGGTCTACTACACCATGTTTCATTTTTAATACAATATGATTCTCCATCTTTAAGACCTAAAACATCATAGTAAAGTTCATTTTCTTTTCTTATATTTCTGTTGATTGTAAAATGATCTTTCCAAATATTATGATCTAATCCACACAGAGTATATTTACTGTGCATAATTTTTCCACCAGCAATTAGAGAAGATTCAGAAATTGGCAAATACATTGCATCTGAATCTTCAACGATTTCATTCCTATTGAATTTTTCTAAAAACCATTGCTTCATGGGATAGTCATCTTCATCATTATAAAATTCAGCAGATGATTTTAAATATTTTACTTCATTTACCAACTCCCGCATAACAGGCCATATAACTCTATACCCTAAATTGGAATAATGATCTGAAATACCTTGACTAAAAATAATATCTCCCAAACCACCAAATTGCCTGATCAAACATAATTTCATCTTATTCTTTCTCCACGGGTGTCAATACGATATACCCTTGATGATTATTGAATTTTTGTGCTTTATGAGTATCTTTAAATGTTTCATATATGAATGAAGAATTTCTACTTACTAGTTGTGATCTAGTAACCTTTAAGTTACATTTTTGAGAATGTAGATCAAATGTTCCCCATTCATAATTACCATCTTCATATAGCCATACATCATCTATAATAATAACATCTTTATATGTGTATTTTCTTTTAGATATTTCTTCTAATTCACAATGCAAAGGAACTCTGATATCTTCATTCTTTTCATTGTCATAAGATACTTTACGAACATCGGCGCCAGGAAAATGAGCATCTAACCAAAACAATGCTGATTTTTTTATATCTGGTAATATTTTCTCAAGAACATCTGTAGAATTACCATGATGTATTGTTACTTTTGTATTACCATTAAATCTAAGAGCAGCCTTTTCGTATAACTCTGTATCTAATTCAATAGAATGTAGTTCTTCAAAACTAGGATGCAACCACTCAATAGTATCACCATGTAGTGTTCCAGTTTCAATGAAAACATTTAAGTTGAATTTAGTTTTAATTTGTTCAACATCAAATATACGCAAATCACCCATATTAAATCCTTATAAAGTTCCATTTTTTTCTATGAACACCACTAATGTAATTGTAATCAGAATACTGAGGATTGTTTTTACCCATCATTCTAGGATACATGTATAATCTATCTGTAGTATATAGACACTCTACCAGATAACAAAAAGAAGTATCTATTGTGTGAATTTCTTTTGCATTTTCTATTATCCAAGAGAAATCAAAAGTTCTAAAAAAATTTATATATTCTTTTTTATTTTCAATAACTCTATATTTTGTATCAACTTTATAATCAACCTCAATTAAATTTGGAGGTGATGCAAATATTTTGTTTACAAAAATAAATGGTTCATCTTTATCTAGACTTAAAAAATTTCTTAACTTCTCTTCTCTTTCTATATTTCTTATTGGAGAAACAAAATCTTGCCAATCTTTATGATTCATTTCAAAAAAATTATATTTAGATTCCATTACCTTACTAAAGTTTCCTATCATTTGACAAGAAAAATCTACTGGAATATAGATAAAGGAATCATTTTCTACTACAACATTTGACTTATATAAATTTTTTTCAAAATCAGTCAAAGAAGATAAGGAGACAAATGATAAATTTGGTTTTTGAATATAGTCTTTAATGTATTCATATTGCTCTATGATAGGCCAAATTATTTTATGTCCAGAATCCAATAAATGAGAAGCTACTTTTTGTAGATATAGAATATCACCTAATCCACCACTCTGTCTTATGTAAATAGTTTTAGAAATCAACCCAAACTCCATTTAAATAGTCTTTTGCAACTAATTTATATTCTGATGGTAATATCTTGCTAATATCAATGTGAGATATATTATTTATTTCACATATTAATACTTTTGGTCTATGTTTGTTGAAATCTATTCCTAGTATAGCATTTAATTCGTGCCCCTCAACATCTATTGACATTAAATCTATATGTTTAGGGCATTTTGCTTCTTCTAAAATATCTGAAGTTTTCTTACACTCTATGAATCTATTTTTATAGTCATATGGAATATAATTAGACTCTTCTATTTTATCCATAATTCCTATGGTTTCACAATCAATTATTTTGGCAATATGTTCTTTGTCTGATGCTGCATATGGACACATTTTAACTTTTAAAAATTGTTCTGGTGTTAGAATTTGTTTTAAAAGAGGAGTCAATTCATTGGTTAAAAATTCTGTTATTGGTTCAACATATATTCCAGACCATCCATTTTCTAATAATTCTATTGTATTTGACCATCCTCTAACATATTTTTCTTTGAATTCTTGATCAGTAAGTATTCTAGAATCTTCACCCATAGAAACCCAATCAATAGTTTTACCAACACCTAATTCAACTAAAAAACCATTATGGTTATCTTTGAAATAGTAATTATATAAATCATAGAGCCAAAGACTATAATCAATGTACGGTTGTTTTCTTACTGGAGATATTTTGAATACTAAACTCATGCAATTTACCTTTAATTAATCTTAAACATCCAATAATTTAACAAATCACTCATAGTTGTATCAATGCTAATAGTTGGTTTCCAATTAGTCAGTTCCAATAGATTAGAAGAGTCACCATGCTGATAATGAATGTCAATAGGACGATACAGTTTTGGACAAACTTGTTGTTTTACACCATTAAGTTTACTGATTTCTAGAAGTTTATCAGTAAAGAATTTCATTTTGTGTGGAGTATCACCACATACATTGAATATTTGTCCATTTATTCCACCAGACTCTAATTCCTTTATCATAGCCAGATAGTAAGCGTTAACAGTATCTCTTACATCCAAAACAACTCTAACGCTCTCTAGATTACCAACCTTCAACACTGGTTCTTGCATACCTTTCATAATTCTTGCAATTTGAAATGCATCAGAGGAAATTGAAAAATTCTTTCCTCTTCGTGGACCAGTATGAGAAAAAGCTCGAGTTATAAATCCCCTCAACTTTTTGTTTTCAATTCTTTCTTGAACATATAAGTCTATAGCAGCCTTAGATGCTCCATATGGATTTGCTGGTAGAATTTTGTCGTTATTGTTTATTTTTCTACCATCAATACCAATATTTCCATATACTTCTGAAGTAGAACAGAACATAAAAACACATTCTGATTGATGATCACTTATTGCTTGAATAAGATTAGCACTACCCATAATATTATCTTCAAATGTTCCTATTGGATCTATAAAACTAGATGGTGGATGAGACTGTGCTGCTAGATGGAAAACACCATCAAATTGATTTTCTTTTATAATTTTTTCAATCATTCGATAATTATTTAAATCTGCATATAAAAATGTAATATTACTATAAACTTCGTCAGAAACTACATCTCTAATATCATTTTCCATTCCATTAGTATTTCTAATCAAACCATATACTTCATGTCCCATCTTGTGTAGTAAATTTGCAAGATGTGGACCTGCAAAACCTGTGATACCTGTAATTAAAAATTTCATAATTTATCCTTACTTTTGTGTCTCTGTAGTCTTTGGATCAAACAAATAGTGATACATGATTTCATTAAATACATATTCTTCTTTCACTAACTGAGATTCTAACATTCTATCACAATAGTCTGCATCTTCAGCAAAATTCTTCTCAGGAAAACGAATTTTCTTTGCTATTTTTGTCAATACTGGATTGAGATGATTCAATGGTCTAAACTGATGTCCATTTTTCTTGAAGTGGCCACCGTTTATATTAGCATGATTAAATTTCATTACTGGATTTCCAGAAACATAATACATTCCCCAAAATCCAATTGCATCATATATTTCTTTATTGAGTTTCATAGAAATTTTAGAAAGATATGCCAATTGAACAAGATCATCATCATCAATAAAGGATACATATTTACCTTTAGCTGTATCTAGAATTTCATTTCTCTTTTGTCCTACAGTCTTTGTGCCATCGTCCTCATTGATCATAATTTCTATTCTATGTTTATATCCATAAGGCATAGTATGATTCAATAACCAAAGTAATTTATCTAAAAATTGTTTTCTGTGGGGAAGAGTCAAGATACCAATAGTCCATAACATATTAGTATTGTCTTTTTGCAAGTTATAATTCTTATTTACTATTTCTTGTATTCTTGTAAAAAATGAACGGCCATATTCCTTTGCAACATTGTAATTATGTTCGATATATGGTTTCATATTCTCATAAGTATTTTCATCAATTTGATTGATCTTTTCCATCATTTCATTGAATGACTTAAAATGTATAATACCACGAGAATCAAAACCCAATTCTCCAATGTTAGGACATCCCCAATAAACTGGAACGGTTTTTGTCAATAAGCAGTCAATCAACTTTTCAGTAAAGTACGAATTTTCTCTGCTACTTTCTACTGCAATGCTGAAATG
>Ga0114979_10002066_pt1 | contig 13549 bp, 10 predicted proteins | sample S_140625_EF_Meta_FD_87315 | JGI IMG/M metagenome (GOLD analysis project Ga0114979, IMG submission 87315) | Freshwater microbial communities from Lake Simoncouche, Canada to study carbon cycling - S_140625_EF_MetaG | ecosystem: Environmental > Aquatic > Freshwater > Lake | place: Lake... | reverse complement strand
TGTGACTGATGACATTCCTTTATCTCCCAGTAGTGCATTGGAAATGGATGAGTTTCCAAAGGGTGGTGTGAGTGTGATTTCACAGAGTGGGGGAATTTTAGGCTCTCTACTTTCGCGCGCTGCAGCTTCAGGACTAGGTCTTTCAAAGCTGGTTTCTACTAGTAATGAAGCAGATTTAGGTATGGCAGATTTTGTTGATTATTTGATTGAAGACGTGAGCACCAAAGTCATCGTCCTCTATATTGAGAGTATTCGGCATCCTGAAAAATTTCGTGCCGCAGCTTTAAGGGCAAAGCAGGCTGGCAAACCCATCGTGGTTTACAAGGTTGGTAAATCAGAGGCTGGGATTAAAGCGGCCGTATCCCATACTGGTGCCTTAGCGGGCACAGACAAAATGTATGACGCTTTATTTAAGCAAACCGGCATTATTCGTGCGAATAAGTTCTCCGATTTTTTAGATATTCCTGCAGCTCTTTCTTCGGGAAGAGTGCTCAAGGGGAAGCGAGTAGCCATTCTCACTTCTACAGGTGGTGCGGGTACTTTGGTAGCAGATAGTCTTGGCGAGTGGGGCTTTGAAACCCCCGTTCCAGATGAGAAAACAGCGGCACGACTACGTGCTTTGCAGCCAGGCGATCAAGCTGTTTTAGATCGTAATCCCATTGATGTCACTTTGGCAGGTTTACAGCCTGATTTGCTGCGCGGCGCAATTAGCGCCTTATTAGACAGTCCAACATATGATGCATTGATTTTAATTTTAGGTTCTTCGAGTTTATCTATGCCAGATTTGATGGCGGGGGCAGTTCGTGACTGCATGCAATCTAGCGATAAGCCAGTGATTGCATATGTCAGCCCTCATGCTCCGATCGCTGGCGCTTTAATGACTAAGCTTGGTGTACCGGCATTCTCTCAGCCAGAGAGTTGTAGTGTCGCTCTATCCAGTATGCTGCACGCGAATGGCTTACGAGGTGAAATCATTGCAACAGGTTCTGCAGCCAAGATTCCAAGTAGTCTAGATATTGCCTTATTACATGGATCCTTAAATGAGCATCAGGCGAAAAATCTTTTTTCTGCTTTTGGTATTCCTGGAGTACGTGAGGTAGTAGTAGAGGCGGCCAACCCAAATTTAGAATTGATTAATGGACTTGGTGATAAGTGTGTTGTAAAGATTTTGTCTGGTGCAATTATTCATAAAACAGAAGTTGGTGGTGTCGCCTTAAATGTTCCTATAGCAGAAGTACGGGCCAAGCTTGAGACTATGGCCATCGAGGTAAAAGCCAAAACGGGCTCGACTATTGAAGAGTTCTTGATTCAAGAAATGGCATCAGGTGGTATGGAGTTCATAGTGGGAATGCATCGTGACCCCCTGGGAACAGCCATCTTAGTAGGCATGGGTGGCGTTACCGCTGAGCTCTTTAAAGACACTAATATGCGTTTACTTTCGCTAGGAAAGTCTTTGAGTGAAGCGGAAGTATTGGAAATGTTGCAAGACTTAAAAACTTGGCCTTTGCTCAATGGCTATCGCGGTAGACCTCAATGCGATATTAATGCTTTAGTAAAGGCAGTCGTACAGTTTTCAGAAATGGTGGCCGCCTTAGATGATCGCCTTCTTGAATGTGAGATCAATCCTATTTTTGTCTTCCCAGCAGGACATGGAGTCAAAGCAGCAGATGGTATTGCAGTGTTCAATTAATCAGACTTTATAAATGAACTTAAGGCTAATCAACAAGACGCAATATGTCCCTTATCGAGATGGGCATGTTGCTTGGCATGAGTTTGGTGAACCAGTTAACAAGCGTGAGCCGTTAATTTTATTGCATGGTGGACATGGCAGTTGGGAACATTGGCTTCGTAATATCGATGCCTTAGCAGAGCACTTTTATGTATTGGTGCCAGATATGCCAGGCTTTGGAGAGTCCTCTTATTTTGATAGCGGGTTTCAGGCTGGAATCATGGAGCCCATGATTGCGACCTTGAATGCTTTGCTTGGTGATAGTCAGTCAATCAATATTGCGGGATTTTCTTTTGGTGGATTTGTTGCTACTCATCTAGCCAATCAGCGTAAAGGTGTTTCAAAACTTGCTCTTTTAGGAAGTGCTGGGCATGGCGGACCTCGTCGCCCAAGAGGCGAGTTAATTGCTTGGAAAGAGATTCACGCAAGTGGTGATGTAGAGAAACTGAGAGAAGTGATGCGTGAGAACCTATACCTGCAGATGCTGAGTATTTATGAAAGAGTGGATTCTGAAGCTATTCGCATTCATCAAGACGCTTGTATTGCAACCCGCTTTAGAAGTAGGCCGATTGCAAGGCCTGGCGGCTTAGCCGAGCAGCTTGACCTATATCCCGGACCGACTCTCTTAATATGGGGAGAGCATGATTTGACTTGCAATCCAGAATATCTGATTGAAAAATTAGTCAGCGGGTATGGCAATAGATCAAAAGAGCTGCTTATTGACGCTGGTCATTGGGTGCAATATGAGAAACCTGATCAAATTAACACTACTTTGATTCAATGGTTTGAGTCACGATAGACAATATGACAAGCAAAATTAATATTCATAACGAAGCAGACGTCATGGTCATCACCGTGAACAATCCCCCCATTAATGCGGGTTCAACTGAGGTTCGTCAGGGATTATTAGACGCTGTTCACCGGTTTCAAAATGATCCAAGCGCTTTGGCAGCGGTCATTATTGGAGGTGGCAATACTTTTATTGCGGGTTCGGATATCAAAGAGTTTTCTCAACCCTTAGCAGAACCCCATTTGCCCAGCGTGATAGCAGCTATTGAGGATTGTCCTAAGCCAGTTGTCTGTGCACTACATGGCGCGGCATTAGGTGGTGGTTTTGAATTAGCTTTAGGTTGTGATGCGCGTATTGCACTAGAAGGTACAGTTATTGGATTGCCAGAGGTGACTTTGGGAATTATTCCAGGTGCAGGTGGTACGCAGCGTCTGCCAAGATTAGTCGGTATTGAAAAGTCGATTGAGTTGATTTGCGGTGGAGTGCGCATTCAGGCGCAAGAGGCCCTCAAACTGGGCATTATTAATAAGCTGGTGAATGAGGATTTACTGGGTAACGCCGTTACTTATGCCAGATCGCTGATTGGTCAAAAATTCCGCATTCGAGATATTGCATCACCGAAGGCTGATGCTGCTAGCGTTTCTATTGCCTCACAAAAAGCATTAAAAGCCGGCAAGAATCGCCCTAATATTCACCTAGCCATTGAGATGATCGGTAATGCCATGACGATGCCCATAGATCAAGGTTTAGCGACTGAGCGCGATGTATTCCAAACTCTGCGGGTTGGGACGGAGGCAAAAGCGCTACGCCATCAATTTTTTGCAGAGCGTAAATTATTTAAAGCTTTAGGTACTAATGAATTAAAACCAAAATCTTTAGAGAAAATTGCTGTGATTGGTGCAGGCACTATGGGTTCTGGTATCACCATCGCTTGCCTTGCTGCTGGTTATTCAGTGCTGATGCTAGATCAGAATGAAGCTGCATTAGAAAAGGGTGTCAAGAAGGTCGCCGATTTTTATGACTCTAGAGTCACCAGTGGAAAATTATTAGCCAATAAGGCTGAAGCAATTCTGAAAGGTTTTACATTCTCTACGCAATGGACTGAGATCGCATCAGCAGATCTTGTGATTGAAGCAGTATTTGAGGATATACAAGTAAAGCATGCGGTATTTCAAAAGATTGAAGAATATGCAAATTCTGATGCGTTACTAGCATCAAATACCTCCTATTTGAATATCGATGCTATTGCAGAAAAAACCAGTAATCCGTCGCGCATATTTGGTTTGCACTTCTTTAGTCCCGCTCAGGTAATGAAGTTAATTGAAATTGTGCGTTGTAAAGCAACTTCACCAAGTGTGATTACTGCTGGACTGCAATTTGCTAAGCGCCTCGGTAAAACCCCAGTGATTAGCGCCAATGCTTTTGGTTTCATAGGTAATCGCATCTATGCTGCTTATCGTCGTCAATGTGAATTTATGCTCGAAGAGGGGGCCTCTCCCGAGCAAATTGATCAAGCTTTAGAAGAGTACGGTTTTGCTATGGGGCCATTTGCAGTTGCAGATATGTCTGGTCTAGATATCGCTTGGGCAATGCGCAAGAGTCTGGCTGCAAGCAGAAATCCAGGGCATCGCTATGTCAATATTCCTGATACCTTATGTTTAGCTGGACGCTTTGGGCGTAAAACAGGCTTAGGCTACTACCAGTATCCTCAAGGCGCTAAATCTGGCGTGGTTGATCCTCTAGTAAAACAGATTATTGAAGAAGCAAGTGCGTCCAAAGGAATAGTTAGACGCACCTTTACTGCAGAAGAAATCGTCAATCGTGTATTACTGGCAATGATGAATGAAATTGCTCATCTGGTTTCTGAAAAGATCGTTGGTGATGTAACGGATTGCGATGTTGCCTTAGTGAATGGGTATGGCTTCCCTCGTTGGTGTGGCGGCCCGGTGTTTATCGCACGCGAGATGGGGAAAGAAAAGTTAAATTTGGAGTTGCAAGAATTAGCAAATGTAAGTGGTCCTGGATTTGTAATCGCTAATACAGGTGCATTATTTAAACCCCTTTAAAAAAGGAATTTTGTATGAATCTAGAGAGACTGATGAACAAATGGTTGCTTCAAAAGACGACCTATATGCTGTTCTTTGTGTTGGGATTTAGTATCATGCTGCCACAGCTATCTTGGGCGCAACCACAAGATGCTTCGGTTGCTAAGGCAGACTCAAAAAACTATAAGATTCTTGTTGGATTTGGCGCTGGCGGAATTCCTGACTCATCATCTAGGATGATTGCGCCAAAATTGGCTGAAAAGATGAAGTCGACTGCTATCGTAGAAAGTAAACTTGGCGCTGGTGGTACGCTTGCAGCTATTGCGCTTTTGGCAGCCCCTGCTGATGGCTCAACATTATTGAGTGTATCGCCTGCACATGCTACTGCTCCTGCTATATATAAGAAGTTACCTTATGACACTTTGACTGATTTTGCTCCGATTACTTTAATTGGTGAAGGGCCAGCACTATTAGTTGTTCCAAATGATCTAAAAGTAAATAGCGTAGCAGATTTAATTGCTCTCGCTAAAGCAAATCCAGGTAAGTTGAATTATTCTTCAGCAGGAATCGGCAGTAGCTCACACTTTGCTGTTGAGTTACTTAAGATGCAAACTGGAATTGATGTTGTACACATACCTTATAAGGGTGTATCTGAGGCCTTAACTGAAGTAGTTGCAGGTCGTGTGCAGTTTCATATAACGCCCTATGCAACGGCGATTGGACTTGTTAAGGATGGCAAAGTCAAAGCGTTAGCCGTAACATCTAAGAAGCGACTATCTGAATTGCCTGATGTTCCAACAGTTTCTGAATCTGGCGCACCTCAATATGATTGGGTTTTTTGGTATGGTTTATTGGCGTCAGCGAAAACTCCACCCGAAACAATTACCTCTTTAAATAAAGAAATTGTTTCTATTTTACGATCGCCAGATATTCAAAAGCAGTTAAACCAAATGGGCGTTTCTGTTACTCCAAGTTCTCCCGAAGAGTTTAAGAAACTAATTGCCTTTGAAGTAGTCAAGTTTCAAAAAATTGCCAAAGCAGCCAATATTCAGCCTGAATAAAAAATACAATGAAATTAAAAACCAACCAGATTGATGTTGATTACTCCGTTTATGGGGAGAGAGGTCCTTGGATTATCTTGTCTCACTCACTTGGCTGTACAAAAGCAATGTGGGAGCCTCAGATTAAGATACTTGAGAAAAATTTTAGAGTCATTACATATGACACCAGAGGTCATGGAGGTTCAGGTTCAGAGGGCGGTGTTTATACCTTGGATGTATTAGCCGATGATGCCCTTGGTTTGTTAGATCACCTGGGGGTAGATAAGGTGCACTGGCTTGGATTTTCTATGGGCGGCATGATTGGGCAGACTTTTGCCTTACGGTATCCAGAGCGTCTTGCGTCAATTATTCTGGCAGATACAACAAGTGCACATACTGCAACACCAGTTTCAATGTGGGATGAGCGAATTCGTATTGCAAAGACTCAGGGCATGGACCCTCTGGTTCAGCCAGCAATTAATCGCTGGTTTACAGAAGCCTTTAGAAATTCAAATCCAGAGGTTGTGGAGTCAGTGGCATCTATGATTAGATCTACTTCAGTTGCTGGTTGGGCTGGTTGTTGTGCAGCAATTGCCTCCATTCATACGACCGATAGATTAAAAGAAATTGAGTGTCCGGCAATGGTCATTGTTGGAGAATTTGATGTTGGAACTCCACTTTCAGCGGCTCTTGAAATGCATAAGAATTTAAAGCAGTCAATATTGGTATTAATTTCTAATGCAGCCCATATGACTAATATTGAGCAGTCCGCTCAATTTAATCGAGCATTAGAGCTTTTCTTTAACGCTTTTAAATAACTTGGCTCAGTTGAATAAGAAGGTATGTTGATGCATATTGTGATTTCTGATGATTATCAAGACTGTATCCGTCAGCTGACTTGCTTTCAGAAGTTGAAAGGCCACACTGTCAAGATTTATAACGATACTGTTAGCACAACTGATGCTCTTGTAGAGCGCTATAAAGATGCGGATGCCATCGTGCTGATCCGAGAAAGAACCGTTATTACTAAAGAGTTATTGGAACGTCTGCCAAAACTCAAAGTCATTTCACAAACTGGAAAAATAGCCTCTCATGTTGATCTTGAGGCTTGCAAGGCCAGGGGTATTGTCGTAATGGATGGTAGAGGTTCAGGCGCAGCAACGGCTGAGCTAAATATGCTACTTATCTTAGCTGCACTGCGAAGATTGCTTGAAGAGGTCGCTAGATTAAAAGATGGTCAATGGCAAGGCTATTTGGGCGATCAGTTATCGGGCAAAGTATTGGGGGTTTATGGATTTGGCAGGATAGGTAAACAAGTTTGTCATTTGGGAAAAGCCTTTGGTGCTAAACCTTTAGTTTGGGGTCGCCCGAGTAGTCTAAAAAAGGCCCAAGAGGATGGCTTTGCAGTTGCAGATTCTAAAGAGACATTCTTTAGTACTAGCGATATCGTCTGTTTACAACTCAGGCTGAATGAAGAAACACGTCACATTGTTACGGCGCAAGATTTAGCCTTAATGAAACCCACTGCATTGCTAGTGAATGCAAGCCGTGCTGAATTAATTGAGTTTGGAGCTCTTGAGGCAGCTCTCATAAAGGGGCGTCCAGCCTATGCGGCAGTAGATACCTATGAGTCTGAGCCTGTGCTGGGTGCCGATCATCCTTTACTCCATTTGCCAAACTGCTTGTGTACACCGCATATTGGGTTTGTGGAAAGAGATAACTACGAGGCATATTTTGGAATCGCCTTTGACAACATTAATGCTTATGCTGCTGGTTCACCACAAAATGGTGTCAACCAATAAATGATGAAGCTGTATACCTTAAGAAATGGAAGAAAGTAAATCATGGATTTTCATTTAAATAGCGAACAAAAAGCATTTGCAGAGGCTGTATCTAAATTTGCTGAGAAAGAGTTAGCTCCTGGGGCACTAGAGCGTGCGCATAGTCCAAAATACCCTTGGGCGATTGCTCAAAAAATTAGCTCGCAGGGTTTGCTAGGCATTACTTTTCCAGAAAAAGATGGTGGCATGGGCGGAACTTTGATGGATGCTGTTATTGCAATTCAGGAAGTCGCTCTACATTGTCCAAAATCAGCTGATGTGGTTCAGGCTGGAAACTTTGGAGCGATTCGAACCTTTGTTGAATATGCAAACGAGGCACAAAAAGAACAATATCTACCAGATTTATTGGCGGGCAAGAAGATCCTGGGTTTGGGTATGAGCGAGCCCGGTGCTGGATCTGCTGTTACTGAGTTAGCTACTTCCGCAAAAAAAGTAGATGGCGGTTATTTAATTAATGGCTCAAAAGTGTTTTCAACGCATAGCCCAGAGGCCGGTGTCTTTTTGGTGTATGTTCGTTTTGGTCCAGGTCTAGAGGGTATTGGCTCTGTTTTGGTGGATCGTGATGCGCCTGGCTTAACAGTTGGACAGCCTAATAGTTTTATGAGTGGTGAAGAGTGGTCCCAGTTGTATTTTGAGGATTGCTTTATTTCTGATGGTGGACTATTACTTGGGCCTGGCGGATTTAAAAAACAAATCAGCGGATTTAATGTTGAGCGAATTGGTAATTCATCACGAGCACTTGCGCTAGGCCGCTATGCATTTAATAAGGCCAAGGAATATGCTTCAATTCGAGAGCAGTTTGGCAAACAAATATGTGAATTTCAGGGAATTCAATGGAAATTTGCAGATATGGCTGTCAAACTTGATGCAGCACAGCTGATGTTATATCGTGCTGCAGTGAATGCCGAAGCTGGGTTACCATCGGCTTACGAAACTACTGCTGCTAAGCTAATTTGTAACAATACAGGGTTTGAAGTGGCTAATGAGGCTATGCAAATTATGGGCGCGACTGGTTATAGCCAAGAAACCTTGGTTGAGTATTGTGTCAGGCGGACGCGTGGCTGGATGATTGCTGGTGGCTCGATTGAGATTTTGAAGAATAGAATTGCAGAAGAGGTATTTGACAGACGCTTTAATCAGCGGGCATAGTGAGAAGCACTAATTGATTAAATTATAAAAAAGTAAAGAGGCAGATATATGAAATATATTAAGCAATTAGCAATACTTTTAGGTTGTACTTTGATTTTCGTTTCCCATGCTTTTTCTCAGGGTGCAGATAATTATCCGGACAAGCCTATCAAAATTATTGTTTCCTTTACTGCTGGGGGAACAACTGATATTTTGGCTCGTGAAGTTGCAAACCAGATGAGTATTCGCTGGAAAGTCCCAGTGGTTGTAGAAAATAAACCTGGTGCGGCTGGTAATTTAGGTACAGAAATTGTTGGTAGAGCTGCGCCAGACGGTTATTTATTGCTGGCTAATTCGATTGGTCCAATCTCTATTAATCCTACGCTCTTTGGAAATTTGGCAGTAAACCCACAAAAGGCCTTAGATCCTGTTGCTTTGTTAGGAGACGTACCTAATATATTGGTAGTGCCTGCAAGTTCAGGGATTAAGAACTGGAAGGAGTTTCAGGCTTATGCTAAATCGAATTCTGGTAACTTAAATTATGGTTCTACTGGTATTGGTACTACCTCACATTTAATTAGTTTCTTACTCTCACAAAAGACTGGTATTGAGGCAACTCATATTCCCTATAAGGGAGCCGAGGCAACTCGAGATTTAATCGCAGGACGTTTGCAATTTATGTTTGCTACTGCACCGTCAGTAATTCCACTCATTAAGGCTGGACAACTAAATGCAATCGCAGTGTCGTCGAAGAAGCGTATTACTGCGATGCCTGATTTGGCCACCCTGAATGAATTGGGAGTTGATATTGCTACTGGTGCATGGTTTGGTTTATTCGCTCCAGCAGGCACTAATCCAGCGATTGTGAAAAAGTTAAATGAGACCGTTGTTAGTATTTTGGATGAGCCTGCTATTCGTACGAAGTTATTAAGCTTAGGGGCTGATCCAATTCTGATGAATGTTCAGGAATTTACTAAGTTTGTCCGAGGCGATTTTGCGTTATGGGCGCCGATTGTTAAAGCGTCTGGGGCAAAACCTGAGTAAATCATGACCCTTTTAGAAGAATTTGGGCAGTTCATAGAAGGTAGTTACCAAACTACCTTCTCTCAGGAAACGCTTCACAGTGCTCGTCGTGCTTTATTGGATTGGCATGGTGCATTAATTGCTGGTGCGGATACTGATGCCGCATCACGATTAAGGGATGCTTACAGCGAGGAGTTTGGTGCAGGGCAATGTTCAGTTGCCGGAAGCCAGAAGAAGGTCTTTGCGAGAGCTGCTGCTTTTATGAATGGCACCATCTCGCATATTGCTGAGTTTGATGACATATTTAGAGATGGCGCTTACCATCCTGCTTGTCCAACCATTTCTGCTGCGTTTGCGTTAGCAGAGTCTCGTAATGATTCTCTAGACAATTTACTGCATGCCATCATTATTGGCTATGAGGTATCTACTCGTATTAGCAAGGTCATACAGCCAAGCCATTATCGCTATTTTCATACAACAGGAACTGCGGGTGTGTTTGGTGCGGCCGCTGCCTGCGCCTATCTTTTAAGACTGAATGCTACGCAAGCATGTAATGCATTGGCTACTGCAGGTACTTTTGCTAGCGGACTGCAGCAGGCATTTCGGTCTGACTCGATGACTAAGCCGATGCATCCAGGGCATGCTGCAGAGGTTGGTTTAAATGCGGCACTGACAGCGCATGCTGGTATGACGGGTACCCCTGATTTATTGGAGGGCGACGCTGGATTTGGTGCGGCCCTTTGTGAAAATCCTCGATGGAATGAGTTGTTCGATGGTTTAGGCACAAGTTGGAATATCGAGCAGGTGACATTTAAGAATCATGGTTGCTGTGGACATAACTTCCCTGCAATTGATGCAGTAGCTTATTTACTCAATGAGCACCCCATTGATCCAGAGCAAATTAAAAAAATTCGTGTCGGTGGGTATAAGGCAACCGCTGAGGTATGCCACTATGTGCATCCTCAGACGCCCTTTGAGGCAAAGTTCAGTTTGACTTATACGGTGTCTGCCAGAATTATCCTGGGGCGGGTAAGAGAGCGAGCATTTCTGGAGAAGGCCTTGGCCAATCCTCAGATTCACTCCATGGAAGAAAAGATTGAGTTAGTAGTTGATCCAGAATGTGCCGCTAAATTTCCATTACATCGATCAGCTAAGGTGGAGATAGAGATGAATGACAGCACAATTTATCAGCATCATCAATTAACTCGTCATGGTGATCCAGATGAGCCATTAAGCGATCAGGAATTGGTGGATAAATTTCATGAGTTGGCGGAACCAAGAGTCGGCCTTCAGATCGCTCAGACCCTCTCAGGTGGTGTATTAGGGGGCCAAGGTTTATCGGTTCGAGATTTGGCTAAATTATGGTCAAAAATGAGTTATTGAGCCTTTCAATCATTAAAATATCCTCATTACACCACTAGGTAGAAATCATGAATTTAGGTCGCTTGCAACTGCCCTCTCTACAGAATCAAGTCACTCCAGAAGAGTGGCGGGCTCGCGTCGATTTAGCGGCATGTTATCGCTTGATAGCCCATTATGGAATGTCAGACATGATGGCAAATCACATTACGATTCGTGTCCCAGGTGAAGAGGACGCATTTTTAACGAATCCCTATGGAATGATGTATGAAGAAATGACGGCTTCTTGCTTTCTGAAGATTAGTCATGATGGTGAAGTATTGTTTAAGCCAGATTTTGGAGACTTAAATTATGGCTTCAATAAGCCAGGATACATACTGCATAGCGCTGTTCATAAGGCACGCCCTGAAGTAGATTGTGTTATTCATACTCACACACCTGCTGGCATGGCTATTTCATCCCTGAAGTGTGGTTTGCTACCAATTAATCAAACATCCATGCGCTTTTTAAAGATTAGCTACCACGACTATATGGGTGTAGTGCTGGATATGACAGAGCAAGAAGTGTTATTGCGTGATTTAGGAAATGCGGAAGCAATGATTTTACGAAATCACGGTTTACTAACTGTTGGTAGGACAGTCGGTGAAGCATTTAATTGGATGCATCGTCTTGAAATGTCTTGTCGAGCTCAGTTAGCGGCGATGGCTTGTAATACCCCCCTACAAGAAGTCCCAGCCGCGGTATTAGAAGAGACCTATATGAACTATCAGCCTCAAACTCGTCGTCCATATGGTTTGATGGAGTGGCCGGGCTTGTTAAGGTTTGTAGAGCGTATGGATCCGAGCTTTAAAGACTAACTTAAGAATTGTGAATTTGAGGTAGCATCGCCTGTTGAGGGTTAGGCATTTGGCCCTGAATAGATAGCAGTCAGTAAGTAAAAAATAAAAATACAAAAGCGTTATCGCTAAACATTGGAGACATCAATGCAGAACATCTTATTCCAGAGAGGAAGCTTTGCGCTTCTCTTGCTCTGTTGCTCATTTTGGGTAAGTGCACAAACTTATCCAAGTAAGACCATTACCTTGGTTGTCCCTTTCGCCCCTGGGGGGAACGTCGATGTCATTGCAAGGTCAATTGCACCTTCTTTATCGAAAGTTACCGGCCAATCAGTTGTAGTTGAAAATAGGGCTGGAGCGGGTGGCTCGATTGGATCAGCTTATGTAGCCAGAGCAGAGCCCGATGGACATACCTTACTCGTTGCAACCACAAATACGATTTCAGTATTGCCTTATATGTTGAAATCCCCCCCGTATAAGCCAGACGGTTTTGAGCCAATTGGCCTAGCAGCAGTTTCGCCATTGGTATTGGTAGTGCGTAAAGACGATAAACGTTTCACAGATGCTAAATCTGTTTTACAAGCTGCTAAAAATGAACCAGGGAAAGTATCAGTCGGTCATGCTGGTCAGGGCACATCGAATCACATTGCTATTTTGCGAATGGAAGATGCTACTAAAGCCAATTTTAATGTCATTCCCTACAAAGGATCGGCCCCTGCATTAACCGACTTGATGGGTGGTCAGATAGATTTTGTTGTCGATCAAATTACCAGCTCTAAGCCTTTTGTAGACTCTGGTAGCTTGCGAATTTTGGCTGTACTTTCTAGGGAGAGAGATCCTGGATTGCCTGATTCACCTACCTTGCGTGAGGCAATGGGTGTTGATCTTGATGCCAGTACTACAGCAGGTATCTTGGCCCCATTAGGTACCCCGCCAAATGTAGTGAAATCACTCAATGCATCTCTCAGGAAAGCGATCGATGATAGCGGAGTCCGTGGACGTTTAAGGGTATTAGGTAGTACTGCTAAATCATCTACCCCTCAAGAGTGGGCTGCCATGTTGAATCAAGAGGCTAGCAATTCCCAAGCTTTACTTCAGGCCGGAAAAATTAAGGCCGAATAATTGATATGACTCGTAATTGTTTGCCCCCAAAAACTGATTACTCTTCAGTCAATTTTTTAGTTCCAGCTGGTGCTTGTGATAGTCATGTCCATATCTTTGGGCCTTTTGCCCAGTTTCCGTTAGCAGAGGATCGTAGTTATACCCCTCAAGAATTTTTGCCTGATCAATTTATCGCTCATTTAGATCGCATTGGTTTTGCAAGAGGTGTTTTAGTTACTGCAAGTGTTTGTGGAACGAATAATGGCTCTTTGTTGCAGGGCCTAGAGCAATACCCCGATCGTTTTAGAGGGGTTGTCGTACCCGATATCAATGTAACGGATCAAGAATTAGACCGTTGGCATGCACTAGGAGTGAGGGGCGCTCGTTTTAATCTACTTCAAATTGATGGTAAGCCCATGTATCGCAATGGGGTTGGTCTAGAAGTTTTAAAAAAATTAGCCCCAAAATTTGCCGAGCGGGGTTGGCATGCTCAGATTTGGGCTCATGCACCAGATTTACCAGAACTAGCGCCACAACTTCTTCATTTGGGTTTGCCATTAGTGATTGATCATATGGGACGTATGAATACCAGCCACGGAGTCAATCATCCCGGCTTTCAGTTTCTATGCCGCTTATTAGCTGAAGACAAAGGATGGG
>Ga0114979_10002065_pt1 | contig 13551 bp, 6 predicted proteins | sample S_140625_EF_Meta_FD_87315 | JGI IMG/M metagenome (GOLD analysis project Ga0114979, IMG submission 87315) | Freshwater microbial communities from Lake Simoncouche, Canada to study carbon cycling - S_140625_EF_MetaG | ecosystem: Environmental > Aquatic > Freshwater > Lake | place: Lake... | reverse complement strand
TGGCGAACAACACGTCGCTCACGTACTCCGGCGCCGATGCAGCCAACTACGCTGGCGCCATCGTCACCGGCACCACCGCCGGCGACCGCGCGCTGGTCTTCACTTCCGGCGCGGGCAACGGCAACCTCACCCTCAGCGGCACGGTGGGCGGCACCGGCGACCTCGTCATCGGCGCGGCCAACGGCTCCACCGCCACGACGACCCTTGCATTCGCGCTGGGAACGCTGGCCGGTCGCACCGTCATCGAGGACGCCAACGTCGCGATCAACACCCAGGCGTCGATCGGCGCCGCGGGCCTCTCGCTCACCGGCGCCAATGTCACGCTCGGCACCGGCATCACGCTTGGCGCAGGCCAGGATCTCGTGGTTTCCACGGCATCCACGCTCACCGGCGCCGCCGGCGGCGGGAACAAGGCATTCACCGTCGATTCCGCCATGAGCGGCGGCGGCAATCTCTCGCTCGACCGTATCAACATGCGCGTCACCGGCGCCACGTCTGCGTACACGGGCGGCGTCACGCTCGCCGGCACCTCGACGCTCACCACCGGCAACCAGCAGTGGCTGACCAACGTGGCTTCCATCACGCTCGGCAACGGAACATCGCTGATCTACGACGGCACCGTGGCAGGCAACTACTCCGGCCCGCTGAATGCAACGGGCGCGTCGGCCACCATCGCCACATCCGGCGCGACCGCGGGCAACTTCACCGTGGATGGCACGGTGACCGCCACGGGCGACGTGGTCGTCTCGGCGCTCAACGGTTCCACCGCCACCACGACGCTTGCGTTCGACAACGCCAGCAGCATCACGGGCCGCACCGTGATCAATGGCTCCAAGGCCAGGATCGACACCGCGTTCTCCGTCGGCACCGACGGCCTCACGCTCACCGGCGGCGACCTCACGCTCGGCACGGCGCTGACCCTGGGCGCCGGACAGGCGTTCGCCGTGAACGGCACATCCAGCGTCTCCGGCACCGGCGGCGCCAACACGGCATTCAACGTCAACGAGGCGATGTCCGGCACGGGCACGCTGTCCGTCTCCGGCGTGGAACTCTCCGTCGGCGCAGCCACTTCCACCTTCACCGGCGGCATCGCGCTGAAGGCCGGATCCACTGCCACCACCGGCAACGCCGCGTGGATCGGCAGCCTCGGTTCGCTCACGCTCAATGCCGACGCAACGGCCACGCAGTTCACCTACACCGGCAACGCCACTGCCACCTACGACGGCACGCTGATCTCGGGCGGCACCGCCGCAGCCATCGTCGCCACCTCCGGCGTCGGCACCGGCGCGCTCAACTTCACCGGCACCGTCGACGGCAGCGGCGACCTGGTCTTCAAGGCACTCGCTGGCTCCACGGCCACCACCACGCTCGCCTTCACCTCGAGCACCTTCACCGGTACCACGGTGATCGACACCATGTCCGCAGCCGTGAACACGCAGGCGTCGGTCGGCGGTGCCGGCATGCGGATCCTCGGTTCGCAGGTGGATGTCGGCGCAAACCTCTTGCTCGGTTCCGCGCAGTCGCTCACCATCGGCGGCACCACCACGCTCACCGGCACGTCCGCAGGCACCACCACCGCACTGGTGGTCAACGGCGGCCTCAACGTCTCGGGCGGCCCGGCCGACCTCACCCTCTCCAAGCTCACGGCCTCGATCGGCGACGGCGCGGCATCCAACTTCGCCGGCAACGTCACGCTGACCTCGGGCTCCGTGTTCACCGTCACCGACAGCGCAGACCTGGGCAACGCCTCGGTCTTCTCCGACGCGCTCAACTCGGGCGGTGCCGTGACCGTCGGCGGCGACGGCACGCTCGCGAGCATCGGCAGCATCGGCAACGCGTTCAAGGGCATTCTTGCGCCCGGCTCACGGGACAATGCCGCCGCCTCGACGCTGATCACCACGGGCGACGTGTACCTGGATTCCACGTCCACCGCCCGCTGGTACCTGCTCGACTCCACCGGCAAGTCCGATCGCCTCGAAGCCGGCGGCTCGTTCGTCCTCAACGGCTCCGCCGCGAAGATCGTCTACGACGAGGATTACTATTCGGGCAGCCTCATCCCCACGGCCGGCACCACGGTCGATTACGTGATGGCCACCGCCGGGACCCTCAACGGCACCTTCGGCACGGTGGACGTCGTCACCGTGGACCCGCTCACCGGCCTCTCCACGGAGCACGCGGTGAACGCCAACGGCGCCACCTACTTCATGGGCGGATCCTTCGAGGTGAGCTACGCGAACAACGAGTTCAAGCTCGCCATCACCGGGCAGGGCGCCGATTACCCGCTGCCCGCGGGCACCACCAGCACCAACGTGACGGTGGACGTGCAGGTGGGCAGCAAGACGGTGGCGCGCAACGCCAACGTCGGCACGGTGAACAACAGCCAGATCAACGCGTCGGCTGCCGCATACACCGCGCTCGCCACCGGCCCGTCCGACCCGGACGAGCAGTACGTGGCCACGCAGATGCTGCTCCTCACGCCCGGCGCGTTCGCAAGCGCAGGCGTTGCGATCTCGGGCCCGACGAATCCCTACGCGCTCCCCAACGTCACCATGAGCCAGCTCTTCCAGGCCGGTGACGTTGCCATGAAGCGCCTGATGCAGCTCCGCGAGACGCCCGCCGCGCCGGCCGCCACGCAGGAGTCCACCACCATGCTCCTGAGCCAGAAGGGCGGCCTGACCGACCAGGAAGCGCTCTCCTCGCCGGCAAGCTCGGCGGTCGTCACCACGCCCACGTCCGTCAACTTCGGCGCGCCGATCAATGGCACCACTCCCGACCAGGGCATGCGCTGGTGGACGCGCGGCTACGGATTCACGGAACGCGTGCAGGAAGACAGCTGGGCCAAGACCAACTACGACTCCGCCACCGGCGGCGTGATGCTCGGCGGCGACATGGTGCTCGGCAACGGCGCCATCGCCGGCGCGTACGTGGGCTACATGCCCGGCAGCGTCGACATCACCGGCGGCCTCGTGGACGAGACCGATACGACGAACGGCCTCAACTTCGGCGTCTACGGCAGCTGGGTGCCTGACCAGGGCGCCTGGTACGTGGAGGCGGCGGCGCAGGGCGGCTACGCCGGCATCGACCGCACGCGTGACCTCTACATCCCCGGCGTCGTGCGCACCGCCACCTCCAGCAACTCGCTGTGGGCAGCGTCCGTCAGCTCCGAGATCGGCATCAACACCCGCCTCGGCGGCGATGCGTTCCTGCAGCCGCACCTGGGCCTCGCGGCCGGGTACGTCACGCAGGACGGCTACACCGAGGATGGCGCCGGCAGCGCCAACCTGAACGTCTCCGGCCAGACCGCCGTCCTGCTGCAGCCGAGCCTCGGCACGCGGTACATGCAGAGCATCCGCATGGGCCGCGACGTGCTGAGCCCGTACGTGGGCGCTGCAGCCACGCTCAACGCACCTGTCGGCGACTGGGGCGTCACCGCCACCAACGCGTACAGCTCGATCCCCGGCTACAGCGTGTACGGAAGCCCGGACACGATCTTCGGCGGCAGCTTCGAGCTGGGCCTCGAATTCGCGTCCTACAGCGGCATCACCGCGTTCTGCCAGTTCAACGGGATGATCTTCGAGAACCAGCAGCAGTACGGCGGCCAGATCGGAATCATCGTCCCGTTCTGAAACAGGCGCTCCTGGAGCCTGCTATCCGCGTCACGCGCACGTCGAATGCCCCTCCGGGCTCGGCACGTCGTTCGCCGCGCTCGGTGACCGACACATCGAATTGGCGGCAATCTTTCCTTAATTGGTGCACCGGGCTCGTCTTGCATCCGTACGGTTGAAGACCTGCCGGAAGTGCAATTTGAGATCCAGAAACTCTTTCAAAGGAGAGCGCTATGAAATTGGCATTCGGTTCCCTCGCGTGCGTCCTGCTCGCCGCCTCCACCGCCTTCGCGGGCACGACCTTCTCGTTCACCAACCAATGGTCCGGTGGCGGTCAAGGCCTCTTCCACATCACCAACGACACCAACCAGCCCATCCAGGGCTGGACGCTGCAGTTCGACTGGACCGCCGACATCACCAGCGTGTGGAACGGCACCGTGCAGTCGCACGTGGCCAACCGCTACCGGATCGTCAATGCCGACTACAACGCCACCATCGCGCCCGGCGCGTCCGTGGATGTCGGCTGCGTGGCCAACTTCGCGGTCGCCGGCGTGCTGCCGACGTCCATCACCATCTCGCCGGTGGTCCAGTGCCGCGGCGACGTGAACCTCGATTCCAAGGTGGATTCCGGCGATGTCGGGGCGATCCTTGGCAATTGGGGAAGCACCTCCGCGGTGTATGACCTGAATGCCGACGGCATCACCGACAGCGCCGACCTCGCCGTGGTGCTCGGCGCATGGGGTGACTGCGCAGGCGGTGGCGGCGGCACGGGAGGCGGCGGCACGGGAGGCGGCGATACGGGCGGCGGCGGTGGTGGCGGTGGCCCCGTCATTCCCGTCGTGACGAGCCCGACCACGGCCAGCGGAACCGTTGGCGTGGCGTTCAGCTACCAGATCACCGCGAGCGGCACGCCGACCTCGTTCGGCGCTTCCGGACTGCCCGCCGGGCTCTCCGTGAACGTCACGAGCGGCCTGGTCTCCGGAACACCCACGCTTGCGGCAACCACGAACGTGGCGCTGTCGGCAGGCAACTCGGCCGGAACCGCGAGCGGGTCGCTGGTGATCACCATCTCGCCGGCGAGCGCGCCCGGAGACTTCAACTACGCGGAAGCGCTGCAGAAGTCGCTGTACTTCTACGACTCGCAGCGCTCGGGAGACCTGCCTGACGGCTTCCGTGTCCCGTGGCGCGGCGACTCCGCACTTGCCGACGGAGGCGATGTCGGCATCGACCTGACCGGCGGCTACTACGACGCCGGCGACCACGTGAAGTTCGGCCTGCCGATGGCAAGCTCGCTCTCGCTGCTCGCGTGGGGCGGCATCGAATACGGCGCGGCGTACGAGAAGACGGGCCAGAAGCCCGCGCTGCTCGATGCGGTTCGCTGGGGAACGGACTTCATCATCAAGGCCCATCCGTCCGCCAACGTGCTGTACGGTCAGGTCGGAAACGGTTCGCTGGACCACAGCTACTGGGGTCCGTGCGAGACCATGAACATGGCGCGGCCTTCGTACGCCATCACCGCTGCCAAGCCGGGCTCCGACCTGGCCGGCGAATCCGCGGCAGCCATGGCGGCGGCCAGCATGCTGTTCCGCAGCAGTGACCCCGCATACGCGGACAAGCTGCTGGCGCACGCACGCACGCTGTTCGACTTCGCCGACACCTACCGCGGCAAGTACTCCGACTCCATCACCGACGCCGCCATCTACTACAACTCGTGGTCCGGCTACTACGACGAGCTCGCATGGAGCGCGGCATGGATGTACCGCGCCACCGGCGAGGCGTCGTACCTCGCCAAGGCGGAGGCCATCTACAGCCAGAACATCGCCGGCCTGCCGCTGAAGTGGACGCACAACTGGGACGACAAGACCTACGGCGTCACCGTGCTGCTGGCGCAGCTCACCGGCAAGGCCTCCTACAAGGCCGCGGCGCAGAAGTGGCTCGACTTCTGGACCGTCGGCGACAACGGAAGCCGCATCGCCTACACGGCAGGCGGACTGGCATGGCTCGACCAGTGGGGCTCGTTGCGCTACGCGGCCAACACGTCCTTCCTGGCGCTGGTGTATGCCGACCGTGTCGGCGATGTGGGCACGCGCTACCGCGACTTTGCGCGCAGCCAGATCGACTACATGCTCGGCAAGAATCCCAACGCGCGCAGCTACGTGGTCGGGTTCGGCGTGAATCCGCCGGTCAACCCGCACCATCGCGGCGCGCACGGATCCTGGAACGGGAGCATGACCACGCCCGCCGCGTCGCGGCACATCCTGTACGGCGCGCTGGTCGGCGGTCCGAGCACCACCTCGGATTCGTCCTACACGGACGATCGGAGCAACTACATCTGCAACGAGGTGGCGCTGGACTACAACGCCGGCTTCACCGGCGCCGTGGCCCGGCTCGCACAGGACTCCACGGGCGTTCCCGTGGCGAACTTCCCGCCGGCCTCCGAGTCGGGATCGATCGACGACGAGTTCTTCGTCGAGGCCTCCATCAACCAGCAGGGCACCGGATTCACCGAGATCCGCGCGCTCGTGAACAATCGTTCCGCCTTCCCGGCCGTGGGATCCAGCACCCTCTCCATCCGCTACTTCGTGGATCTCTCGGAACTGTTCGCGGCCGGCTACGACCAGACGTCCGTGGTCGTGAGCGGCAACTACATCCAGAACGGCACCGTGGCCCCGGTGCTGAAGGTGTACGACGCGGCGCGCAGGCTCTACTACGTCGACGTGAGCTTCGTGGGCACGTACATCGCGCCGGGCACCGGAAGCTCGTACTGGCGCGAGGCGCAGTTCCGCATGACGCTGAAGACCGGTGTCCCGGCCTCGGCGTGGAGCGCGGCGAACGATCCATCCTTCGCCGGGCTCGGAGCCGGAAACGCAAGCATGGTCAAGACCAGCAGGATCGCGGTCTACGACAATGGCGTCCGACTGACCGGAGTGCTTCCGTAAGCGCACCTGCGCCCTGGTCGCGTGCGTCGCCTATCCGCCGAGGTACGCCTCGAGGATCGCGCACGCGGCCAGGGCATCGCGCAGTTCCTTCTTCTCCCGGTGCGTCCGCCCGCTCTGGGCCATCCGCTGGTCGGCCTCGAAGCTCGAGAGCCGCTCGTCGTGGAAGTGCACCGTGATCCTCAGCCGCGCGCCGAGCGCCGCGCCGAATTCGCGCACGTCCTTCGCCGCCGCGCCTTCCGTTCCGTCCATGTTGATGGGAAGCCCCACCACCAGCGCGTCGGGGCCGTGGCGGTCCACGGCCTTCGCCAGCGCGTCCATCAGCGCCGGCCCGCGCGGCACCTGCAGCACCTCCACCGGCTGCACGATGCGCAGCACGTCATCGCCAGCGGCCACGCCGGTTCGCTTCGCACCGAGATCGATGGCCAGGTAGCGCATGCGGTCAGCGCAGCGCCTCCGGCACCAGCGCGGCGATGTCCTTGACCTTCTCCGCCATGTCCGCGCGCACCACCAGCGTTGCGTCCTTGGTCCGCACCACGATCACGTCCTGCAGGCCGATCGTGGCGATCACGTGGGAAGGATCGTCGCTCAGCGCCAGCACGCCTGCGCTGCCCAGGTGCACGGCCTTCGCGTTCGTGCGGTTGCCGTCGTCGTCGGCGGCGAGCGTCTCGCCGTAGCTCGGCCAGCTCCCCACGTCGCGCCACTCCACGCTCATGGGCACCACGCACACCTGCAGCGCAGGGTCCTTGGCGGCGGGCTCCATCAATGCGTAGTCCACGCTCGTCTTCGGCAGCTGCGGGTAGATGCGCTCCACCGTGGCGCGCGCCTTGGGCGTGCCCCAGGCGGCGCGGATCTCGCGCATGCCCGCGGCCGTCTCTGGTTTGAAGCGCTCGAGCGCCTCCAGCACCGTCCGTGCGCTGAAGACGAACATGCCGCTGTTCCAGCCGAATCCGCCGCTCGCCAGGTATTCCTCCGCGCGCGCGCGGTCGGGCTTCTCCACGAACCGCTTGGCGCGGAACGCACCGTCGAAGCCGGCGATCGCGTCGCCGCGCTCCACGTAGCCGAAGCCCGTGGCCGCGAAGGTGGGCGTGATGGCGAACGTCACCAGCCGCGTTGGGTCTTTCTCCACCAGCCGGAAGCCCAGGTCCATGGTGCGCTCGAACTCGTCCTGCGGCGTGATGAGGTGGTCGCTCGTCAGCACCGCGAACACCGCATCGGGGTCGTCCTTGCCCACCACCGCGGCGCCGAACGCCACGGCGTTCACCGTGTCGCGGCCCATCGGCTCGCCGAGGACGTGCACGTCGTCGATCCACGGGATGTCCTTCCTGATCAATGCGCGGTACTTCTCGCCCGCGCAGACGTAGCGGTTGGCCTCGGGCACCAGGGTGCGGATCCGCTCCGCGGCCACCGAGAGCAGGCTGCTGCCCTCGATCAGCCGCAGCAGCTGCTTCGGCACCGCCTGCCGGCTCATCGGCCAGAGCCGCGTGCCGGAACCGCCTGCCATGATCATCGCGTAGCGCATGGTGCGTAGGATAGGCCCCGGCAAGGAAGCCCCATGATCACCCAACTCACCGGAACCCTGGTCGCCATCGACGACGGCGCAGCGCACGTGCAGGTGGCGGAACTCACCTACGAGGTGCTGGTCCCCGCCGCGGACTCCATGGCGCTCGCCGCGCGCATCGGCCAGCCGGTCCGCTTCCACACGCTCCATTACCTGGAGGGGCAGGGGCAGGGCTCCAGCTTCTGGCCGCGCCTCATCGGCTTCCAGACGGCCACCGACCGCGCCTTCTTCGAGCTCTTCACCACCGTGAAGGGCATCGGCAACCGCAAGGCGCTGCGCGCGCTCCAGCTGCCCTTCGCGCAGGTGGCCGAGGCCATCGCCGCGCGCGACCACGGCATGCTGCAGACCCTTCCCGAGATCGGCAAGCGCACCGCCGAGACCATCTGCGTCGAGCTCAAGGGCAAGGTCGACCCGTTCGTGCGCGAGCTCGGCGGCACGCGTCCCGCCGCCGGCACCAAGTCCGCGCCGCGCCCGACCACCGCCGAGGGCAAGCTCATGGCCGCCGCGCGCGACGCCGTCGAGGTGCTGGTGCAGCTCGGCCACTCGAAGCCCGCCGCACGCGACATGATCGAGCGCGTCCTCGGCCGCGAGGACCTGCCGGCCGACGCCACGCCGGAAGCGCTCGTCGAGCACGCGCTGCGCTGAATCCGTACTCGGTTGCGCTGAATCTGTACCCGGTTGCGCTGAATCCGTACCCGGTTGCCCTGAATCCGTACCCGGTTGCCCTGAATCCGTACCCGGTTGCATTTGCACGATTTGAAGGCAGACCCGACGGTGCTCAGGGGATGCCATCCCCCGCGCACTCACGCATCCCGCGTCGGCCACCCGCTCGCCTTCGCCAGTGCCGCGCGCAGCCGAGCGGTGATCTCCTTTGGATCGCGCACGCCCTCCGCCGCGAAGTCGAACGTCCCCACGTACTGCACCACCGCACGCCCGCGCGGCACGAACGGATCGACGAGCGCATTGCCCAAGGTCGGCGTCCCGTGGATCCACAGCACCACCACCGGCGCCTTGGTCAGCGCCACCAGCGTGCCCGTTCCCTCGGCAAACGGTGCCAGCACGCACGGCGGCCGCTCGATGGCGCCCTCCGGGAACACGCCCACCACGCCGCCACCCTTCACGTGGCGCACCGCCTCGCGCAGCATGCCGGCATCCGCCGCGGTGTAGGTCACCGGCAGCACCCCGAGCGCGCGCCAGAACGCGCCGAACGCGGGATGCATCTGCTCCGCGGCCATCATGAACCGCACGCGCCGCGGCATGGCGAACTGCATCAGCGGCGGATCGAGACCGCTCGCGTGGTTCGCCACCACCACGAACCCGCCTTCCGGAATCTTCATCCCCTCGAACCCCACCCAGCGCGTCCGGTGCACGAACCGTGCCAGCGGGCGGAACACCGCCTCCAACCCCGCAAGCCATCCGCCCCACACCAGCCGCTCGCCCGACCGCGCGCGCACCACGAACCCCACGGCCACCAGCACCAGGAGCGCAAGCACCGCACCCGCCACCAGCGCGCCCATGGCGCCAAGCACCCGCCACACCACGCCCGACGCATCTGCCAACGGCAGCACGGCTTGCGCGAGGAGTTGGCTCGTTCCGGCCGTCATTCCCGGTGGTGTACACGCAGCGCGGATTCGCCCGCCCGCTTCCGCTATCCTCCCGCAAGTTTGGGCCCTGCGCGCGCCGCGCGCACCCCAGACGCGCGCACCGCTTCTTTCCGCCGGCCCCCCGCCGGCACCACACGATGCCCCGTCGCACAGACATCAACACGATCCTGATCATCGGTTCCGGCCCCATCGTCATCGGCCAGGGCTGCGAGTTCGACTACTCCGGCACCCAGGCGTGCAAGGCGCTCCGCGAGGAGGGCTACCGCGTGGTGCTCGTCAACTCGAACCCCGCCACCATCATGACGGACCCGGCATTCAGCGACCGGACGTACATCGAGCCGATCACGCCCGAGACGGTCGAGAAGATCATCATCAAGGAGAACGAGCTCGGCTCGCCCATCGACGCGCTGCTCCCCACGCTCGGCGGGCAGACCGCCCTCAACTGCGCGTGCGCGCTCTGGGACAAGGGCATCCTGCAGAAGCACGGCGTGGAGATGATCGGCGCCGACCGCGAGGTCATCCACCGCGCCGAGGACCGCGAGGCGTTCCGCCGGATCGTCGAGCGCCTGGGCCTGAAGCAGCCGCTCAGCCGCACCGTCACCAACCTGGACGAGGCACGCGAGTTCCTGAAGGAATGCGGCCTCCCCGCCATCATCCGCCCGGCGTTCACGCTCGGCGGCACCGGCGGCGGCATCGCCTACAACCTCGAGGAATTCGAGGACATCATCCGCCGCGGCCTCTCGGCCAGCATGATCGGCCAGGTGCTCATCGACAAGAGCGTCCTCGGCTGGAAGGAATACGAGCTCGAGGTGGTGCGCGACCGCAAGGACAACTGCATCATCGTCTGCGGCATCGAGAACATCGATCCCATGGGCGTGCACACCGGCGACAGCGTCACCGTGGCCCCCATCATGACGCTTTCCGACAAGGAGTACCAGCGCATGCGCGATGCGGCGTTCGCCATCATGCGCGCGGTGGGCGTGCAGACCGGCGGCAGCAACGTGCAGTTCGGCATCTGCCCGGAGACGGGCGAGATGGTGGTCATCGAGATGAACCCGCGCGTCTCGCGCAGCTCGGCGCTCGCCTCCAAGGCCACCGGCTTCCCGATCGCGCGCATCGCGGCGAAGCTCGCCGTGGGCTACTCGCTCGACGAGCTCACCAACGACATCACCGGCAACACCAGCGCCTGCTTCGAGCCCTCCATCGACTACGTGGTGGTGAAGATGCCGCGCTGGACCTTCGAGAAGTTCCCCGAGGCCGACGAGACGCTCACCACGCAGATGAAGTCCGTGGGCGAGGCCATGGCCATCGGCCGCACCTTCAAGGAGGCGTTCCAGAAGGTGATCCGCAGCATGGAGGTGAAGCGCTTCGGCTTCGGCCTCGACAACAACGACCGCTGGCTGCGCCACGTGCGCGCCGGCGCCGCCGCCGCAGGCACCGCCACCAGCACCGAGACCAAGGTCCTGCGTCCCACCGAGGCCGCCTCCGCCGACTGGCCGATCCCCGAGGAGACGCTCCTCCGCAAGCTCTCGGTGCCGAGCCAGGGCCGCCTGTACTTCGTGCGCTACGCGCTCAAGATGGGCTGGGGCGTCGACCGCGTCTACGAGATCACCAAGATCGACCGCTGGTTCCTCCGCCAGTTCGAGGAGCTGGTGCGCTTCGAGGACCGCATCCTCTCGGTGAAGAGCCCGGAGGCCTGCCCGCGCGAGCTGATGTTCACCGCCAAGCAGCACGGCTACAGCGACGCGCAGCTCGCCAACGCGTGGCTCGGCGAGATCTCGCCGAAGTCCATCCTGGCGGTCCGCGCGGTGCGCAAGGGCATGGGCATCGAGCCCGTCTACAAGCTGGTCGACACGTGCGCCGCCGAGTTCGAGGCCGCCACGCCCTACTACTACAGCACCTACGAGGAGCCGTACTCCCTCGCCGGCCGCACCGTCACCGACGACGAGGTGCGCATCACCCGCACGCCGAAGGTCATCATCCTCGGCGGCGGCCCCAACCGCATCGGCCAGGGCATCGAGTTCGACTACTGCTGCTGCCAGGCCGCGTTCGCCGCGGACGAGATGGGCTTCGAGAGCGTGATGATCAACTCCAACCCGGAGACGGTCAGCACGGACTTCGACACCAGCGACCTCCTGTTCTTCGAGCCGCTCACGCTCGAGGACGTGCTCAACGTCGTCGAGCGCCTCAACGGCGGCGGCATCGACAAGGCCGACCGCTCCGGCGGCGTGGTCGGCTGCATCGTGCAGTTCGGCGGCCAGACGCCGCTCAACCTGGCGCACGGGCTGGTGACCGCGGGCGTGCCCATCATCGGCACCGGCGTCGAGAGCATCGACCTTGCCGAGGACCGCGACCGCTTCAAGGCCGTGCTCGAGGAACTGGGCCTGAACCAGCCTCCCTCGGGCATCGCGCGCAGCCTGGAGGAGGCCGTCACCGAGGCCACGCGCGTCGGGTACCCGGTGCTCGTGCGCCCCAGCTACGTGCTCGGCGGCCGCGGCATGGAGACATGCTTCGACGAGACCGCCCTGCGCCGCTACATGACCACCGCGGTCAACGTCAGCGACCTCGCCAACGCCCCGGTCCTCATCGACCGCTTCCTCTCCGACGCCATCGAGGTGGACGTCGACGTGGTGGCGGACTTCGAGCCGCACGAGAGCAGCCGCTCGCGCCAGGTGCCGCAGCGCAGCGACCGTCCGCGCGCCGTGGTCTGCGGCGTGATGGAGCACATCGAGGAGGCGGGCATCCACTCCGGCGACAGCACCTGCACGGTGCCGCCCTACAGCCTGCCGCCGAGCATCGTCAACCGCATCCGCGAGCAGGCCCGCGCGCTCGCCGAGCGCCTGCACGTCCGCGGCCTCATGAACGTGCAGATGGCCGTCAAGGACGAGACCGTCTACATCATCGAGGTCAACCCGCGCGCCTCGCGCACCGCGCCCTTCGTCAGCAAGGCGAAGGGAATGCCGTGGGCCAACATCGCCGCCAAGGTGATGATGGGTGCATCGCTCGAGTCGCTCGGCGCCACGGAACTCCCGGACACCGGCTTCTACGCGGTGAAGGAGAGCGTCTTCCCGTTCTCCAAGTTCCCCGGCGTCGACGTGGTGCTCGGCCCCGAGATGCGCTCCACCGGCGAGGTGATGGGTGCCGACCGCAGCCTGCCCGTGGCGTTCGCCAAGGCGCAGATGGCGGCGGGCGTGCATCTGCCCACGGAGGGCCAGGTGTTCCTGAGCGTCCGCGAGGCCGACAAGCAGCAGGCCGTGGAAGTGGCGCGCAGCCTGGCCAGCATGGGCTTCACGGTCCTCTGCTCCGAGGGCACCGCGCGCACGCTGAAGCAGTTCAGCGTGGCATGCACGGTGGTGCCCAAGATCGCCAGCGGCCAGCGCCCGAACGTGCTCGACCTGATGGCCAACGGCCAGGTGCAGCTGGTGATCAACACGCCCACCAAGAAGGGCGGCAGCACCGACGAAGGCCGCATCCGCGCGCAGGCCGTGCGCGGCAACGTTCCCATCATCACCACCATCGCCGGCGCACGCGCCGCGGTGCAGGCCATCCAGGCGCTGCGCGGCGGCAACTGGCAGGTGTTCGCCATGCAGGACTACTTCCCCGCGCTCGCCCGCGCGCGCGCCGAGGTGCCGGTCACGGTGTGAGTTGGCTCACGGCCGGTGCAGGACTGATTCACGGCTGGTTCGACGTCGCATCGCGATGGCGCTTGGCAAGCCCGCTGCCGAGGCCCGCCTGCAGCCCGCGCTCCTTCGCCTTCGCGGTCACGCCCAGGATCGTCATCATCAGGAAGAGTCCCAGCAGGCACTCGAGCGCGAACGCGCGCGGCGCAATGATGTGCGGCGAGT
>Ga0114979_10002064_pt1 | contig 13551 bp, 11 predicted proteins | sample S_140625_EF_Meta_FD_87315 | JGI IMG/M metagenome (GOLD analysis project Ga0114979, IMG submission 87315) | Freshwater microbial communities from Lake Simoncouche, Canada to study carbon cycling - S_140625_EF_MetaG | ecosystem: Environmental > Aquatic > Freshwater > Lake | place: Lake... | reverse complement strand
TCGAGAAGCAGCAAACCGGGTTCGAACGCCATCACACCGGCGAGCGCAAGTCGCTGTTTCTGCCCTCCCGACAACACTCCCGTGGGTGTATCGAGGCCCACGGGGAGTCCCTCCCCCACGAGGCCCACGCTTTTGAGGGCGGCCGTCACTCGCCGCCAGATCTCGTCACGAGGCACCGCGAAGTTCTCGCAGCCGAACGCCACGTCATCGCCTACGCGCTCCATGATCACTTGCGTTTCCGGATCCTGCATGACGAGACCCGTGAGTCGGCGACCCGGATGCGGCACTCCGTCATCCACGAGAAGCACACCGGCATCCGTGCCCTGATCTGCTCCGAGAACTCCCGCGAGCGCCATGAGGAGCGTGCTCTTTCCGCACCCCGAAGGGCCGGTGAGCAAAACTCGCTCCCCGGGCGCGATGCCGAAAGTGAGATCGTGGAGAGCCGGCTGCGGTCGGCCCGAAAACTGCCAGTGCCAGTCGCGGGCCTCAACGCCGACGGGAACGCTCACACTACCTCGCGTGTGCCATGGGGAATCGCGAGAGTGCTCCCGCACGTGCGAGGCCGCGTGCCACAATCCACGCGAAAATACCACCGAGGACAACTCCCGAAACAACGGCAGATACGGCGTAGACGGTGACCACCATGGGCACCACGCCCGAGTAATACAGCGGGATGGTGATGATGACGTTGGCTACTCCGGCCAGCGCGCCCGACACGACGGCCACATAAACGCGCGACGAGGCGTAGGCGAAGAGCGCGATGCCGAGTTCGGCACCGACTCCCTGAACGAGCGCAAAGATGATGTTGCCGGTACCCCAGGCGTTGCCGAGAAGTGCCTCGACGACGCCGGCCACGACGGACGTGAATACTGCGGCACCGGGGCGCCGGATAATGAGACCACCCAGCACGCCGGCGAAGAGCCAGCCACCGGCCGTGAGGCCCTCGAGGCCGGGCGTCAGGCCGAGGATGACGGAGAGCGGCTGATAGGCAAGGCCCCACAGCCAGAAAACCACGCCGGCGGCCACCCCGAGAACGGCGGCCACGACGATGTCGACAACGCGCCAACGAAGAAGATGCCCCCGGGCTGTGCCGCCCGAAGACCGGCGTGATGTGCTTGTGGATTTTGTGTTGCGCACTGTGCGTGCCCCTTTCGATAAAGGTGCACGGGTTTTGGTAGAGATGCCTCCCTGCGCTGGCATGATCCAGATCAGGTTCGACGGTCGAACGTTATTTCAACGTTCCTCTCAGCCCGGTTCACCGGACTCCCGTGTTTCGTCAACTCTACCGCGCCGGCCCAAGAGTGTGGCCGGCGTTACGAGGCCCGGACCGAATCGTGACGTCACGCGGTCGACAGCTTCCTCCGCCTTGCGCCAGGTCTCGTTGGCGTCGTCCCACAGGCCGATCAGTCCCAGATCGGGTTGCGCCAAGGACTGTGCGCGAACCCCAACGAGACGAACCGGCCGGGCGCGCATGTCGAGCTCCAACTCATCAAAAAGGGCGCAGGCCGTGGCGTAGATTTCGCGACCCACGTCGGTGGGCTCGGATAGCGTGCGGCTTCGCGTGATCGACTGGAAGTCAGCGAAGGTGATCTTGATTGCTACGGTCTTGCCGCGAAGGCCCGCGACGCGGAGGGTCCTGCCCACCCGCTCAGACTGATCCAGAAATGCGGCAACCACCGGTTCGCGTGTCGAGAGGTCAGTGGCAAACGTCTGCTCGCGGCCCACACTCTTCTCGCGTCGCTCGGGAATGACTGTGCGCGAATCGCGGCCCCAGGCCAGTTCATAGAGGTGACGACCGACCGCTTCCCCAAGGGCCGCCACGAGACTCGTCTGGGGTGTGTCGGCCACATCGCCGACCGTGTGCAGTCCGCGCCGTTCGAGAACTTTGGCCGTCTGCGCTCCCACGCCCCAGAGGCGACGGATGGGCAGGGGGTGCAAAAACGCCAGCGTCTCATCGTGTGGCACCTCGAGGAGACCGTCGGGCTTACTCATATCTGAGGCAATCTTGGCTACGAACTTTGTGCTCGCGACGCCCACCGAACAGGTGAGGCCCGTGCGTCGCAGCACGTCGGCGCGAATCAGCGCACCAATTTCAGCCGGCTCGCCGTAGAGTCGCCGCGCGCCCGTGACGTCGATGAAGGCCTCGTCAATGCTGAGGGATTCAACCAGGGGCGAGTACTCAGCGAAGATCTGCATCACCTCGCGCGAGTAGCGCGTATACAGGGCCCGATGCGGTTCGAGAACGATGAGGCCGGGCACGGCTCTCTTGGCAAACGCGAGTGGCATGGCGCTGTGCACGCCGAGCGCCCGCGCTTCGTACGTGGCACTCGTGACGACCGAACGGCCGGAGTCGTGCGCGACGACCGCAGGCTTGCCACGAAGGTCGGGGCGTTCGAGCAGTTCGACGGACGCGAAGAACGCATCCATGTCAACGTGCAGAATGCCCCTCACATCGCTAGATTACGGCGCGCACCGCCGCCACGATGTCGTCGACATGCTGAGGGTTCACGAGCACGCTGCGATCCATCACGTTTTCGCCGGTCATGCCCTGTACCACGCGCTTGAGGGGAATCTCGAGCCGCTTACCGGTGGCCGTGCGCGGCACGCTCTCGGTGAACACGATGACGTCGGGCACGTGGCGTGGCGACAGCTCGGTGCGGATTGAGGTCCGGATGCGCTTGTCAAGCTCGGTGCGGTCGGCGTCGCCACTCGCAACAACGAGCAGGACGAGCGTTCCCATGCCGCCATCCGGGTCTTCGAAGTGCATCACCATCGAATCGTTCACGCCGGGTAGCGGATCGAGCACCGCGTAGAACTCGGCGGTACCCAGGCGCACACCACCGCGGTTGAGCGTGGCATCCGATCGGCCGGTGATCACCCAGGTATCGCGCGGGGTGCGAATCAGCCAGTCGCCGTGACGCCAGATACCCGGGTAGGTGTCGAAGTAGCTCGCGCGGTAGCGCTCAAAGTTCTCGTCTCCCCAGAAGTACACCGGCATGTTGGGCAGGGGCTGGGTGCAGACCAGTTCGCCGGGTTCACCGGCAATCGGGTGGCCGTTGGGATCCCACGAATCGGTGGCCACGCCCAGGGGCCGGCACGACATTTCGCCCGCGTAAACCGCGGTCAGCGGCGAACCCATAAGGAAGCCCGAACAGATGTCGGTGCCTCCCGATGCCGGGGTCAGCGTGAGGGTGGGGCTCACCTCGGCGTAGACCCAGGCAGCCACATCGGCGGCAAGCGGTGAGCCCGAGCACTGAATCTCGCGCAGGTGCGACAGATCCCACGTCGTGCCCGGTGTCATGCCGGCGTGTGCGCAAGCCGCCAAATAGGCAGAACTCGTGGCAATGTACGTGGCACCCGTCTCGGCGGCAACCGCCCACTGCGACCATTCTCCGTCGAGCGAGGGATAGTTGGGGTCGCCGTCCATGAGCACCATGGCCGCCCCCACCAAGAGGTTCGACACACTCAGTGTCCAGACCATCCAGCCGGTGGTGGAGTACCAGAAGTTGACATCCTTCTCGTTGATGTCGAAGTGCAGGCCGATGTCGCGCAGGTGAGCCATGAGCATTCCGCCGTGGGAGTGCACAATCGCCTTGGGCTTGCCCGTCGTACCCGACGAAAACAGAATGACGAGAGGGTGAGAGAAGGGCACGGGCTCGAAGGTGGGGTCAACCTTGTCCCTCGTGAAATCAGCGTAAGACGCAACGCCCTCAGGAATTGTGACGTCGGCATCCAGGTAGGGCAGCACGACATATTCAGCGCTGGTGATTGCCTCGCGAATGCGCTCGAGCTCTTCCATGCGTCCGACACGCTTGGTGCCCCACACGTAGCCGTCGACGGCGATGATCACCTTGGGGTCTAGCTGACCCGCGCGATCAATCATGCTGGTCGGGCCCATCTCTGGCGGGATGGAGCAGAAAACAGCACCGAGCGAGGCTGTCGCCAAATAGACGGCCACTGTCTCCGGCAGGTTCGTCATGTAGGCCACGACCCGGTCCCCCACACCCACACCAGCGCGGCGAAGTCCCGCTTGCACGCGACCAATTTCTTCGATGAGACGATTGGCCGACCACTCGCGGGCACCGTTGGTCTGCGAGCGCGCGATAAGCGAGGGATGATTGCCACGTTCCCGCAGTGCCTTCACGGTGTTCTCCGCGTAATTCAGGGTGGCACCGGGAAGCCATTCGGCGCCGGGCATCTGGCGCGACCCCAGGATGCGCTCATAGGGCGAATGCAAAATGATGTCGAACTCGTCGACAACATCGGCCCAAAACGTTTCGAGGTTGTCGACGCTCCACTGCCAGGCGTCGTCGAACGTGGCAAACGTGATGCCCTCTCGCGCGGCGATGCGATCAAGAAAGCGCCCGATGCGCGAGTCTGACCAGTGTGAGCGGTCAATCGCGGAACGCAACAGGGTGCCGGCTTCGATGGTCATTTTTTCTCCTCTTTCGTTCCCCAGCGCAGTTCTTCAAGGCGCGTGCCGAGCGCTTCGGACGCGTGGAGCAGCGCGGGCGCCCACTCGTCGAGATTTGTGTCTTCGTAGTTCACGATTCCGATGGATGCCTTGACGACCCCGTTGACCAAAACGGGTGCGGCTATGGACGTGGATCCCACGAGGTACTCGGCACGCGAATGGGCAAAGCCGTCATCGACAACTTGGGCGAGTTGTTTGGCCAGCGTGTGGCGACTCGTCGTGGTGTCATCGGTAAAGCGCGTCAACGGCATTCCCAGAACGGTGTCAACGAAGGCGGGGTCGCTATAGGCCAGGAGCGCCTTGCCGACGCCCGTGGCGTGCAGCGGGATGCGCGCACCGATGCGCGACTGCACCGGGGCCGACTCCACCATCGTCAGTTTCTCGATGTAGATGGCATCAACTCCGTCGATCACAGCTAGCTGCACGGTCTCGCGGCACGTGTACTGCAGGTTGAGCAGGAACGGCATGGCGATCTCGCGCAGACGGCCGTGCACCGGGGTGAGCATGCCCATCTCCCATAGGTAAAGACCCAGACTGTAGCGACCGTCTTCGTCGCGATCGAGAAAGCGGCCCTGCTCAAGCTCGCCCGCCAGCCGGTACACCGTGGCTACCGGCAATCCCGTGGCGCGTGAAATCTCCGACAGCGTCATGCTCGGGCGCTCCATACTGAACACACCCAGAATCGACAGCGCGCGAGCCGTAACGGAACGCGTGGCCGCGGGTGGCGCATCGCCGGTGGCGAGAACGACTTCGGTCATGGTTTCCAATGTAGAGAGTTTTTCACTAAATGAAAAGGTAAAATTTGGCTTTTATGTAGAAATTTACTCGCCAAAGCATATTTTTAGTGAATTTTTGACGATGTCAACGTTTTGTGCCAGGTTTCACTCAATGAAAAATATGTTGCGTTTTCGCTCAAAAGAGTGTCTACTTATGTCACGACTTCTCGTTGGGCACTCGGTGCTGGCGTGAAAGCACTCCCGTCCACTGTTGCAAAGGAGCACACCATGACCGGCAAGCGCACATTCCCGGACCCGTACGCCATTGAAACGCCCGAGGGCGCCGAAGGCTGGCAAGACCTCTACGCGTACCACAACCTGTTTCAGGAGGGACGCCAGGCGATTGACGGCAAGAAGACCTGGTTCCGCAACTCGCTCCACTTCCCCGAGGTGTCGTACCCGTTTGACCAGATCACCATTGACTGCGCGTTCATGGGCACCGGAGTGACCAACACGCGCGTTTTTGCAATGCCGCCGGCCAAGGGCCTCGACGTGCGCGTGGTCAACGGCTTCACCTACATGAGCGCCCTGCCCGCTCCCGAGCCCGAAGAAATCGAGCGCCGCGCCGCTGAGTTCGGTGTTCGTGCCGGTCACTACTTCCAGAACTGGGACAGCCTCTACGAGGACTGGGTTGAGCGCGTCAAGGGCCGAATCTCGGCCGTCAAAGGCATTGCTATCCCTGCGCTCACCGAGTTCGAGACCCTGGAGTACGTCACCACGACTCACGGCAATACACAGGCCAATACGCTGCTTGCCAGCTACCTCGATCTCATCGCCCAGGGCGACGCCATCTGGACCCTGCACTCCGAGTTCCTCAACCTCGGCTACGCCGCCTACCTGCAGTTCTTGCTGCTCTGCAAGGCCAACTTCCCCGATATCACCGACCAGACCATCTCGCGCATGGTTTCGGGCATCGACGTGATTCTGTTCCGCCCGGATGACGAGCTGCGCCGCCTAGCCAAACTCGCCGAAGAGCTCGGTGTGGGAGATGGCGTTCTCGCGTCCAAGGACGAGACCTCATTGCTGGCTAACCTGTCGGGAACCGATGCTGGAAAGAAGTGGCTGGCCGACCTCGAAGAGACCAAGAACCCCTGGTTCTACTTCTCCAACGGTTCCGGCATGTACCACCACCACCGCTCGTGGGTAGACGACCTCACCATGCCCATTCAGGGAATCGGCGACTACATCAAGATGGTGCGTCGCGGTGAGTCGCTCGAGCGCCAGCTCGACAAGCGTCAGGCAGAGCGTGACGAAATCACGGACATCTACCGCGATCTCCTCGAGGGCGATGTACTGGCAGAGTTCGACGGCGCACTGGGCCTCTCGCGCACGGTGTTCCCCTACGTGGAGAACCACAACTTCTACATCGAGCACTGGTTCATGACCGAGTTCTGGAACAAGGTGCGCGAGTTTGGCGCGCTCTTCGCAAAGTGGGGCTTCTGGAAGTCGGAAGACGACATCTTCATGCTGCGTCGCGCCGAGGTTGTTGAGGCCGTTATCGACCTCGAGGCTGCCTGGAGCCACGGCACCGAACCTCAGGGCCCCGCTTACTGGCCCGCAGTGGTGGCCAAGCGCACGGACATCTACAAGGCTCTGGCCAAGTGGACTCCCCCGCCGGCACTCGGACCTGTTCCGAAGGACGTCTCTGAGCCGCTCACCATCATGCTCTGGGGCATCACGCCCGAGACCGTCGAGCGCTGGCTGGATCAGGCTGAAGGCGTGGGCAGCAAGACTGAGCTCGGTGGATTTGCCGCCGCACCCGGAATTGCCGAAGGACGCGCGCGCATCGTGATGACTCCCGACGAGCTCGACCAGGTTCAGGACGGCGAGATTCTCGTGGCTCCCGTGACCAACACGTCGTGGACACCCGTGTTCAGCCGCATCAAGGCCGCGGTGTCGGACATCGGCGGCATTATGTGCCACGCCGCCATCGTGTCGCGCGAGTACGGTCTGCCCGCCGTGGTGGGCACTGGCTTTGGCACCACCACCATCAAGACGGGAATGCTCATTCGCGTCGACGGAGACACGGGCAAGGTCACCATCCTGGAAGACGCGTAATCGTGGGCGAACAACCCAGCTGGCAAGACGTTCTCGACCTGATCTCACAACTCAACGAGAGTGACTACGAGTCGGCGAGCGTGCAGATGGGCGATGTGTCGATTCGACTGTCAAAAAGTGACGCGGGTTTCGATACGCCGACTACGTCGGCTTCTCAACCAGCGGCAGCGGCCCCATCGGCTACTCAACCAGCGGCAGCCGCCCCATCGGCAACTCAACCAGCGACTGCTCAGCTGGGCGACACCATCGACGCTCCCATGATTGGCGTGTTCTATCGGCGTCCGTCGCCGGGGGCCGCACCGTTTGTGGAACCCGGGCAACGCGTGGAGGCCGACACCACCATTGGCATCATCGAGATCATGAAGCTCATGAACCCGATTGTTGCCGGCAAGGCGGGCGTGATTACCGACTTCCTCGTGACGGACGCCGACGCGGTTGAGTTTGGCCAGCCGCTCGCGACCATCGACACCAGCGCATAGTCGTGTCTGACGTACCCGTCATCCTCGTCGCCAACCGCGGCGAGATTGCCATGCGCATCATTGCGGCCGCGCGTCGCATTGGCGCGTCCCCCGTGTTGGCCGCGAGCGTGGCCGACAAGGATTCGCCGGCAGCCCGCGCCGCGGATCGTGTGATAGTGATTGGCGCCTCACCCGCCAACCAGTCGTACCTCAAACCCGAGCAGGTGGCGCAGGCGGCCGTGATGGCCGGCGCAGCCGCCGTTCACCCCGGTTATGGTTTCCTCAGCGAACAGCCCGCCCTGTGCGAGCTGCTTGAAGAAGAGGGAATCGCGTGGGTGGGTCCGCGCCCCGAAACGCTGCGCGCCGTGGGCGACAAGGGCAGTGCCCGTCAGGTTGCCATCGATGCCGGCGTGCCCGTGGGGGCCGGTGTGGAAATTGATGACCCCGCCAACGTTGTCGCGCTGGGTGAGCAGATTGGCTACCCGCTGCTCATCAAGGCGATTCACGGAGGAGGTGGCCGCGGCATTCGCCTTGTCACCAATCCCGAAGAACTGGTGGAACTCGCCCCTCAGGCCGCCGCCGAAGCTGTGGCTGCCTTTGGCAATGGCGCCCTCTACCTCGAACGCTACTACGGTCGCGCTCGGCACGTTGAGGTGCAGGTGTTTGGCGACGGCGAAGGAAACGCCTGGATCTTTGGTGACCGCGACTGCTCGGTGCAGCGCCGCCACCAGAAGCTCATCGAGGAGTGCCCCGCGCCCGGTCTCAGCGAGAAGCGTCGAGCGCTCCTTCACGACTCGTCGCGCGCACTCGTCAAGGTGCTGCGCTATCGCGGCGCCGGAACCGTGGAGTTTTTAGTGGACACCGAATCGGAAGACGTGATCTTCCTCGAGGTTAACGCGCGCATTCAGGTGGAGCACCCCGTGACCGAAGAAGCCTTTGGTGTCGACCTCGTAGCCGCACAACTTCTCCTGGCGCTCGGACGCGATCCGCAGCTGCCCGATGTGGGACCGGTACCTCCTGCCGCCGTGATTGAGATGCGCATCAACGCCGAGGATCCCAACGCCGACTTTCAGCCCAATTCGGGCGACATCACGCGTCTGGTCTGGCCCCAGGGCCCCGGCATTCGCATCGATACGCAGATTGAGGAGGGCTACCGCTTTCCTCCGTTCTACGACAGCCTCATGGCCAAGCTCATCGTGCGGGCGCACAATCGCGATGCCGCCGTGGCCGCAGCCACGGCCGCCGTGCGCAACGTCACCATCGACGGCCTCAAGACCACGCTGCCCATGCACGCCTACGTACTGGCACACCCCGACTTCATTGCCGGTGGCATCCCCACGTCGTGGTTCGGCCCGGTGTGGGAAGCCCGAAAGGAAAGCCTGACATGACGCCAGCGAAAAAGGCGGCCGCCACCAAGGCCGGGACCGAAGCGAGTGACACGGGCCGTGTTGCCCCGCACCTTGCTGGCGGCGGTGCCCAGCGCACCCGTGGGCCCATTCGGATTGTCGACACCAGTGTGCGCGATGGCAACCAGAGCCTGTGGGCCGCCCTCGGCGTGACCACGGGCATGGTTGAGGCCGTGGGACCGCTACTCGACGAGATGAACTTGCAGGCCATCGACTTCACGTCGTCGACCCACCTCTCGATGGGCGTGAAGTTTCACCAGGAGAACCCGTGGGAGCGGTTGTCGCGCATGCGCGCTGTGACACCTAACACTCCCCTCGCCGCAATCACGACCGGAATGCGCTTCATGTCGTGGGAGAAGGCATCCGAACCGGTGTTCCGCATGTCGCTGCGGCTGCTCGCTCGGCACGGACTGCGGCGTCTGCAGATTGCCGAACCCATGAACGACGTGGAGGCCACCACGAAGGTGGCCCGCTGGGCGAAGGAAGAGGGCATCGAGCAGGTGGTGGCCGGTGTGGTGTTCACTGAGAGCCCCGTTCACACCGACGAACGGTATCTGGCAAATACGCGTGCCTACGCTGCCGACCCCAACATCGACATCATTTACCTCAAGGATCCGGGCGGTCTGCTGACCGATGAGCGCGTGCGCGACCTCGTGCCGCCCATGCGCCAAATCACTGGCAACAAGATTCTCGAACTACACAGTCACTGCACAACGGGAGCCGCGTCTCAGCTCTATCTGACGGCAGCACAACTCGACATCGACGTGCTGCACACCGGCCTCGGCCCGCTGTCGAACGGCACCGCTCAACCGAGCCTCGAGAAGTTGCTCGGCAACCTCGACGCCATGGGAATCGCGGTCGACGTGGATCGGGATGCGGCCGCGAAGGCTGCCGAGATGCTCTGGTCGTTTGCTAAGGCGCAGGGGCTCGCAGCGGGCCAGCCCACGGAGTATGACCTCAGCACGCACGTGCATCAGGTTCCGGGTGGCATGATCGGTACGCTCAAGCGCCAGCTCACCGAAATCGGCATGATCGACGAACTGCCCGCGGTGATGGCCGAAGCCTCGCGCGTTCGCGCCGACTTGGGTTACCCCATCATGGTCACGCCGTTCAGTCAGTTTGTGGGGAGCCAAGCGCTGATGAACGTGCTCGCTCTGAAGAGCGGGCAAGAGCGCTACTCGCGCATCCCCGATGAGGTTCTTCGCTTTGTACTGGGTCACTTTGGCACGCCCGAGGGACCGATCAACCCTGACATTTTGCAGCGCGTGGCCGACATGCCCCGCACGGCCGAACTCGAGGTGCCCGTCGACGAGAAATCGCTCGACGAGCTGCACGCCGAATACGCCGAGAAGTTCGGCCGCAAACTCGACGAAGAGGAGTTGATGCTGCGGATGGTGCTCCCCCAGGATCAGGTCGACACCATGTTTGCCGCCGGGCCAGCTCCGAAGTGGGCGGGTAAGGCCGCGAAGGCAACCGGAGCAACCGGGACAGCCACAAACATTTCAGAGTTCATCAACTCCGTCAACGAACTGCCCAAGTGGCGCTCGATTTCGGTCAACTTCGCCGGCGAAAGCGTCTCGCTCCGTCGCGCCTCGGAAGGAAAATAACCATGGCTGACGCCGCACTCATCGAACGCCTCGCCAACGTGAAGGGCGTGATGTTCGACATCGACGGCTGCCTCGTGATTTCCGACGGACCGGCCGGCCAAGACGGCCGCGTGCTCGAGGGCGCCATCGAATCGCTTCAGTATGTGCGCGAGAGCGGTCGCAGCGTGTGTGTTTTCACGAACGGCACGGCTCAGCCACCTCGCGATGTTGCCGCCCACCTGCGCTCGATGGGCATCGACGTGAGCGACGACGAGGTCTTCACTCCCGCCGTTGTGGCAGCCACCGTGCTCAAGCGCAAGTTCCCGACCGAGCAGGTGATGGTGTTCGGCGGATCCGGCATCCTTGACGACTTCATCAAGCGCGACGTTAACCTCGTCGATCTTGAGAAGGCTATGGCGGGTGAGCCCCACAACACGAAGGCCGTCATGGTGGGCTGGGATACCGAGTTTGGTCGTGCCAAGCTACAAATTGCAGCCGAGGCCCTTTTGGCGGGGGCTGAGCTGTACTGCGCGAGCGACGCTCCGTTTTTTGCCTCGAACAACCGGTTGAACGTGGGACTTTCCGGTTTCATCGCCTCGGGCCTCGAATACGTGTCCGGCCAGAAGCGCGAGGTGCTCGGCAAACCGTCTCAGTACTCGATGCAGATTATTTCTGAGTATCTGGGACACCCGGCCGCCAACATCCTCGTAATTGGTGACGACATCATTCTCGAATCGAAGATGGCCCGCCAAGGTGGCGCCGTTGCCGGGCTGGTCACCACCGGAACCAGCAGTGCAGAGGATGCCGCAACGTGTGCGCCCGATATAAAGCCCGAACTCGTGGTCTCGAATATGTTCGAACTAATCGATCTGCTCAGGCAGGCTGACGCCTAGCCCAACTCGAAAGGAATCACTCATGAACGCATTTGACGGACACGTCGCCCTGGTTACCGGCGGCGGACAGGGTCTGGGCGCAACCATTGCGCGCGAGCTCGGCGCCGGTGGTGCCGCCGTAGTTGTCTCCGACATGAACCTGGTCACCGCGACTTCCGTGGCCGACGAGATTGTTGCGGCCGGCGGTAAGGCCATCGCCGTGAAGCACAACACCACCGTTGTGGCCGAACACGAGGCTGCCGTAAATGCAGCGGTCACGGAATTCGGCAAGCTCACCCTCGCCGTGAATAACGCCGGCATCGGCGACCCAGCGGACTTCATGGGCAGTATGGATTTGGCCCAGTGGGACCACATGATTTCGGTGAACCTGAGCGGAGTGGCCTACGGCCTGCGCCACCAAATTCCCGCGATGCTCACAACCGGCGGTGGCGCCATCGTCAACATGTCGTCGATTCTGGGTTCGGTGGGCGCCGTCGGCGTTCCCACCGGTTACGTGGCTGCCAAGCACGGCGTCGTGGGTCTGACCAAGAACACGGCTCTTGAGTATGCCAAGGCAGGCATCAGGGTCAATGCCGTGGGGCCCGCCTTCATCAAGACGCCCCTGCTCGATAACCTGCCCGATGAGGCCCTTCCCGTGCTCGCTGCGAGTCACCCCATGGGTCGCTTAGGCGAGCCCGAAGAGGTCTCGGCCCTCGTCTGCTTCCTGCTCTCAGACCGCGCCAGTTTTCTTACCGGCGCGTACTACCTCGTCGACGGCGGTTACACCGCTCAGTAGCTCGCCGACGAACCGCAGCCGGTTACGAACGAAAACCCGAATCGCCATTGATTCGGGTTTCGTCGTTTGTAAGGCCAGTGTTAGGAGCGACGACGCCCGCGCGCCATGAACGGAATCATGATGGACAGCGTGAAGAGGATGATGCCCCCGGTAAACACAAGCCCCTCATAACCGGGCACGTTGAAGGCCTGAGCCATGATGTACCAGCTGGCCAAGAAGAGAATCATGCTGATGACGAAGATAAGAACGCGCATGGTCTGACTTTCTGTTGTGGTGGTGTTTTCAGTATGGCATTCGGGTGGCCGAGTGCAAGTCAGCTCAGGCTAGGCCTGAGCCCTCTCGAGCACGAGCTCGCGCACCCGGGCGGCGTCGGCCTTGCCCTGCATGGCCTGCATGACAGCGCCGATGACCGCACCGGCGGCCTGAACCTTGCCCTCGCGAATCTTTTCGAGCACATCCGGCTGGGCGGCAAGCGCTTCGTCGATGGCGGCAATCAGCGGGCCGTCGTCGCTCACGACGGCGAGGCCCTTGGCGTCAACAATCTCGCGAGCAGAACCTTCGCCCGCGATGACGGCCTCAAGTACCTGGCGGGCCATGCGGTCGTTGAGCACACCCTCGTCGACGAGAAGCTGAACTTCGGCCACTTGAGCACCCGTGATGAGTTCCGTGGGCTCGCGATCGGCGGCGTTGGCGATGCGGGCGATTTCGCCCGTCCACCACTTGCGCGCGGCCTGCGGTGAGGCGCCTGCTGAAACCGTGGCCACCAGTTCGCTGAGCAGACCCGAGTTGACGACATCCTGGAATTCGAGGTCCGTGAAGCCCCACTCAGCCTTGAGGCGACGCTTGCGCTCGGCGGGCTGTTCGGGAAGTGCCGCACGGAGTTCTTCGATGAGCTCGATAGACGGTTCGACGGGAAGCAGGTCCGGCTCGGGGAAATAGCGGTAGTCGTCGGCGTCAGATTTGGGGCGACCGGCCGAGGTGGCACCCGTATCTTCGTGCCAGTGGCGGGTCTCCTGAATGATGGTGCCGCCCTCGCTCAGAATCTGCGCCTGGCGCTGAATCTCATAGCGCACCGCGCGCTCCACGGAGCGGAGCGAGTTGACGTTCTTGGTTTCGGTGCGCGTA
>Ga0114979_10002062_pt1 | contig 13561 bp, 13 predicted proteins | sample S_140625_EF_Meta_FD_87315 | JGI IMG/M metagenome (GOLD analysis project Ga0114979, IMG submission 87315) | Freshwater microbial communities from Lake Simoncouche, Canada to study carbon cycling - S_140625_EF_MetaG | ecosystem: Environmental > Aquatic > Freshwater > Lake | place: Lake... | reverse complement strand
TGGGCGCAGGTGCAGCAAAGGCATTGATGCCAGTTGCTGCTGTAGGAGCAGGTGCGGGTACAGTTAACGCAGCTAAGCCCGCGGGAGCAGGAGTTGGAGCAACGTTTGCTAACGTAGAGTTGTACTGGTTTAGTGCATTGTTCTGTTGGTCCCGCAATAAAGCAGCGCCCTCCCAAGTGCCAGCCTGCTGGTACAAGTCTTCGTCGCTATACATTATTGGTGCTGGCATTATCCAACCTTCCAATTTGTACCGTCAGAGTAAACGGGTGTGGCTACAGCACCGCCGGTCACTACGGTTGATCCAAATGAAGGGGCCAGCGCATCTGTTACAAAAGACCTAGCGCCTACACCAGAAGTTACCGCGCTTGGTAGTGTGGCGACAGTGTAGTTGCTCAACGGTGGTATCACCGTGTTTGCCGATAACTTGGTTAGTAAAGCGTCAAGCCGGTTAAAGTACAGGCGTAGGACGTTGTTAAGTTGGTCAGCGTACTGCGGGGTGTAATCGTCTGGGGCTAATGGTAGATTAGGCGCGGCAACTTGATTAAGTTCAGACGAAGCAACGACAATAAAACTCATGAGTTACCTCGTCTTCCATCTGGTTTGATGTCAATACGAGGCGCACCTAACTGCCACTGCGTGCCCAACGTATTGCAGTCAATCTGAAACACCATCTGACGGCCACGCAGCCGCATAAACACTTGACCAGTAAACTCTTGGATGTTTACGGAGGATGTTCTTTGCACGGTTGACGCCGAGGTACCCGCGGTGGACGCTGGGTTGTTAGCCCCAGTGCCTGAGTTCTGAAACGGAATTAGTGTCAAGGTTACTTGCGGGGTAGTGCCTGCTGTAGATGTACGGAAAGTTAAATCTGGTAACACGCGATAGATAAACCCAAAAGTTTGCCCATCGTCTATGTCAAACTGAGACGATGTAATAGTTGACGTAATTGCTGTTGGGATTGCTGTCTCGTTGTTGTCAATCCCCTCTTCGTGGTTAACTAAATTAAAGTTATACGTAGCGGCGACCGGGTAGTCTCGCAAGCCAGAGTCAATCCAAGCAGTGCGACCAAGATTGGTACCGTAGTACCAGATGTCTTCGCCGTAGTTGTAAATAACATACCTGTCAATCTCGGTGCTGTTTTCTGAGCAATAAAACCACCATACTTCGTTAAAGCCTTCGCTTGTACTAGCAAAAACTTGAAGATTTTGTGTTTGATTGATATCGCTAAAAATGTACTCGCGTAGATCACAGCGCAACGTTGCTAAACGTCCGTCGTATTTATAAAACTTATCAATCCCCATCCAGTACACAATCCCAGACCCAATTGCCACCGCGCCGGGACTTTGTATAGAAATGTTGTCCCCGAGTAACTGAGCGCCCCACACAGTAGGGGGACCTTGATATTGCAAAGAGTACACAGTGGAGTCGGTAAAAACTACAATCTCTTGCCTAGCTTGGATAGCTGTAATGATCTCAGAGCCGTGGGATAGTTGCAAACTCCCAGCTTGGCTTGTAGCTGAGACCGCCCAACTAGTAATAGATTCCTGGTCAGACCAACGAATCAACATTGGGTTAAGAATTGAACTACCGTAGTCGTCGCAACCAAATGCAAAAGTAAATCTGCTTTGGTCGGACACAAAGACATAGTTAACTACAGAGGGCACCTCAGCGTCCGCGCCAACTAAACTAGATACAAGAACAGCTCGTGTTGTAAGCCCGTTGGTAGCATCCCATATGTACAAAGGGCCGCCCCGGTAAGTAAAAATAAGGTCTTCACCCCAATTGTTCTGGCTCCATACACGCAAAGGAATGGTGCTAGATGTGCCAACGCCCCAGTCCCCGGCGCCCCACTTTCCCGCGCCCCAACCAGTAATAGCTACCTCAATTGGCGCGGAAACATTAATTTGGTAATTAGCTACAACCGCTGAACCGCCGGACGACCCCGCGGCAATTACGGTTGGCGCGGTTGAAATTGTGTACGAGTTAGCGTCAATAACCGTTATCTTAAACTCAGCGTTAAAAGTAGTTGCGTACGTTCCGGTAGCGCCGCTAAAAGTTACATAGTCGTCGGTGTTACCACCGTGCCCGGTAGCAGCCACCGTAACCGTGGTGGTGCCGTTACCAGTAAAAGGATTAGTGCCAAGTGTAGCGGTTGACCTTATTGGTGTGATATCGTAGTAAGACCCGTCGCGCTCTATGTAAACTTTAATGTTGGTTGTTAAACCCATTAAATTAAGGCCCGCTAGTGTGACCCAGTTCCACAAGGACCGGCACAAGCCAAGAAACGTAAAGCTGGAAACGCGAGTCCAACCACCAAGTTTTTCCGGATTTCCAGCGCGAAACCTAATTTTATCGGCGTCATACCATCCACCGGCTACATTAGTAGTAGCGCTAACAGACCCTAGAGCCTCGGATGCGTACCGTGTATTTTCGCGGTTAACCCCCGGCCTAAATAAAATCTTTTTTAACGGCATCGGCAACCTTTATTTGCTGGCAACGCCTTTGGTCTTCTCAAAAGAACGCATACCGGCAATGCCCAAGATGCCTGATAATATCACCCAAAGCTGGTCTGCGTCTAGTACCGGAGGGGGGTCCATACCAACAGAAACCCAACCCATAGCTTGTAGGTATTTCCACGCCCACTGAAACAGCGGATAAAGTAGAAACTGATACCCCATAGCAGCTACGCCAATCCAGCCAATGGCCGGACGCCAGCCACTGACAAACACGTTACTGGACGCCGCTTCGATTTTGTTGACTTCAATCTGCGCTAGGTCTGTAGCTTGGTCAATGCGTTTCTCTTCAAGATCAAGCTTACGCTGCTCAATCTCCATCTCCATCTTTTCTTTGTCAGTGGTAATCAAGTCGCCAGCAACCTTGCCCACGGCTTCAATGATCGATCCAACGGCAAGCAAGCTCATGCTAGACCTTTCAGTGTGCGGTTAATCCAGCCCTTGAGGAACTTAACCTGCACGGGGTTCTTGTTGCATATCTCAACGTAGCGAGCAATCTTTGCTAAAGCGTAAGACTCTTTGAACCGCTGACCGTCTGTGATCTGGTTGAGCCTCTCAATGGTCTTAACTCCAATCCCACCATCAGGTGTAGCGCCAACAACCAACTGAGCCAACTTAACCGCCATGCCTAACCCTGCGTTTACACCAAAGTTAAAGATAGTGTTAGCTACCTCTTGATTTGCAATCTCGTTACCGCGCATCTTGTCCCAGAACTCCACTCGGTAGAACTCACGCACCATAGGGGTCAGGGAGCCACCAAACTCTTTCTTGTCCACAAGCGCCCAGCCATTCCACTGGGGATTCTTGTTACGGGCAATACCAGCGTAGGTCATCCCGCCCGTGTCGCCGGGTACTTCGTGAAGGACGTAGCCTCCCTCGTCTTTCATCATCTGCTCAAAGGCTGGTTCAAACTGCGCCATTACTTGTCCTTTGGTTTAGTGTCTTCATTCTGCATGAGTTTGATACCAGACAGGAACCCAATCATGCCGCCGATAAGAGTAGAAAAAGCGGGTGAAATCATCTTGAATATTTCTGCGTTGTCCACTTCTTTGGCCCAAAGGCCAAGCATAAAGCTGAAGACCATAGCCAAAACGGAGATGCACAGGGTGGTGCTGACCATTAGCGTGACCCACAGCGTCAACTTTTCTTTTGTTTCCATCTGGGGCTTTGGTATTGGCTTCTTGGTCATACATAAATGTCCAGCTTACGGTTGGTAAAAATCTGTAAATTAAGCTGGTTTTGTTCAGCTTTCTTTACATACAACTCAAGTTCAAGGTCGTCAATTTTGTTTTTAACCTTTGTCATTTTGACTGCCTGTTTGTATTCTTCCTCAAGACGCTCAGCCCTGCGTTCAGCCCTGTCCGTACTTGTTGGACGGTCGGCGGGTCCCAACATGGGATACCACTTGTGCAACGGCGTAATCATTTCTTTTCACGTTTAACCGCTTGCTCATAGCCATACAGAATTAACGCTCTGGTTTCTGCTGAATCTGCCGTGCCCGCCCATGAGGGCAGGTTGTTCCAGATCACCACGTAGTCTTCTACTTTGCAATGCGCCGCATTGTTTTTTAGCCACGCAATCATTTGCTGATGGCGCTCGGACGGGTTGTGGATTGTGTAGCCAATTCCATAGAACTCGCGCACATAACAGCCATTCTTGGCTACGGCTCCAACTAGCCCCAACAGCAGTAACAGAAGGAGCCAGCGCATGCGTCATTGTTAGATGGGGGGTGTAAGTTCTACCCATGAAACACTTGATTCGTCCCACCCATAAAATTTACCATCATCTGGATACGGTAACGGAGGGGCCCACGTTAAATTAGCTTCGTCGCCCACAAAACTTGGATTGCTAATGGGCTTTCGCGCTAGAAACTCGGCGTGTCGTAAAACGGCAAATTCTTCTTGCGTATGCGTGGCTAACACCCCAACAACCGACAGGTCTGCATCGTCGTCACAGGTGCCAAAATAAATAGGCGCAGTAGCGTACGTACCGTCAGGCAATACTTCTACGGGCCACGCGGATGCGTTAGCCCATAAACAGGTAAAATTTTTAACCGGGGGAAACGCCGGACCTGTCTGCATTGGCGCTAACGTACACAAAACGCCCGTACCAGCATCAATGTTTGTAACCGATATGTAAACCATACAATGATTCCTTGGTATTAAGTAACCAGAACTTTGCGAATTACACGGATGTAATTATTTGATGCTTTAGGTTGGGACGTACCAGCCTGCTGCCCAGTTGAAAAATTAGTAACCCACACCCAAAAGTTTGGGCTCTCCGTGCTGGTAAACGTGTACTGGCCAACTAAAAAAGCCTCAGCTTGACCGGTCCAGAAATCAGTAGCAGTGGTTCGGGCCGGGGCCGTTGTAGTGTAGTTTGTGCTTACCGGTTCAGGGGACACCGCATTAGCGTTAGAGCCTGAAGATGTATTATTTAGATATGCGCCGGTGGCTACTTCTGGCTTTAGAAAATAATACAAAGTTTCAAGTTCATTTTTTGCCGGAATGTACCAATCTGTATACCCACCAATAGTTAAACTACGCGCCCAAGCTGGACCCGGGTAGGTGGTTGGGCTATACGTAACATAAGCGTTGGTATTTGTGAGGCCGTTAATAACAGATTGAGCGCTTGCGCCTACAAGATCATTGGCAACTCCAAAGTCTCTACGCTGTTGCCCAGATGCCGCCGGAGAGACAACTAGGTAATAAACTTGCCCGCTACCATAGTCAATCTTGCCGCCGTAAAACCCACCGCCATAGGCTTGCCCAATAACCGTTGGCGGGCCTCCCGAAGTAGCGGCAGAAAACCCAAACCCTTTTGCTCCACCGGAGCCAAGTGAACCTAGTCGTGGCATAGCAATCCTTTAAGCAAACTTAGTTTGCGAAGCAAAAATTTGCCAAGATAAATACGATTGATAAACACATGTAAAGATGTAAACATCAACAGCGTTAGCGTTACCAGCGGTTGGTGCCGTACCGCCTTGCCACTTAGGCGTATACGCAGTGCCATCGATTTGAATTACCGAGGGGCGGTATGCAGTTGCGCCGTTTGTAACCATGTACGCAACAGTGATTGCGCTTCCAATAACAGTAGCTGCAGAACTAATCTGTTGACTCGTAAGAGTTACAGAACCATCAGCAATAATATTGAGTGTTTGGTTAGCGGTAGCGTTTCCTGTGTAGTACAGAACTGAATACGAGCTAGCATAAAAGGTAATAGTGCCCGTTGCCGCTCCGGTATTGACGTTCATGCGCTCGCCTAGCACGGAGTACAGCTGGCCCATTAAACCAGCTTGCCAACGCGCCACAACATCGCTATTACCGTTGGATAAAATTACGTTTTTAGTTTCAGTCCTAACGTCAATACTGTTCTGGTTACCGTTGAACATACCAACGATGGTATTAAAGGTACCCGAAGTTACTTCACTACCGGCATTAGCGCCTATGAACGTGTTAGACCCGCCTGTGACGTTTTGACCAGAGTTACGCCCAACAAAAGTACTGGTAGAGCCGCCAACCATAGTACTACCTGATCCATAACCGACAAACGTATTACCGTTTCCAGATGTGTTCAGTAAACCAGCGTTATAGCCGAGCAGTGTGTTGTCGCCGCCGGTCATAACGTTACCAGCATTAGCGCCTGCTACGAGGTTGTTAGAGGCAGAAATGTTTGCTTTGGCTGCGTTATACCCAATAAACGTGTTGTTAGTGCCGGTCGTAGTAACTAGACCCGCTCGGTATCCAAGAAACGTGTTGTTTATGCCGGTAGCAACGTTACCCGCTTGATAGCCTACTGAAGTTTCAAACGGAGACACTGACTGGGTTATTCCGTCTAACGAAGCTGCTGCAGTTGCGTTAATTGTCTGGTTAGGCCATGAGCCGCTGACTGTGACGTTAGTTCCCGCCACGATTGCTGGCGTTGCTGTGCCTGTACCACCGTTTGCGACGGGAAGAAGTCCAGTCACGCCAGTAGTGAGTGGTAGACCAGTAGCGCTAGTCAGCGTACCAGAAGAGGGTGTACCTAACGCGCCGCCGTTTACAACTGGAGCGCCAGCAGAACCAACGTTAACTGCCAAAGCTGTGGCTACGCCTGTACCTAAACCAGAGACACCGGTAGAAATGGGCAAGCCAGTCGCATTGGTCAAAGTACCACTAGATGGAGTTCCAAGGGCTGGGGTAACCAATGTTGGACTATTGGCAAACACCAGAGCACCACTGCCTGTTTCATCTGTTACAGCAGAAGCCAAGTTAGCAGATGATGGTGTGGCCAAGAATGTTGCTACGCCTGTTCCAAGACCAGAAACACCTGTGCTGATAGGCAGGCCAGTAGCATTAGTCAGCGTACCAGAAGAGGGCGTACCCAATGCGCCGCCGTTTACAACTGGAGCGCCAGCCGAGCCAACGTTAACTGCTAAAGCTGTGGCTACGCCTGTACCCAAACCAGAAACACCGGTGGAAATAGGCAAGCCAGTAGCGCTAGTCAGCGTACCACTTGAAGGTGTACCAAGTGCGCCGCCGTTGACAACAAAAGCTCCAGCAGTTCCTGTATTAACTCCAAGAGCGGTAACAACTCCTGTGCCTGTTGTAGTCGTAGCAGGGGCGGCACCCGCACCGCCGCCTACCACCAAAGAACTTGCTGCCAAGGCCGCTGAAGAAGCCCAAGTTGAACCGCTTGAGAAATAAGGGACGCCGCCGCTAGTACCGGCAACGGTCAAGGCTAAAGTGCCTGAGCTTGTAATTGGTGAGCCAGCGACTGAAATCAAACCCCCGGTAAACGATTGGGCAACGCTGGTAACACTACCAGTGTATGTGGTTGATGTAGCTTTAACGTAATCGGCAACTGCAGCAGCGCTGTTGTACACAACAAGAGCTGTTTCGCCAGCGGCTACGGTTACACCGGTTGTAGCAGAGCCTTTAACTACGACACCAAATCCACCAGTTGTAGCATTGATAACAATATAGTTTCGGCTGGAAGTGGGTACAACAATATTACGAGCCGCAGTTCTTGCGCCAGTGCAGAGAATAACTGCATATTGAGCGGAGCCTGTAGTGCCCGCTCCAACTTGAGCGATATTAGTTGCAAGGTTAGTACCTTGTGTCAACGACAAGGTAACGTTAACGTCCCCCGTAATCGTTTGAGTACCGGCAATAGCGGTATCAAGGTAAGAAGTAATGGCGTTGTTAACGTCATCGCCCCACTGTCCGCTCTCGGTGCCCGTTACAGGCTGACCTAACGCCAAAAGTGTTGTGTAGTTAATAGTCATTTATAGCTCCAAAGATTGTTTGAGCACCGATACATTTGGCGCTCATGTTACTACATTTTGCCAGTTAGCGTCCTGCGTGTCATCTATTAAAACCCACTGTCCGCTGTTTACATTTCCAACTCGACCCATTGCCGGGCAGCCAGTGATGGCTACCAAACGTGCTCCGACTGATGTTGACCCAACATTACCGCGACCAGACACCCCTGTAAGTGCTACGGTAGTTGCGTCTTTTACTGGGATTACTGTTCCAGTATTACCTCTAGCAGATACGCCTGTTAGGACAACTGTAACGTCTTTTACAGCAATTACAGTCCCTGCTGCGCCCCTAGCCGCAACTCCTGTCAACGCTTTAATAACCTGTTGAGATGTGGTTACGGTTCCAACATTACCGCTAGCCGCAACTCCTGTCAACGCAACAAACTTGTTGATACTAGGTACAACTGTTCCTGCGTTGCCGCTAGCAGACACACCGGTAAGTGCTTTAGTAATCTGCTGGGACGTTGTTACGGAACCAACATTACCCTGTGCGGATACACCTGTGAGCGCCTTAGTAATCTGCTGAGACGTCGTTACGGAGCCCACATTGCCCGTGGCAGATACACCGGTCAAAGCAATCGATGTAGAGCTTGCTACCGCGCCAACCGCGCCCCGGGCTTGAACACCAGACTCGGCCCGTGAACCCTGCGAGGCAACCGTTCCAACAGCGCCTTGCGCAGATACACCGGTTATTGCCAAAGTGAGCGACTGACCTGGAGAAACTGTACCTACGTTACCTGCGGCAGAAACTCCCGTCAAGCCAACAGTTCTTGAACTAGCTACTGTACCGACCGCGCCTTGAGCTTGAACACCGGACTCGGCCTGTGATTTTTGCGCAGAAACTGTTCCAACTGTGCCTGTAGCAGTTACGCCAGTCAAAGCAACGGTGGTTGTATTTGCGACTGTGCCGACAAAACCAGATGCTAGTACGCTATTCTCTGTTACGCCGCCTGAAGCACTAACAGTACCAACAGCGCCGTTAGCAAACACACCAGTAAGGGTAGCTTGTTTGCTAACATTAACTGAACCAACTTGGCCCGCTGCTGATACGCCGGTAAGCGCAATATTACGATTGCCAACTGCAACAGTCCCAGCTAAACCTTGAGCCGTTACGCCAGCAATACCGGAAGACAGACCGCCTATAGAGATAGCCCCAACATTGCCAGAAGCAGCCACGCCGGTCAAAGCAACGGTTCTTGAGCTTGCGACTGTACCAACAAAACCAGATGCTAGTACGCTATTTTCTGTTACGCCGCCTGAGGCGCTAACAGTACCGATATTTCCAGAAGCAGCAACGCCGGTAATTGCAACGGCAACATTTGCTGCAGGGGTTCCAACAAGACCCGCGGCTGGTACGCCGGTAATGGCTATTGCCCGGGCTCCAACACTAACAGACCCAACATTACCTATTGCGTTTGCGCCAGTAAGTCCGGCTTCGCGGCCAGCCACACCTACATCACCCGCTTGAGCAACCAATGACACACCGGTGATAGCAACAGCACGGTTAGCAACATTAACAGTGCCAACAGTGCCTGTAGCTGTAGTGCTAGATAGTGAAGAAGATCGAGCAACAGTAACTGTTTCGACTTGGCCAGAAGCGGACACACCGGTAAGCGCAGCGCTACGGCCAGCAACTACGATAGTTCCAACATTACCAGAGAGAGATGCGCCAGTAAGAGCCACAGAAACTGACTGAGTAACGTTTCCTACAAAACCAGAAGCCTGAACACCTGAGCCGGTGTAACCGCCAGATGTGCCTACGTAACCTGCGTTTACTGCAGCCGCAACACCTGTCAAGGCGGGGGCGGTGTTTTTACCTACAGAACCTATGGCGGCGTTAGCAATTACGCCGGTGACTCCAACTGTACGGCTGCTAGAAGCAATAACACCAACGTTACCAGAAGCAGCAACGCCAGACAGAGCAATAGTTCTTGAACTACCAACTGTGCCAACAAAACCTGAGGCAGATACACCGTTCTCTGTTATGCCACCCTGCGCACTAATAAACCCTGCAGCTCCCGCTGCGCTGACACCAGACAGCTGTACCGTTAAGAAGTTATTGGCAGTTACAGTGCCCACAGCACCAGACGCAGATACACCGCTTAGAGTGCGGCCTGGTGCGCTAGTTACAGTTCCGGTCTGCCCAGAAGCTGTAGCGCCAGTAATTCCGGTATCACGATAAATTGCAACAGAGCCAACAACCCCAGAAGCGGTAACGCCTGACAGGGCAATAGTTCTTGAACTACCAACTGTGCCAACAAAACCAGATGCTAGTACGCTGTTTTCTGTTACGCCACCTTGTGCGGCGACTGTACCCACGGTTCCTGCTGCGCTAACACCAGACAACACAAACGTCTTATCTGCGGAAACTGTACCAACACTACCTGCTGCGCTGTTTCCGTTGAGCGTAGAAGTTCTTGAAACCGCAACAATTCCTACATTTCCAGTAGCTGCATTACCAGTAATACTCCGGCTTGGCGCAGAAGAAACAGTTCCAACAGTGCTTGAAGCCGCAACACCGGACAAAGCAACTGTTCGTGATACGGATGCGGTGCCAACCGTACCAGAAGCGGTCACACCAGAAATAGAATTTGAATGAGCGACGGAAGAAGTACCAACCTGTCCAGAAGCTTCTACCCCTGTAAGAGCTTTATCTCGCTCAGAAGCTACGGTTCCAACAGAACCTGCCGCGGTGACTGAGGTTATTGCCAAAGACCTAACAGGAGTTACAGCGCCTACAAAGCCACGAGCTTGGACGCCGGACCCGCTTGTTGAAGCTGAATCTACAACAGTACCAACTTGGCCAGAAGCAGAAACGCCGGTGAGGGCTACGGTTTGCGGTGCGCCGCCCCAAGTCCCAGAACCCCACGCGCCAAAACCCCATGCGCCCTCTACAACAGTAGAGCCAACGCTGCCCGCTGCAGATACACCGGTAATTGCAACGGTTACGCTATTAGATACAGAACCAACACTACCGGAAAGAGCAACTCCAGTAATGGAAACAGCGGGGCTATCTGCCGCGTTACCAACTAAGCCAGAAGCAGACACACCGGTAATACCGACCGTACGACTGCTGGAAGCTATAGTGCCAACATTGCCTGCCGCGGAGACGCTAGTAATAGCAATGTTACGGTTGCCAACTGCAAGTGTGCCAGTGTTACCTGCGGCAAAAACACCTGTAGTTGATTTACTTCTAGAGCTAGCGACTGTACCAGCAGTGCCAGAAGCAGATACACCGGTAATAGCAATGTTACGGTTTCCAATTGCAAGGGTGCCAACGTTGCCAGAAGCAAAAACACTGGTAAGAGAAACAGCAGGATTGTCTGCCGCGTTACCAACTAAACCAGAGGCAGAGACACCAGTGAGCGCAATATTACGGTTGCCAACTGCAAGGGTACCAGTGTTGCCGAAAGCAGACACACTGGTAATACCAGCTTCTCGGCCCGTAACTGAAGCGGTTCCAACAGAGCCAGATGCGGAGACGCCAGTAAGCGCAATGTTACGATTGCCGACCGCAAGGGTACCGGTGTTACCGGATGCAGATACGCTAGTAAGAGAGACAGCGGGATTGTCTGCTGCGTTGCCAACTAAGCCAGAAGCAGATACGCCGGTAATTGCTTTGTCTACAGAGCTAGTGATTGTTCCAACATTACCGCTGGTAGACACGCCGGTAAGCGCAACTGATCGCGAAGCAAGTACTGAGCTAACAAACCCGTTTGCAATAACGCCAGTAAGGGAGACAGCGGGGTTATCTGCTGCGCTGCCAACTAAGCCCGCAGCAGCAACGCCAGTAAGCGCAAAACTGCGCTCGCCAACGGCCATAGTACCAACGTTACCTAATGTAGAAACGCCGGTAAGAAGAACAGATTTAGAAGCGGTAGTAGAACTAACGCTACCCGTTGCGGAGACGCCAGTAATAGCAACCGTACGGCTTGCGCCACCCCAGTCGCCATCGCCCCACGCACCAGAACCCCACGAGAACGCGGGGATAGCTAATGCAGCTGTGCCCGTCGCGGAGACACCAGTAAGCGCTACTGTTCTTAAAGCAGTAGTGTTACCAGTTTGGCCGGACGCGACTACTCCTGAGATGGAAACAGTAACGTTTACCCCACCCCAGTCGCCATCGCCCCACGCGCCATCACCCCACGCGGACGCCATGGTCTAGCCCCTAAATGAGGCTAGATCAGGTTGTTGCCAGACGGATCAGCGCAGTTGTTGTGCTGTTAGCAGGCATTGTCAATGTGAACGTACCAGCAGTCACAGTCTGTGAACCAAAGGTGTGAACACTGACAGTCTTACCGCCCTGTGTAGAGTTATAAACCAACACGCAATCAAAGGCTGTAGCCAATGTAACGGTTGTGTACACAATGCTAGCTGAAGGTGTCCAGTAAGCCACACCAGCAGTAGCTGATGAGTTAGTAGCTGTAGGAGCGCTAGCGTTTGTAATAGCAACACCACCAGCCGAGTAGCCAGTACCGGTTACTTCACCAGTAACGGTGTAAACGGTTGTAGCAGCGTTAATGGTAGCAGAGGCCAAATACAGAGCAGCGTAAAACGTGTCTTGAGTTGGAGAAGTCAAGCTACCACGTGAAGTTAATGTAGCTGGTCCAAACTGTTGTTGACCGAGTAACAAATCGCCCATGAACGATGTTGTCATTGATTGGGTATTAGCCATGATATTTCCTTATGCAAAAGATGCTGCTTCAGCAAACAGCGGGGGTGAAGTTTTCAGACGAACATGAACCGAACGGTGAACAAGCTCACCCTCGTGCCAATATTCAGTCCAAGTGGTGTGCTCAATGTCATTATCCAACGAACCTTCGCGTTTTTCAAGCAATGATTCGTCCATCTCGCCTTTTGTGGTGGTTACATTCAATTTGAACTCCTGATAAGTGCTGCTGATGCAGTATTGCTGGGCATTGTAATAGTAAAATTGGTGGACGTCTTGTCCGAACCAAAGTCTAAGACAGCGATGGATTTATTGCCTTGCGACACGTTGTATATTAAAGCACAACGGGCCGTAACGGAAGCATTAAATACAACGTTATCGAAGTCAACATAGGCGGTGAAGCCAGAGGCGTTAATTGACGCTCCTGTAAGCAAAACCCCGCCGGGGGGATATCCACCACCAGATACTTCGTTTACAGAAGAGTACACAGTAGTGGATTCGTTTAAGTCAGCGCTGGCCGTGTACAACGCAATGTACAAAGTATTTGTAGCCAAATTATGGACACCCGTGTACAGCTCTTTTTTAAAGCTAGTCGTCTGGGTTTGGAGAATGCTGCTCATGCTACGGGCACCCTAACCTGACCATCACGATAAGCGTCACCGCGTTGCTTGCCATCAGCCAAGTTTTTATACAAAGCAATTGCTTGAACGTATCTTTCGTTGGCTAGTTTAACCATGTCACCTTCTTGGCGCATGTAAACAAATGCCTCACAGATAGTTCCGTACAACAGCACAGAATCAAAGTTGTCGCTAAGCCACGTATTGTTTGCTGTAACAATTGACTCTGGGTAATAAAAGAAATGTAGTTCAGCTTTGTAGTCGGCGTCTGGCGTTGGGCCAAGGATAAACGTAAGTTCCCTAACATTAGTCGACTGTGGGCCAAAGATAGCGTAGTGCTTAGGCTTTCCGGTAGTTGCTGGATTTGGATATGCTTCACGCATGAAGTTCACATCTTTGTCAAGTAGATACAAATATTCACCCGTACCAGAAGCTGGGTATATGGCAAGACTATACGCGG
>Ga0114979_10002058_pt1 | contig 13590 bp, 7 predicted proteins | sample S_140625_EF_Meta_FD_87315 | JGI IMG/M metagenome (GOLD analysis project Ga0114979, IMG submission 87315) | Freshwater microbial communities from Lake Simoncouche, Canada to study carbon cycling - S_140625_EF_MetaG | ecosystem: Environmental > Aquatic > Freshwater > Lake | place: Lake... | reverse complement strand
GCCTAGGAACCCAGGCCCGCTTGTTCCTGAACGGAGAGGAAGGTGGCAGCACAGGTTTCGCCTTGGCCAACGTGGCCTCAGGGGCGGATAAGGGCAAGACCTATATTCTTGGTAAGTTCAACCCCTCCACCAATGGATCCGGATTAACCGCGGTTGGGGGCTGGGAAAACCTGTTGGCCAATCCATTCGCCCAGGACAAAACGATCGTCATTGGCAATAATGATGGGGGTACGGGCGTCCTCAGTAATGCCGTAGCTGTTTACGTCGGCACCAAGACCAATAGTGGCACAGAAGCCGATAAGGCTGGCTTGACGAATGGCCTACTCAAATTCATCAATGTTACGGGCAATGCCACTGAAATCGTCAATAGTACAACTAGGGCCACCAATATTACCAGCGGAACTCGTTTCAACCTGAGTGGTATAGCTTCCACCGCCTTTTCCCGTCCAGAAGATGGTGCATGGGATCCACTTGATCCTAAAAAATACTATTTCGTCACCACCGATCGCCTCGATACACTCATTGATGGTATCGGCAGCCAGGTTGGCACAACTCGACTGTGGCGGTTGAATTTTGATGACATCACTAATCCTGATTTAGGAGGTACGATCGATTTATTGATAGATGGTGATATTACGAATGGCAAAAAGGGTAACATGTTTGATAATATCACAATAGATAAGTCGGGTCATATCCTTCTGCAAGAAGACGTGGGTAATGCGCTCCATAATGGCAAAGTATGGCAATACGACACCGCGACTGATTCTCTCAAGCTTCTCGCCAACCACGATCCCAGCCGTTTCGGGGATATCGGAGTTCCAGCCACGGCTCCTTTCAATTCGGATGAAGAAACATCTGGTGTGATCGATATGCAGGACATCCTGGGTCCCGGCATGTTCTTGCTTGTTGATCAGGCCCATTACGCCATCGATGATCCACTACAGGTAGAGGGAGGCCAACTTCTCTCTCTCTTCAATCCTTCCAGTTATAAAGGAGTTGTTGATTATATCAATACCAGCCAAACTGTCACTTTCGCCCCCGGGGAGGCATTCCAGGATGTTCTCGTTCCGGTCCTCGCCGACACCCGCCTTGAGGGATCCGAAACGGTATCCATGATCTTGACTACGGCTTCGGCTGGCAGCCAGGTCGGCACGGTTCAGGCCACGGCCCAATTGGTCATCGCTGATGTAAATCCCACTCCAATAGCCCTGGCAATAGATAACGGCAGTATCAATGAAAATTCGCCTGCAGGTTCACTGATTGGTCATTTTTCCACTACTTCTCCCTTGGCTGGAGTTAGCTTTGGTTATGCCTTAGTCAAGGGTGTAGGCGATGTTGATAATGCATTGTTTAGTATCGTTGGCGACACCCTTAAAATAATTCCCTCGCCTGACTATGAAGCCAAGCCAACCTATAGCGTCCGCGTCCGCAGTACCCAAGAAGGTGGGGCATTCATTGAAAAAAACCTAACAATTACTGTGAATGATGTCAATGATATTGCTGCCATCACAGGCAGTGGGATTGGCAGTGTGACCGAAGGAACGGCCGTCGATACCCTGGGACGGTTAAGTGTCACAGGCTCCTTATCCATAGCGGATCAGGATCCAGGCCAAGCTTTCTTCAGTACTGTCGTCTCATCTTCACTGGGTAACCGCGGCCAACTCAGCATCAACGCAGCGGGTAATTATACCTACATTGTAAACAACAGTCTAGCCGCAATTCAGCAACTCAAAGCTGGTGAAAATCTCACGGATACCTTCACCGTATCTTCCCTTGATGGTTCAGCTACTAAGCAGATCTTGATCAGCATCAATGGGGCTTCGGCTGGTTTTAATGCCGTCGCATCCGGTGATGTTTCAACTGATCATGTGACCCTTTGGACCCGTACCTATGACTTGTCGGATTCAACGATGCGACGGGGACTTACCGAGTCCCTCCAGGCGCAGATTTCCCTGTCCCCCTCGTTTACAAGCACAGTAGTAATGGCCAGTGGCTCGACTGGTAATTTCGATAATGACTATACCGCCAAATTCAATCTTACTGGACTGGCCCCCGACAATGTCTACTACTACCGCTTCATGACCACGGCGGGAGAAATAAGCGCCATGGGAACGTTCCATACTGCCCCTGCTGCCGATAGCACGCGCACCATCAAGTTCGGCCATAGTGGTGATGATGATGGCTTGATGCGTCCCTATCTGGCCATGCAGAATGTGGCCAGTGAGAAATTTGATTTCTTCCTGTTCGATGGAGATACCATTTATGAATCAGCCTCTACCTCTTCTGTAGCTGCTCCAACGACCCCCAATGTTGAAGCCAATCCAACCCCTGCCAATCTCCAAGCCCTGGAAGATGGCTATCATCGGAAGTACCTTGAAAATCTACTGCCGGCACCAGGGGGAACCTATCCAGGATTGACAGGCTTCTTCGCTGCCCAAGCAATTTATACGCTTCCTGATAACCATGAATTTGGCAACAAAGAAATCATCAATGGTGGGGCCCCCCTTGCCCTCAAGGCACTGAATTACAACGGCTCCACGAATCAGTCGGACGATGTCAACCGCACCGGAACCTATATCAATGATTCCGCCTCTTTCGAAACTCTGCTCCAGACCTATCTGGACTACATGCCGATCAAGCAACCCGATATTATCGTTGCTCCCAATGACTCCCGCTCTGATGGTGAGGCCAAGCTTTATGGTGTCCAACAATGGGGCAAAAATGCCCTGGTCATCAATGTCGACGACCGCAGCTTCCGCGACGTCAGGCTGAATAAGATCAACGGCCTTGGGGCTCGCGTCGACGACACAGGTAGCCGGGCCGCCAACAGTGAGCGAACCATGCTTGGGGCGACCCAATTGGCGTGGCTGAAGGACCAGCTGCTGGCGGCTAAGGCGGCTGGAACCACTTGGACCTTCATCAATCTGACCAGTCCGATCGACCAGATAGGAGCCATTGGTTCTGGCGATGACGGTGGTAAATCCTGGATGGGGGGATACAGGGCAGAACGCAATGATCTGTTGAAATTTATCGCTGATAACGGTATCAAAAATGTCGTATTCATGGCCTGTGATGACCATCTGGGTCGTATCAATGAGTTGCTCTACTCACCCTCGGGTCAAATCGATGATCAATCCAGTTACAAGATTCTTCCAGGGGTCATTTCCATCGTTGACGGTCCGATGGGTGCCACCGGGCCCGATCAGGTTACAGACCACAGCTTTGCCAATATCAAAGCCATTTCAGATCTGCTCATTACTCGTCAATTAAACGAAGGCGTCAATCCTGTCGGACTCGACCCTCTGACGACTCCAGGGTTGTCGAATGTGTGGCGCGAGGGAGATGCTACGGCTGCAATAGCCCCTAAGCCAGTTGATTTCTTAAGTCCAGATACCTTTAACTACGCGGTCATGGAGGTGACAAGTGATGGGATCTTGAATGTTACTTTGCGCGGTATTGATTCCTATCCAGTCAATAGCTTCCCTTCGCCCTCCGCCCTAAATCAGCCAAAGGACATCCTGCGCTTCTCCATTGATGGCAATATTGACAAGAGACCAATCTTCTATCAATCTAGTGCCCCATCTGGCATAATTTACGAAGGTGATTCCCTATCGTTTAAAATTACTCGACAAGACCTAAGCATCGGCTCAAAAGTCTATTGGCAATTTGCTGGTACCGGAGTCAACGCCTACGATTTTGCTGATGGCAAGACCTCAGGCAACGCAACATTTGGAACCGACGGATTGGCGAATTTAACCACTTCTCTGGTCCGCGACAATATCAGCGAAGGTGAAAAATATCTTGAGGTTCATTTCTTCAGTGATGCCGCTATGTCCAAGGAGGTGGCCCCTAAGGCCCAATTCCTAATCAAGGAAGCCTCCCTGACGGTCGCCACCGATGGTCGCGATCAGATCACCGGGACGATGGCTGATGAGACCCTCAGCGGTGTCCCCCTGGGCTCCTTGCTCAAGGGTCGCGGCACGATTGATCAGCTGATTGGCGGTGGTGGCAACGATCGCTTTATTCTTGGCGATGCCTCCGGTCGTTTCTATGACGACGGAGACAATGGCACCTCCGGCAGCACCGATTTTGCTTTTATCAAGGATTTCGCCGCTGGTGATCTGATTCAACTGGCGGGTCGTGCCTCTGATTACATTCTTGGCACGGCCCGGGTCGAAGGCATCACGGGGACGGCGATTTACGCCCGTAACCCCCTCAAACCTGTGGCCGCCAGAGTTGGTGCGACGGATGAATGGATAGGATTCATTCAATGCTCTGATAACTCACCAACGATTCTGACCAATACCAGCCAGTTCAACTTTGTCTAGTTCTGGCTTTTCGTTCTTGTCTAACTTTTAAAAAATCCTGCTTTCCCAACCATGTTTAAATCCACCCTCGTTTCCACGCGTCCCTACTTCGTTGTGGCACCCCTTTTAAGCTTGTCCTTGGTGGCCCTGACAAGCACTCCTGCTTCAGCAGTTGTCGTCCAGGTCAATGGCAACAATTATGACTTGACCACTACCAGTACTTCGCCCTTGGCCCTGCCGTCCCTGTTTGATTTACCAGCGATGGGGGGTAAGATGCCCTGGTGGGGTGATAGTGATCTGGCAGCAACATTTGCCCAACAAGTATTTAATTCCCTTGGGCAGGGCAGTGTGCCTGGATCGGGTCCTCTGTTTGCATTCGAACTCAATGGTGCTCCTTTCTTCGATGTCACCAGCTGGAAACAGGATCTTCTCAATGCCTCGATTCAGACCCAGGAGTACACCCCCCAAGCCACCATCGCCACCTACGCGATTCTCGCGCCCGTGCCCACTCCCGCACCTCTACCCCTGCTCGGTATCGCATCGGCTTTCCATGCTGCCCGTCGGCTCAGGCGCCGTTTGGGTCGCTGAGGCTGCAATCAGCCATCGCCGTAGGCTTTCGTTCAGATCCAACGGCGATGGCGAAAATACAAGGCCATGCTGATGGCGATTAGGGCCATGACCGCCAAGGTAATGAAATAGGCCGGCTTCCAGGCCAGCTCGGGCATGTATTGGAAATTCATGCCATAAACTCCGGCTATAAAGGTAATGGGCATGAAGATCGTTGAAAAGATTGTCAACACCTTCATAACTTCGTTCATGCGGTTGCTGATGCTTGAAAGATAGGTGTCATGCATGCTGGCCAGGGTATCCCTGGCGGTTTCGACAATATCGATGACCTGGATACAATGGTCATAGAGATCTCGCCAGAATACTTTCGTCTCCCTGCGTAGCAAGGGCGATTCTTCTTTGGACACCGCACTCAGCACTTCCCGCAGGGGCCAGACGGCTCTCCGTAGGCTAAGGAGATCCCGCTTATGGCGATGCAGCACTTGAATATCGTCTTGACGGGGGTCCACCAGGAGTCGATCATCCAGGAGTTCTACCTTGTCGCCAATGTGTTCGACGACGAGAAAGTAATGGTCAACGACGGCATCGACCAGACAAAACATCAGGTAATCAGCGCCCATGCGTCGAATGCGGCCAGCATTGGTTCGGATAGCTTGGCGCACGGATTCGAAAACATCGCCCTGGTCTTCTAAAAAGGAGATCACCCAACTCGGGCCCAGAATCAGGCTGACATGTTCGATCCGCACGCTTTCCTTATCGGCATCCATATCCAGCATCTTCAGGGCCAGCATCCCGTAATTCGAAAACACCTCCCACTTGGGTCTTTGGGCTGTATTGACGATGTCTTCGATCGTCATCGGATGCAATCCAAAATGTTCCCCAAGCGCCTCAATCAATCCCACATCGTGGATGCCGTTGACATTCACCCAGGTCACGCTCGTCCCATCGTGGGCCAGATCTAGTGAGGGCAGGCACTCCTGCAAAGGTAACCCCCGTGTTTCCTCACCGCTGTCGCTGTTATAGACAATGATGTCGAGAATGGCGTTTTCCAGCCGCTGATCCCCGATGAAAACCGGCGTGCCTGGTTGTTGAAAGCTGCTGCTGGCCCGGCTGCGCCGCCGCCGGGGTGGGTTGGCTTTGTTGTTGGGGGAACGGGCCTGCTGCCGCATTCGGGCCATGCACCAGCGTTGATCACTGGTTTCAGGCTAGGACAGTTGCCTACAAGGACCCTGTGATGTCGGAGCTGCTCGCCCCTTGGTTGCCCCTGCTGCAAAGCCCCGCCGGTGCCGCCCTGTTCATCCCCTTCTATGCCCTTTGGGTCACCCTGTTGCTGCCAGGGGTTTGGGCTTCGATGCTGGCCGGGGCCCTTTACGGAACTCTGTTGGGCAGCGTGGTGGTGTTCGTTGGGGCGAGCCTGGGGGCCATCGCCGTCTTCCTGCTCGGTCGTAGCTGGTTACGGGAGTGGGCCCGCCGTCGCCTGGCCGCTGCCCCCAAATGGCTTGCCATTGAGCAGGCGGTCAGCCGTGAAGGCCTCAAATTGGTGTTGTTGACACGGCTTTCTCCCGCCTTTCCCTTCAGCCTGCTGAATCTGGCCTACGGCCTCAGTGAGGTGAGTTTGCGGGATTACTGCCTTGGCTTGATCGGCATCCTGCCTGGCACCGTGTTGTTCTGCGCCCTCGGGGCCCTGGCCGGTGATGTGGCCCGTTTCGGCACAGTGCTAGCCGGCCATGCCGATCCGGCGACCTGGGCCTTGCGGCTGGCGGGGGTTGGGGCCACCATCGCCTCGGTCTGGCTGGTGAACCGGGCGGCCCGTAGGGCCTTGGCAGAATGACACGCGCCTTGGGTTGCCCTCAGGGCCGATCCGCCAGGCGCCAGTCGCGCATCCCGGCGATCAGCACGAACCAGGCCAGCCGCAATTTGGCCAGGGGACCCGGTCGGGAGGCCAGTTCCAGGTATTGGGAACGGCCACAGTCGGTCTTAATCCAGCGGGCGATAATGGTGGGTAGGGTTGGCGCAGGCAGGTTCATTCAGATGCGCTGCAGGGATTCGGCTTTGTCGCGGAAATTTTGTAGCAGCAATTGCAGGTAAGTCACCTTGCGTAATTTAATGTTGGCCGTCAAGGACATCCCCACCTGCAGGGGCAGGGCATTGCCCTTGCTGGGTTTGAAACAGACTTTCTGTTCAGAGTCTGTCCCCGCCGGGCAAGGGACCAGGCTATTGGCATCCAACTTGATGTCCACGGGGAAGCGATAAAACGTCTTCAGCTGGTCCGGCGGCAGGGCGTCGGAACCGATGCGGCGCACGGTGCCATGCAGGACGCCAAAATCGGAGGCAGGGAAAGAATCAATGCTGATCTCGGCTGGTTTATTGATGGAGACAAAACCGATCTCCCTACTCGGCACCTCCACCCGCGCTTCGAGACGATCAAACGGCACAATCTTCATCACCGGTTCGCTTGTCTGGGCGACGAATCCCTTGGCGCGTGATTTGAGTTCAAACACCACCCCTGCTTCCGGTGCCTTGATTTCCTGGTAGCGGATGTTGACGTTGAGTTCGATCAATTTGCTGCGTAAATCGGTCAATTCGCTTTGTAACTGCCGAACCCCCTGCATCAAGAGGGCCTGCTGTCGAAGCCGATCAACCCGCGATTCCTCCAACTTGCCACGCACCTCCTGAACCTTCTGACGCTGGCCCAGGTACTGAAGTTCTGCGGTGGCACCTTCCTTATTCAGAACCTCTAATCTTGACAGGACTTCGGTCTCGAGACCCAGGCTTTCGGCCAGAACCCGTTGTTCGGTGCTGTTGGTATCAAGATAACGGAATAGTTCTTCGCGTTTAAGCAGCACTTGCTGCTCCTTGTAGGCAATACTTTTGACCATGCTTTGCTGGCGATCACGGGTCGTTTCTGTGTCCAGCCTCAGTAATGTTTGTCCCCTGCTCACTTGCTGGCCTTCCTTGACCAGCACTTGTTCCACCACCCCGCCCACGGGCATCTGCACTTCTTTGACAACACCTAGGGGCTCGAGTTTGCCTGGGGCGGTTACGATCTCTTCTGTTTTGGCCAGGGCCACCCAGGCCAGCCCGAAGGCCGTAACCCCCATCAGGCACCAGGTGATGGCACTGGCCCATGACCGTGATTGCTGCAGCACAAGATCCTCACTTTCGTTAAATTGAAACGAAGAAGAATCCGCATCGGGCTTGGGCTCCTGGGTCGGGGAGCTGGGAAGGACGGGAAGGGCCATCAGTTGTTGTCCTGTTGCCGGAAGAGGGCGTAATAGCGGCCCCGCAGGGCCATCAGTTCGTCGTGGGTGCCGGTTTCGACGATCGATCCCTGGTGCATGAACACGATGCGATCAGCCCGTTTGATCGTGTTGAGGCGATGGGTGATCACGAAAACCGTGCAACCCTGCATCGCTTGCTGCAGGTTGTCGCAAACCTGGCGTTCCGTGTCGTAGTCAAGGGCGCTGGTGGCCTCATCCATCACCAGCAGGCGCGGTTGGCTCAGCAGGCTGCGGGCGATGGCGATCCGCTGGCGTTGGCCACCTGAGAGGGAGGCTCCCCTTTCCCCCACTGGCGTGCTGTAGCCGGAGGGCAGGGTCATGATGAAATCGTGGGCAGCGGCGATTTTGGCCGCCTGGACGATCGCATCGCTGGTGGCGTCAGGGTTAGTCAGCGCAATGTTGTCGCTGATCGTGCCCGAAAACAACAGGGGGTCCTGGGGCACGATGCCGACCTGGCGGCGCAGGGAATACAGCTCAACCTTGTCGATGTCATAACGGTCGATCAGGATGCGACCGCTGTCGGGCGCATAGAGGCGCGGCAGCAATTTCATCAGCGTGCTCTTACCGCTACCGCTTTGGCCCACGATGCCGATAAAGGTACCGGCAGGTACATGCAGATCGATGTTGCTAAGCACCGGAGGCGTACCCGGTGCGAAGGTAAAGCTGACGTTTTCAAAAAGCACATCCCCAACGATCGGCGGTAGGGGAATATTGGCCTTGTCCGCTTCACTGGATTCCTCCGGCGTATCGACGACGTCGGCGAGCCGTTCAAAGGAAACCCTCAGTTCCTGCACCGACTGCCAGATGGAGGACAGACGCAGGATCGGCTGGGTGACATAGCCGCTGATGATGCGGAAGGCGATCAGCTGGCCGAGGGTGAGGTCCCCCTTCAGCACCATCGAGGCCCCCACCCAGAGCACCAGCAGCTGGGACAGTTTCTGCAGGACCTGACTGGTTTCGTTGAGAAAGGTTCCCGTGACTGTTTTTTCAAAGGTGCGGGCGATATAGCGGGAATAGAAGTCCTGCCAGCGCCAGCGACTCACCATCTCCACGTTCTGGGCCTTGACGGTCTGGATGCCGGTGATCACCTCGACAAGGTGGCTCTGGGTACGGGCATTTTCTTCGGCCGCCTGGCGGTACTGCCTCCTGAACAGGGGGGCACCCAGCACCGTGATGGCGATCTGGATGGGCAAGACCGCCAGGGCCACAAGGGTGAGTGTGACGCTGTAAAGCAGCATCACGGCGATATAGATGACCGAGAACATGGCATCCAGCACCGTCATCAGGGCCTGGCCGGTGAGGAAGTTGCGGATCTTCTCCAGTTCGGCAATCCGGGTGCCCAGTTCGCCCACGGGCCGACGGTCGAAATAGCCGAGGGGCAGGCGTAAAAGATGGTCAATCACCTCGGATCCCAGCCGCAGATCGATGCGGTTGGTGGTGTCGGCAAATAAGAAGGTGCGCAGACTGCCGATCACGCCCTCCATGAGCGTCACCACCACTAGGGCCAGCCCAAGGATCTGCAGCGTGTCCATGCTGCGCTGGGCGATCACCTTGTCGATGATCACCTGGATGAGCAGGGGGTTGGCCAGGCTGAACAGCTGCACCACGAAGGAGGCCAGCAGCACCTGCAGCAACATGCCCCGGTAGCGCCGCAGCGCCGGCCAGAACCAACTCGGACCGAAGCGGCGCTCGGGGGTGGCGGTGCTGCGCTCCAGCAGCAACAGTTCGATTCCGTCTGGAAAACGCTTCTGGATCTCGGCCGGGCTCAGGTCGACCCAGCCATCGGCCGGAGATGCCAGGCGCAGCCCGCGGCCATTGCTGCGGGTAACCAAGGCGAAGCTGTCCTTCCAGGCCACCAGACAGGGGGTGATCAGCCGGGTAGCGGAACTCGGCTGCACCCGGGCGCCGCTGACGAGCAAGCCCAGCATGGCGGCAATCTGGCCGCAGAATTGCAAATCGGGTTTCTGTCCGCGGCGCAGCTTTTCCTGCAACACCTTGTCGATGGCGTCGCGGCGATAGGGCAGATCCATCAGCTTGCCCAGCATCTGGAAGCAGGCCAGGGTCTCGTCGACCACACCCCGGGCGCGCACTAGCTGCAGCCCCCGGGTGGGGTCGTGCTGACCCAGGTCCAGGCTGGTGGGCAGGGGGTGTTCGCCCCGGGCTGGAGCGACGGCAGCGGCAGCCCCTGTTCCAGGGGCCCCCTGGAGCAGGGGCGTTGCGGCGCCAGGCACCTCGGCCGTTGCAGGCACGACATCAAGGGCGCCGGGGGCCAGGGCCAGCAGCCTCAGCGGCAGCGGCGGACGGGGTTGGGGTAAGGGGGCTTCGGGGTTGAGGGTGGCCCCAATCGGTTGGTCCGCCACATTGGCGCTGCCAAGAACCAGGGCTTCCCCCGCCTTCAGTTGGGAAACGATGCTGCGGTTGGGTTGCAGGGGGCGGGTATGGGCCCTGAGCTGGCTGAGGCGCTGACGCCAGTGGGCATGGTCAAACAGCTCGGCGGAACTGGCGGCCGCTTCTCGCTTGAGCAGCAGACTGTTCAATTCGGCTGTCCACAGCTGGCTGCTGGCCCAGTCGCTGAAGCCTGGATTATGCTTCAACCACTCCAACACCATGGCGTCCGGCAGGACTGCGGCCAGCACCGAGGTGGCGGCCGTTACCTGTTCGCAGGCTTCGACCCGCAACAGTGACACCAAACCCACCAGGGAACCCGCCCCGAAGCGTTCCAAGGTGAAGGGCCGATCCCCCCTCTGGCCCAGAAGCCTCACTTCGCCTGCCAACACCACCAGCACCCTTTCGCCGATGACCAGGTCGGTGCTGAGGGGATCGCCCTCCTCAAAGCGCTGCAGGCTGGCGGTCGCCAGCAAGCGGGATTGCTCAGATGGGGACAGGAGGTTGAAGGGAGCCTGCAGCAGCAGGGTTTCGATCTGGGCGGGGTAGGAGGTGGTCATCCTTTCTGCCCCATCGCCAGCATTTCACCCACCTGCTCTTCCACCCATTCCTCGAACAGTTCCCGGCCCATGCGCTCCTGCATGGCCTCGTCGAAGGTGGCGGGCCGCATCACCTCCAGGCGCACCACCAACCACCACTGTTCGATCTGGAGGGGCGGGCTCAGTTGGCCAGGCCTGGAGGTCCGCAGCCGTTCGGCTAGGGCGGGGTGGGCCTGGAGAATCGGCGCAGGGCCCACGACGCCGCGGGTGGTCTGTTCGGGTCCCTTGGCGTATTGGGCCGCGAGTTCGGCGAAATCGGCTTCCCCCTCGGCGATGCGGAGGTATAGCTCCTGGGCCAGGGCACCGCTTTCGACCCTCAACAGGCTGTAAACCACCTGGTCCAGCTGGTGTTTGCGGGCCAGAAAACGCTGCTCGGCCCGATGCAGGAAATGCTCCCGGCAATGGTGGACGATGCGCAGCGGCAGCAGGGCCTGAGCATGGGCATCTTCTTCGCTGAGCGCTTCGGATTGGCAGACCGCCGCCAGCTGCTCAGGGGAGCGGATGCCCTTGCGGGCCGCCCATTCCTGCAGGGCTTGTTGTTGCTGCTCGGCTGGGAGTTGCACCTGCGCCACGGCCCGGCTGATCACCTCCTGACGCAGCAGGGGCAGCAGGAGTTGGTGGCGCGCCAGCTGGCGCCACAGGCAGGGGTCGATGGTTTCAGCCCAGCGTTGCAGTGGGGCCGGATTCGGATCGGGGGCGTCCTCGGCTTGGTTGATCCAGCTACGGCCCGCACTGGGGCCATGGACCGAAAGGGTTACGTCGTTATTGGGCTGGGTATCGAGGGCCATGGAGGGTACGGAGCTCTGTCGCGAGGCCTGTCCCACGAGTCAGACGAGCTAAACCATCTTGCTCGCCTGGCGGCCATTGTTCGGGAAGTGTTCGTCCAGCCGCACAGATGGCTCAGCTAGCTGCACAGAATGCATGGGGTAGGTCCAACCGCACCAATGGCCTTTTCCCTTACTCCGCTGACCCCTGCAGCAGATTCAGGAGCCCCGCTTCATCGATCACCTTGAGACCCAGGCCCTCCGCCTTGGCCAGCTTGGAGCCCGCCTCCGCCCCTGCCACCACGTAGTCCGTGCGGCGGCTGACCGCTGCACTGATGCGGCCGCCCGCGGCTTCGATCCGATCCTGGGCTTCACGGCGGGACAGGGTGGGGAGGGTCCCGGTGAGCACAAAGCATTGGCCAGCAAAGCGCCCAGGGGCTGGCTCGGCCCCGGGATGGTCTGCCGAGGCGTCAGTGGCCAGGGATAGGCCAATACTGGCCAAATCAGCCAGCAGCCTGCCATTGGCCTCGGTGGCGAACCATTGCTGCAGGGACTGGGCGATCTCAGCGCCGATGCCATGCACGGCGGTGATGCGTTCCGGTTCCAGTCGGGCCCCATGGGCGAGGGAGGCGGCGCTGGGGAAGGCCCTCGCCAGGGTGCGGGCATTGACTTCGCCCACATGGCGAATGCCAAGACCGTAGAGCTGGCGAGCCCACGGCCGGTTCCTGGACTCCGCCAGGGCCTGCATCAGGTTGGTCGCCGACTTGTCGCCGAGACGTTCCAGACTGGCCAACAGGACCGCATCAAGGCGGTAGAGATCGGCAATGGAGGCCACCAGCCCCCGATCCACCAGTTGCCCGATCAGCTTGCTGCCGAGCCCGTCCACATCCATGGCCCCCTTGCTGACCCAGTGGCGCAAGGAGCCCCTCAGGATCGCCGGGCAGCTGCTGTTGACGCAGCGGGTGGCGGCTTCCCCGGCTTCGCGCACCAGCAGGGCGCCACATTCGGGGCAGGCGCTGGGCAGGGTCACGGGCACGGCCCCCGCCGGCCGCAATTCGGGCAGGACCCGCACCACCTCCGGAATGATTTCCCCAGCCTTGCGAACCACGATTGTGTCGCCTGTGTGCAGGTCGAGTTCAGCCAGGCGGTCGGCGTTGTGGAGGGTGGCACGGGCCACGGTGCTGCCGGCCAGGGCCACAGGGTCAAAAAAGGCCACCGGAGTGACCGCCCCGGTGCGTCCGACCTGGGCTTCGATGCGTAGCAACCGGCTGGGGGCCTCTTCGGCCGCGTATTTCATGGCCACGGCCCAGCGGGGCGCCTTCTGGGTGAAGCCCGCCTCCTCCTGTTGGTTCAGGTCGTTGAGTTTGACCACCACCCCATCGGTGGCGTAGTCGAGCTGGCTGCGCTTGTCCTCCCATAGGGTGGCGAACTGCTCGATGGCCGTCAGGTCAGCACAGAGGGCGCAGTGGGGATTGACGCGAAAACCGACATGCCGCAACCAGGCCAGGGCCTGCCATTGGTTGTTCGGGGGGGCGGGATCGGCGTTCAGGTCGGTGGTGTCGGGGGGGCTCCAGTCGGGCGGTAGGTGCAGGGTGTAGGCGTAGAAATCAAGTCGGCGCCTGGCCACCACCTTGGGGTCCAGTTGCCGCAGGGTGCCGGCGCAGGCATTGCGGGGATTGGCGAAGAG
>Ga0114979_10002056_pt1 | contig 13593 bp, 8 predicted proteins | sample S_140625_EF_Meta_FD_87315 | JGI IMG/M metagenome (GOLD analysis project Ga0114979, IMG submission 87315) | Freshwater microbial communities from Lake Simoncouche, Canada to study carbon cycling - S_140625_EF_MetaG | ecosystem: Environmental > Aquatic > Freshwater > Lake | place: Lake... | reverse complement strand
GAAGTTGGACCAGTGAAACCCAACGGTGCTCGAAAAGTACTCAGCTGGTAGGGAGAGGTTTCTGGAGGGAACTCTCTTTCCGATGGAAGCGACAATCCGCCGAGTTCAGGTCGAGCTATGCTTTTAGGTTCCGAATCGCCGTCAAAAAACGAGAGCTTCTCATCGCGCAATGTTACGCGCACGGGCCCACTGGGCAATGTTTGAGTTGGCTCGACCTGCCCCCATGCAATACTAGCAAAACTTAACGTAGCAAACGTCAAGAGTGCTTTTGCATAGGCAGGAGGAGGAATCTCGAGCACAACTCGCCTATTTGCTTCATATCATATGTAAAAAGGAAGGACTGTATCGATTTTATCGGCTTTGTCGGACGCTTGCCTTGGACAAATCGATGACAAACAAGTTGATTGGTCCAATTAGGTGGTTTCTTCCTTATTTATCTAGCTTACCGAATAAGTGGACTTTAGTGGTTTTTTTGTTTGATTGGCGCGCCGGCGTTTGACTGGCTTGATTCTGCCGGCAATGACGATTCTACCAACAAAATTGATTGCAAATGAATGTATCGAAGTGTGAGAACGAAAAACATGCCTACTAAAAGCCGACAAATCGTAATGATGGTCGTGCTCGCGATCCAATTGCCCATGGTTGTTTATGCCTCTGATCCTCGTCCCAAAAAACGATCACCAGATGACCGTATGCTTCAACAATCTGAGGAAGTAATTCGAGAAGTGCGAGCTCCAGTTGATTTCAATACTATTACCGAAAACACAAATGTGGAATCCAACTTCGACCTAAGCGAATTGCCATTATCGGGACCTCGGGGCAAAGAAACACCAAGCGGCATTCGACACGGACGATACTGCGAAAACGACTTTCGACGATCGGGCTTTCCGTTCTGCATTGGACGCTTTGCGGCTCCTAGCACAGATTCCTTCCACCAAGTCGGATACGTCGGGGGCGGAACTCTCTTTGGCGGGTCCAGCAGGCGGAGCAATGAAGGAACATTCGGGATGGACTATTCAGGATTCCTGTTTTCCCGAAAGACTTGGCTCAAATGGAGTCATGGTGAACGGTTTCAAGGAGGTGCAGGCCGGTACGAAACCGAGGGCCCACGGCTATTGCCCGAATAAACTAAACCAGAACAAGTTGTATATTTACAAGAGAGTCAACAGGTACCAACGAACTGCATACGCGCACTGCGATTGCAATCCATCTCCATTTCGGTCCCAATTTTCTATCGACTTTTCTTTAGGCTAGACCAAATAGTTGGCATAGATTGGTTACTGCCATGGGGGCATTCGCAATTGATCAAGACTGCCATGGTTGCACTTGCACAAGCCATACGAGCGCCGACCAACTTTCCCAACGGTGGGAGCTTCGTAAGGATGCCTATCCAAACATTCGCACTACCGTTCAAAAAGTAGCAGCCATACTCCGTGTACCGTCCGCCGAGCCTCAAAAAGCTTTGCTTTTTGCGGGTCTTCCGCAGAATCAGTGGGTGAAAAAGCTTGAAAACACTTTGCATAGAGGTCATGGACTATGACGGACTGTTGAGCGCCAGCGACACCGCCAGTCTACCGTGCGTCCTCCTTCCGTGTATTCAGTGTGTTCCGTGGTTTAGTAATCGGTTCTCGCACCGACTGAATAGCCTGTGTGTATGAATGGAGATGAAATGTCGGTGCAAGATTCAGGAACGGTTGAGGACAACCGTTCTACAATGGAGCACGAAACGTTTCTCTTGAAACGATGCGACCGGAAAACAGTCCCGAGATTGACGATTCCCAAAGACTTGATTGGGATAAAGAAGTAGCGATGATTGGACTCGAACCAACGACCCACGGCTTATGAAGCCGTTGCTCTAACCGACTGAGCTACATCGCCTTGTTTTTAGTGGAGGTATGGGGACTTGAACCCCAGACCTCTTGCATGCCATGCAAGCGCTCTCCCAACTGAGCTATACCCCCGTTTTCACCTGGCAATCCCCCCCTTAGACAAGGGAAATGCCGACCAAGTTCGCAAAAGAGTATCCTGGTACTGCCACCTAGTCAAGTTCATCGTTCCTTCTTCGCAAAACCTTTGGAACATCATGTTGCTGCTGGGGATTTTGCAGTCGCTTGCCATACGTCACGGATCATGTCGTCTAATTCAAAGGATGGACGGTACGGAATCGTCTCTTTCAAGCGTGTCAAATCTGGAACGCGGCGGCGAATGTCTTCAAAATCCTCGTCGTATGCCTCGGAATACGATTGAAATTGGATCTCGCATGCCGGATTCACGATGGCGATCACCCGTTTCGCCATCTCCAAAATCGAAATGGGTGTGTCTGCCCCAATATTGTAAATTCGGCCAAAGCTACCCGGTGTATTCATCAACCCCACAACTGCCCCAACCACGTCGGATACGTGAGCGAAACAACGTTCCTGCTTGCCGTCGTCATGCACTATCAACGGTTTCCCTGCCATTGCGGCTTGGATGAACCGTGGCAAGACCATGCCGTACGCACCCGACTGCCGAGGCCCCACCACATTAAAAAACCGGCCGATCACGACCTTCATCGCATTTTCGCGAACGCAGGCAAGGGCCAAGAATTCGTCGATCGCCTTGCTCGCTCCGTAGCTCCACCGAGGCTTGGTGGTCGAACCGAACACCAAATCGTCATTTTCATTCCAAATCGACTTGGGGTTCTTCCCGTAGACTTCGCTAGTGCTGGCCAAGAACAGGGAAATTGGCCTACCTTCCAAATGAATCCGCCTAATTTCCTCCAGCAACAATTGAGTAGGATAAATATTGCGGTGGATGGTTTGGATCGGATGTTTGGCGATCAAGGCTACGCCGACCGCCGCCGCCAAGTGGTACACCACATCCACGTCGGCACACACTTTCCCAATCAGATCCGCATTTCCCAAATCGGCATGCACGACATTCAGGTTAGGGTGGTTGAGCAAATGATCCAGATTGCTTTTCTGCCCTGTGCTCAGATCGTCCACAATGGTAACGGAATGCTGTTGCTGGAGAAGCAATTCCGTCAAATGAGATCCTATGAATCCGTTTCCGCCGGTAACGAGAATGCGCATTTGCTAGCTTTACTTGATGTTGCGAACGTGATTTCCGAAGAAAAATCGCTCGCCAAGGTCGGTCGAGTGCAACGCCTTCGCAAGATTTGGCGAATACGTTGCCATTACTTGGCAAACGATGCAAGCCAATCGAAAACCATTCACGCTTCGCGTCTAACTTTCCGATTGCTTAGTACTACGGTAAACTACAGACTCGGTTCGGCCAACACCATCACCTGGTGTAGGGCCGCGACTTCTGCTGTCGACTATCGGTTCTATTCAGCGACAACGTCGGAATTACCATGAAAAATCACGCTAAGAACTTTTCTCAATTCTCACAATTCTCTCGAGCCAAGCTAGTAGCCAAACGCCTGTTTGCCTTGAGCCTCGTGAGTGGGCTGATTTTTGGGCCCGCGTATGGGCAGCAACCCGGAGGCAAGCCGAAGTCTCCGCCCCCAGCGACTCGCGGAGCGAAACCAGGTCCGAAAATGTCGGAGAAAGAAAAGCGAGAAGAAAAAGCTCGCGAGCTTTTTGCGGACGCCGCGAATGCCCAAAACAACGGTGCGTTTGAATTAGCAATTGAACAGTGGAAGCGGCTTTTGAAGGACTTTCCGACGGACGCCCTTGCGTCGAGCGCTCATCACTTCCTGGGTGTCTGTTATTTGCAAAAGGAGACTCCCGATTACGAACTCGCTATCTCCGAATTTAACGCTGCCCTCCAAGATGCAGAACTGAAGCAACGCGAGGAATCGCTTGTCAATTTGGGTTGGTGCTTATATCAAACCGGCATGGCGGCCACGGAACCGGCTCGAAAAAAGACTCTGGCCGAATCGGTACGCGTCTTGACTTTACTTACGGAAAAGTATCCGGATGGCAGCTTCACGGACAAAGCTCTGTTTTATGCAGCGGAATCGGAATCAAGGCTTGGAAATTTGGACCGAGCGGCGACGCTGTACAACCAATTGGTTCAGAACAAGAATTTGCAATCGTCCTCCGTTCGGCCAGACGCGATCTTCGGTCTAGCGTTGACCTACGACGAGCAGCAGCAAACAAAGCTTGCGAAAGAGTACTACGATCTGTTTCTTGATAAGTATGCCAAGCACTCTTTAGCCCGCGAAGTGAAACTTCGCAGCGCCGAAATTGCGTTAAAGGACAATCAAGCGGAACAGGCTGCCGAACTGCTAAAGCAGGTGGTGTCGTCAAATGAATTTGCCAAGAGTCCCAATGCGGACTACGCGTTGTATCGATACGGCTACGCTTTGGCGAAGGCGGGTAAGTTCAACGAATCCGCGGAAGCCTACAAAAAGCTTTCCGAGCTATTTCCCGAATCGCAATTCTCACAGAACTCATCGTTAGCTGCCGGTCAAACCCTTCTTCGAGACAAAAAATACGATGAAGCCCGGCAAACGTTCGAACGGCTGTTAGCGGGCAAGGATGAGCGGGCTGTCGAAGCGGCTCATTGGATTTGCCAAATTGCAATCCTGCAAAACGCTCCAGCGGATGCAGTACCCATTGCACGCAAGGCGCTGGGATGGGGAGTTCCTTCCCCAATGACGGTTCTGCTGCGCATGGATTTGGCGGATGGGTTGTCGGCCTCGAACGAAGGTCGCGAGGAAGCGAAGAAACTCTACGAGCAAATTGCGTTAGAAAACCCGGACGATCCGATCGCTCCCCGCGCAACCTACAACGCCGCATTCGCTGCCTTGCAATTGGGCGCACAAGCTGACGCCCAACGTTGGAGCGAGGCGTTTGCAAAACGTTTCCCCAACGATCCTTTAGCTTCGGATGTCGCTTACATCCGTTCGGAAGCGGCTCTGCAACTAGGCCAGCACGAGTCGGCTGCCACGGGTTTTGAACAGTTGATCGCTGCCGAACCTTCGAGCCCGATGTTACCATCCTGGGAACTGCGATTAGCAACCGCTCGTTACCTGAACGGTCAGTATGACGAGGTCGTTCGTTTAACATCCCAATCGCTGACTCAACAAAAAGATGCACTGATTCAGGCTGAGGCTTGGTTTCTGCAAGGTTCCAGCCAACTCAAATTGTCCAAGTATCCCGAAGCTATTCAAGCGCTTTCGAAATCGAACAAAACCAACGCAACCTGGACGCAAGCCGACGAGGCATTGTTGATGCTTGCAGAAGCATATTCTGCCAGCAACATGAAGGACCAAGCTAAGAGCACGTTGGAACGTCTTCTCAAAGAGTTCCCCAAGTCGCGATTCAAAGCTCAGGTTGAGTTTCGGCTCGGACAGCTCTCTGCAAGTTCCAATGATTACGATAAAGCGCTGAGCTACTATGACTCGGTTCTATCTTCGACCAAAGATAAGTCGTTGATGGATTATGCAACTTATGGCAAAGCTTTTGTTCTGATCCAGCAAGATCAATTTGAATCTGCTAGCAAGCTTCTACAGCCGATAGCCATCTCCAGCAGAAACGATGGAGTCGGTATTGAAGCTAGGATCGCCATGAGTATTTGCCAAAGGCAGTTGAAGCGGCCTGCGGACGCAATCACTCTTTTGAAGCAACTGCAAGCAGGAAAGCTTTCTAAAGATCAGTCTAACAATGTAGCGTATGAATTGGGCTTGGCTCAGGTTGCATCGAAGCAAATCGATCAATCTATTGAAACGTTTCAAACGTTGATTCAAGCTTCCCCTCAATTCCCACTGCTGGACAAAGTCTACTACGAACTAGCTTGGGCTCAGAAAGCAAATGGGGATACGGTCAAAGCTAATGAGACCTTCCGTCTGTTAACCACGACCTATCCGAACAGTTCGCTAGCAGCAGAAGCCTTCTTCCATGTTGGGCAATCGGAGTACGAAAACTCCAAGTACGATCGTGCCATCAAAGCTTACACGGTTGCGGCAACGCGAAGCGTCGACGTTGCTTTGCTGGAGAAGTCGACGTACAAACTTGGCTGGGCCTATTTTCAGCAGCAGCAATACGATAAGGCCATCGAGCAGTTTGCGAAACAGGCCAAAGACTTCCCTCAAGGAACCCTGAGTACCGACGCTTCTTTCATGATCGCGGAAAGCCTACTTAAACTTCAAAAGTATGCCGAAGCATGGCCGCAATACGAAGTCACACGCTCTAAACTGGAATCGGACAAATCGAATTCCGTAAGTAGTCAAGTCAAATCGCTGCTTTATCTGCACGGAGCACAGGCAGCTCGCGAATTGAAAAAATGGAAAGAAGTTGAAAACTGGGTCGGTGCGCTTCAGTCGAACCTGCCAGATTCTCCCCATCTTGCCGTTGCCAAGTACGAACTGGCTTATGCGAAGCAGAACCAGAAGAAACCTTTGGAGGCGCTGCAACTGTATAGCGAAATCGCGGAAGACCAACGCAACGAAGTGGGAGCGAGGTCGCGATTCATGATGGGTGAAGTCTTTTTCGCCGACCGCGAATTTGCAAAGGCAATTTCGGAGTTCCAAAAGGTGATGTACGGTTATGGTGGAACGCAAGCTCCCGAGGAAATCAAGAACTGGCAAGCTCGGTCCGCGTTCGAAGCTGGACGGTGCAGCGAGGTTCTTATTTCCGACCAAACAGGTGACAAACGGAAAAAGGCCATCGATATCGCAAAGAAGTTTTATGATTTCGTGATCAACAATCACGAGACTCATACGCTCGCCAAACAAGCACAAGATCGTATCGCTGAACTCGGTCGGATGTAAAGCTGTGACAGATTGGGAGCACAGCCAGCTTGCAACGGCGGCTATTGCAGCCATTGATCGCAATCTGCCATTGACGCGTTCCGACAACCCAAATTCTCCTGCTAAATCCGCGTTCAAACATCTTATTCTTTGGCAACGCATCGCTTCCTCTGGGTTTAGCGATTCGTCGATCTTCCAGTTAAAATTGGAACGCGGTAGCTTTGCGGTTCGAAGTTGGCCCAACACCCAGGCCAGCTTGGATAAAGTCGCATTTTGGGAAATACTCCAGCGCAGCGAAGTGTTTCGACCTTTCCCGAAGCTTATTCCCTGGATCGGGTATTCTCACGAACAAATTCTTTTGTTCCCTTGGGACGGCAAGCTTTGGTCCCTGTCGGAGTGGATCGATGGACGCTCGTTTCAGGAGTCGGATTTGTCGCTTGATCGAGTTCAGGACATGGCGTCGATCTTGGCAAAAATTCATGTAGCAACGCTGAAGTCTTCGGTCCCAGAGGAGTTGTACCTTTCATCCAGGCATCTCCAGGATCAACACGATGTGGGTCCATCAAGGACCTTGGTCGAGCGTGCCAATTTTTTGGATCGGGTCAGTCGCCATTGGGAAGCAAGCGTGTTGGCTTCAGATTTTTGTCAAAAACAAGGGCTAGCAGCTCCTTTGATACGATGCCTTGCGAAAATTGAGGAATGCAAGAAACCATGGAGGGAACAGCTGGAGCAAAGCAGTCGGACAGATCGACGTTATCATTGGATTGTTCGAGATCTGTGGTACGAGAATGTACTGGTACGGCCTTCGGGGGAATTTGCTTCGATTGTGGATCTGGGGGCCGCAAGATTCGACTGGCCAGGGTTAGATTTCATAAGGCTTTTTGGAAGCCTTATAGGGCTGGCCGGCACCCAGTCTTGCAGCCGAACGCCAACAAGGGATTGGTGGGAAAAGGCTTACGCAGTCTACACTTCCCATCACCCCAACCATTCGCTTGGGTCTGTCAACGAGTGCATTGATTTGAATTCGATTGCGACGGCTCTTTCGCTTGCACAATGGATTCAATGGATCGAAAATAGAACTGTCAGGTTGAGTAGCTTGGAAGATGAGAATCGCGTCGCTCGAAGAATTCGGCAGTTGTGTCAGACAGCCGCTTGGATGTCGTACTGAGATTTTTCGTCGCGTCACTCGCTGAAGAGCAGTTTCGATTAGAATTTGATGCTAGTCATGTAACCGCGTACATCTTTTTCTATGTTCTGCACCTGGGGCTTCCAAATTGAGTCGCAAAAAAACGAAGAGCTTGCCTTCGAAGGTAGATAAGCCAAGTTTAGGCAAAATGGGGTGGCTGATCGCGACGGGTGTCCTTGGTGCTGGCTCTTATCTTTTGATTGTCTTTCTGTGGCCTTTTTTTTGGATTGGCCGAAGTACAACTTCAGAGGATACGTTAAGCACCGGGCGTAACTTTAACTTTGACGAGCCCTTCGAAGCCAAGCCGTCCATCGAATTGCCGACGAATCCAACCTACGAAGGGCGGGCGATTGAGCAAGCGAGGTTGCTTGATTCTATAGCGTTGGTTGCGAACAAGTATCCCGATAGCCATCTTGTTTATCACGTCGCCGGGATTGCGCTGATAGAGGCATCGCAATTCGAAAAAGCAATTGAAAACCTTGAGAAGGCGGTAGCACTTGACGCGAAGCAGGTCGAGCCTGTGCTGATGCTGGCCGATGCGTACGTAAAGTCTGGAAAGCAAGAAAAGGCGATCGAGATACTGAACCAAGCCTTGATGAACGGCTTAGCGTCTGCCTCCTTGTTCCTTGCCTTGGGGGATACGTTTGCTCAGCTAGGCAGGACAGACGACGCGATCCAGAATCTTGAAAAATCCAGAGATCTGGATGCGAAGAATGTAAAAACGTATCGTTACCTGGCGCAGGCGTACGTGGACGCAGGCAGATTTCCAGAGGCTGAACAAGCGGCCGCCGCAGCGACCCGGCTCGGTGCTGGCGAAGCTTCGATCTATACGCTTTGGGCGCTTTCTTTAGCAAGGCAAGGAAAGTCAGAAGAAGCCAAACAGGTTCGTAGTCAGACACCCAAACGCGAAGCCGCTCCCGAACTGGATCAAGACATTTTGGAGAAGTCATTTCTTGAGGCCACCAGCCATCATTATGCCATGCTAGGAAATGTCTGTACCGCAAACAAATCCTTCGAGGAAGCGGAAAAGTACCTATTACAAGCTTTAAAGCTGGATCCAAACTCAGTGATTAGTACCGGGCTGTTGGCCGATCTGCTTCAGCGTCAGGGGAAAAATTCGGATTGCTTGGTGGTATCCAAGCGGTTGATCGACATGGAGCCAGATCATGTTGTGCATTACTGGAATCTTGCAAACCTTGCGATGTCGGCCCGCAACGTTTCTTTGGCCGAGAGAACATTGCTTCAAGCTACCGAGATTGACTCCTCGGGAACATCGGATTTGCTGATGGCTCAGCTGTTAATGAATTTACGCAAATCGGACAACTTGGTGAAATACGCTCGACAAGCAGTCGACCGATTGGGAACGGTGGAAGCATACGTGGTGCTGATCAGTGCATTGCAGGCAACCGGTGAATCGAACGCTGCGCAACTGGAATTGTTGAAGGCCAGAAAAATCGCGCCTAACGACCCAAGGCTGGCAGGGTAAATTCTGTACGGGGTGCCTACGCTATGCAGGTAGTCGAATCGGAGTTGGAAATTCGATTAAGAATTTTGTCCCGCGACCTACCTCGCTTTGAACAGCGATGCGTCCACCGTGAGCCTCGATGATTTTTCTAGCTGTAGGCAGTCCGAGGCCGGACCCACCATGTTTGGTCGAATAAAAAGGCTCAAACATTCTCATCGCGGTGACTTCGTCCATGCCACTGCCTGTATCAATCATCTCCAAAGCGATCCCGCCTGGAACCGAACAGGTTCTCACCAAAAACTCACCTCCATCGGGCATGGCTTCCATGGCATTTTTGACCAGGTTCAGCAAGGCAGCCTGAAGGGAATCGCTGTGAAGTTTGATGTTGGGTAAGCTCGAATCCAAATAGGTTTTCAGGATAATGCCACAGCGGTCTGCTTGTGCTTTGTACAGTAGTAGAACCGCTTCAATGTTATCATTGAGCGAACCTGGGGTCATGTCCAAGTCTCGCATGGTTGCGAATCGCAGGAAGTCCCGGAGAAGGTTTTCTAGACGATTGCATTGTTGGCGAATCATATCCACTTTGGCAACCGCACGTCTTTGCCCTGGCCAAGGGCTTTCTTCCAGTTCCTCACATAGCAAGTCCGTATTCATGTGAATCACGGACAGTGGGTTCTTGATTTCGTGCGCAAGCGAACCCGATAGCTCGGCCAATTCGTTGTATTGGCGACGAAGTTCGTCAATGGCTTGCTGTTTCTCGTCTAGAAATTCATTGTTCATAGACGGATATTGTAGAGTCCGCGTTAAATCTTGGTAACGGGTCGTTTAGGAGCAGGTGGTTTCAGCATCCTGGCTTGCTCGTCTTGAGCTGCGGTAGGGGTGTTGTTGGCAGGCGCGTTGTTCATTCTGGGGGGTGGAGCCAAGTCGGTAAACGACTCCGTCCATTCCCAGCCCATTTTGTGATCCAGTTCTCGCTGAGCCAACAAGGACCACGGCGTACCCTTATGCTTTTCGGTCACGCCTTTGAGCAGCTCTTGAGCTAGCTTTGCTTCTTTTTCCAGCTTGCTATCGACCGAGATCGAATCAGTGGCTTGAAGATTCCATGTATTGCTTTCTGGCTTTTGGAAGTTCATTCCACGTTTCGCTTTTGCCAACATCGCATTGTAAGATTCTGCTCGTACCTTTGCAGCCAATGCGGTTCCGTAGGAAAGGTCAAAACTGGCAAGCCAACGAGGTGAGGTCTCTTTGCTTCGGAGCTTTTCGCCTTCGGCAAGAATCATACACATGTTCATGAGTTCTGGAGCTAGCCGAGCGGATTCTTGTTGAGCCTCTGTCAATTCGCCAACAAAACGGGCTTCATCGCGTTTTACGAAGACTTGTTTTGGTTTGTCGAGCGTTCCGACACGCGACAGCCGAGATGCTTGAATCAGCGCGACTCGCATTGGGCTCTTCTTGACTCTGGACAGATACTCGCTTTCGCTAACATAATCTGGGCGATAGCGATCCATGACATCGGGTGAAAAGAAATAGCTCATACGGGACGCAAACGCTTCGATTTGACCGGCATCAATTCGTTTTCCGACCGAACGATTGGGATGGATAGAAAAATAAATCCCGCCTGTTTCGTAGCACATGCGTGACAGTGCGTAGGGGCCAAAGCCTGAATCGATGACAGGCTCTTCAAAGTAGTTGTCCTGGTAGCCCAGTTGCACTCGTTCTGGAAACAGGGTCTCTGGACCTTGATCGACTTGTCGCCAGTCTGGTGTTTGATCGTATTTGGGATCTGGGTCCACAAACTTGATGTACGTGAACTCGCGGCCAAAGGGGGCGGGTACACCCAAAACATGCGATTGAATGCCAAATTTCTTGCAAACTGAGATCGCTTCTTCTGCCCTTGGAAGGTCGTCACCGCGTTCATCCGTGATTGTGATCAAAATCACGTTGCGCTCTGGGTCAGATGCACCTCTGGACGTTCTCATACCCTTGTATTTGTCAGCCACAGTTTTAATAGCACTGAAAACCATTTCTACGCCCGATTCGTCGACTTCGATTTGGTCGATAGCGTTTCGGATTTCTTCCAGATCGGGGGTCGGCTTTTTCGTTAGAAACTGAACTTCGTTTCCAAAGGACACGACCGAAGTTAGCAGAGAGTCTTGAACGCTGTCGGCACCCCCTCGCTTTCTCTTTTCGGCTTGGACGATTCCTAGCTCTTCGTAGATGCGGTCAAAACGGGCACGAATTTCTTTACGGCGTTGTACCATCGAAATGGAACTGTCGAAAATCCAAACGACCAAGGTAGGGCGTTGTTCGATGGCCCGAAGCAGCTCATAGGTGATGCGATCTACGGCGCCCTCGGTACCGGTTTCGCCCACGCCGGTCATTCCGCGAACGGCTTGTTTTGCATCAGTCAAGCCGATGGCTTCTTTGATATCGATGGAGACATGGACGTTGCCATTTGGCATCACGATATCAATAGGCATGGTTGGAATTTCCGACACTTCCGCCAGTGATTCCGCAGCCGACATCGCCATGTCGGTGATGCCAATCGAATTCGCGCCGATTTCCTCGGAGGGAGCTTCGGAGTAGGCGATGTCATTCACCACATCGAGCGGTTGGAGTTCGTCGGCGATGGGTTCCGATTCGATAAAAATGGACAAGATTTCTGGCTGGCTGACGACCGTGTAGGAACCTAAGCCAACAACGATGAAGACGTGGACGATCATACTGATCAAGAAGGATTTGGTTTCTGGGTCAAGCCAGCCACTTTTTTCATCAATGTCTTCCTGTTCATTGTCGTCTTCGCTGTCGTCGTCTCCTTCCTTATCGTCTTCATCGAAGTCGTCGTCCTCGAGTTCTTCCTCTAGTTCGTCGTCATCATCGAATTCTTCTTCCTGGTCGTCCTCAAACTCTTCTTGGGAGCTTTGGTTGTCTGAGGATGGAGCGCCCAGCGGGGCAACGGTGCCTTCGTTGCTCTTTGGATTAGCTTCTTGGAGCTTGTTGGTGAGGTTACGGATTCGTTTCAGCATGGAACGGAACTCGATGGTTGCGATCTTGGGAACCCACTGGGAGGGGAAATCAGCGAATGGCTATTTTAGAAGCGGACGTCACTACCCTACTCTATTGTCTTGTAGGAAAGCTGGAGGTTCAACTGCAATAGTTTTCGAGCCGCCCAACAAATACTCATTTTTCGGGATTTGTCTGGAGATTTTCAACCAGGTTTCATGCAAAAACTCTGTTTTAAGCATTTTTGCCTCCCCAATCCGCCCGAAAGTCGACCCAGATCCCCATTTCATGGATCTCGAACTGGCGCCGCTTTCCGCGTTTCCAAAAATTTGTCGTGGCAGCCTGTCCAGTGCTTTCATTGCACAGGAATCTTGAATTGGAGGCTTTGCCTTGCCAGTTCAAGCACACTCACAAATCGGAGAGCCAAATGTTCCATTGCCCTAATCGCCGTTCCCAAGAACGCTCGAAAACATCACGGACCAGAAAGCTAAAACTGGAAACGTTGGAACGAAGGGAATTGATGGATGGAAATGGATTCATCGCAACTGGCTCAAGTCTTAGCTTGCAGAACGCGCCGTCCAACAATGATTTTGTGAATAGAACTGCTATTGTTGGGACCTCGGCGACCCTTTCGGGAAACAATTGGAATGCCACCCGGGAAACGAACGAACCGCTTCATGCAGGTAATTCAGGGGGGAGATCCGTTTGGTGGACTTGGACGGCTCCAGCTTCTGGAAACGTACAAATAGATACCATCGGCAGCCCTTTCGACACCCTCTTGGCTATCTACGCTGGTCAAGGACTATCGAGCTTAACCCCCATTGTTTCCGACGATGATGGAGGTGTCGCCCGCTCAAGCAAAGTTGTGCTGGGTGCCGTGGCAGGAACCACCTATCAGATTGCAGTCGATGGATGGAACGGTGCAAGTGGAGAAATCAAATTAAACCTATCGCTGATACCCACAAACCCTGCCCCGGCGAATAACAACTTTGCTGACCGAAGCCGAATTACTGGGAGCCTTGTTAGCTTGAATGCAACGAATGGAGGAGCCACAAAAGAAGCCAACGAACCAAACCACGCAAACAATGCAGGTGGAAAATCGATATGGTGGACATGGACCGCTCCGACCACTGGTCGCTTTCAAATCGACACCATGGCAAGTTCGTTCGACACAACATTAGGTGTTTATACTGGGTCGAGCGTCACAGGACTCACTTTGGTCGTTTCGGATGATGATGCCGG
>Ga0114979_10002052_pt1 | contig 13601 bp, 11 predicted proteins | sample S_140625_EF_Meta_FD_87315 | JGI IMG/M metagenome (GOLD analysis project Ga0114979, IMG submission 87315) | Freshwater microbial communities from Lake Simoncouche, Canada to study carbon cycling - S_140625_EF_MetaG | ecosystem: Environmental > Aquatic > Freshwater > Lake | place: Lake... | reverse complement strand
CCCGCTGAACCCGTGCTTCCCTCCTTCCCCAGCCTTCCTTTTCGCTCTGGTGGCCCGGCCCCAGGGCCGGTACCATCCGCTCCAAGGGCAGCCGAGGCACGGGTGGGCAACAGGCTGATCAGGCCGACACGGCTGGCGGTGGTGATGCTCGGAGCCGTGGAGATCGCCGCCGCTCCGGCCCGTGCCCAGGTCTGGAATCCGGCCCCGGCCAGCGGCGGGGTGGTGGCCCCGGCCAGTTCGGCGACCAGGCCCCCCACCCGGGTGCGGGCGGTGAATGTGGGCCTGCTGGAGATGTCCGTGCGCCGCCTCAGCGATTCGGTGGAGGTGGTGATCGGCGGCGTGGGGCCGGGGCCCCAGTTGATGCAGACCACCCAGGGCGCCACCTGGCAGGGGAGCTTGCTGGTGGCGACCCCCACCACCCTGCGCCGCGGGCCCCAGCGCCTTTCCCTGCCCGAGGCAGGCCTGCAGAGCATCAGTATCGATGGGGCCGGCAGCCGCTATTCCCTTCTGGTCACCCCCGTGGCGGGTTATCCCCTGGGTCGGCCGGTGGTGAGCGCCGATGGCACCAATCTGATCCTCAGCTTTGCCGCCGCTCCCCAGGTTTCCCAGACGACCTACGGCCGTGATCTGGCCCTACCCGGCCGGGTGCCCCAGCCCGATCTGTTGCCGCCCCTGCAGCCCCGCGCCGTGGCACCGCCGGTGGGCGACATGGCGGTGGGTTCGATCATGATCGCCAACACGGGTTTTGTGAACGTCAGCGGGCCGCCGGTCAGCATGACCCTCAGCAATGCGCCGATTCAGCAGGTGCTGATGCTGCTCGCCAAGCTCGGTGGCTATGGGCTGGTGTTCGTGAACGACCAGGCTGGTAGCTCCAGCCAGTCAACCGGTGGCGCCACCCCCCAGGTAGCGACCGCCACGGCGTCGACGGCACCGCAGGACCGCCGGATCTCGATCGCCTTCCGCGACGAAAGCTATGGCCGGGCCGTGAATTCTTCCCTGATGGCGGCGGGTCTGCAGGGCAAGCTCGAAGGCAACACCCTGCTGGTGGGGCCGAATGTGTTGGGCAAGGGCTTCGGGGCCCAGCTCTCCAAGGTCTATCGCCTCAACCAGGTGGGGGCAAACTCGGCGGCCGATTACCTCGCCAACCTCGGCGCCCGCGTTTCGAAGACCAACACGATCACCACGGCGATCAGTCAGGGCGTGCCGCAGTCGCAGCAGGTGAGCCAGGCCAGCACCACCAGCACCACCCAATCCGGCAGCACCACCACGGTGGATTCCTATGGGGCCACCACCGGGCCCCTGCTGGGCCTCCAGGCCACCACGGATTCCCGCCTCTCCACGATCACCCTGGTGGGTAGTCCCGCCCTGGTGGCGGTGGCTGAAACCTATCTGCGCCAGCTGGATCTGCGCCAGCGGCAGGTGGCGCTCTCGGTGAAGATTCTGGATGTGACCCTCGATAACGACAAGTCGATTGAGAACAGCTTCGCCTTCCGCTATGGCAATAATTTCATTGTCAACGACAAGGGCCAGATGCTGGGGGCCTTTGGTGGTTTGCTGCCTCCCAATAGCGGTCAGTTCGATACCATCAGTGGCGGGGCCCAAACTGGCAAGCCTTACTATCAAAATGCGACTCTTGACGCCAATGGTAGCCCCATTGCGCAGCAATTGATTAATCCGCTCTTCCCGCCTCCAATCAATCCAGGTAGAGTTTATGGTAAAGATAACTTCTACGATTTCGTTAAGGCCACCATTGAATCGAGCAGCACCAAAGTGCTAGCCAGCCCCACCCTGATCCTCAGCGAAAACAGTGAGGAGCTGCGCACGGGTGATGACCAGCTCGCTATCAACACCCAGAGCCTCGGCTCCGCCTCCGGGTCTTCATCCAGTGGCAGCAACCTGGCCACGATCGGCCGCACCAAGGCCAACGAATCCTTCGTGACCGTGGGTGAGCAGGTGATCACCAACTACAGCGTGACCGCCGGCACCCAGGGCAACGGCAATTCCTGCCAGCCCCAGTTCGGCATTGCCGGCCTCACATTCGGAGCCCGGATCAGCAAGATCGACGACAACGGCTTCGTGACCTTCTCGATGTCGCCCTCGATCTCGGCCGGGGTTCGCCAGCTCACGATTCCAGGCTGCGGCCCGGTGGACATCCTGGCCATCCGCCGCCTCGACACCGGCAGTGCCCGGGTGCGCGACGGCCAGACCCTCATCCTCACCGGCGTGATCTCCGACCGCGACAGCCAGACCGTGAGCAAATGGCCGATCCTGGGGGATATTCCTGTGGTGGGTCAGTTCTTCCGCAACAGCGGCGGCCTGCGGGCCAAGCGGGAGCTGGTGATCATGGTCACCCCCCGGATCATCGATGACACCCAGGGCGGCACCTGGGGCTACGGCTACCAGCCCAGCACTCGCGATACCCGCCGCTTCCTTGGCAACATCAATGGCCAGTCGCCCTATTGAGCCAAGTTTCGATCAGCTGCTGATGGCCTGGATGGGCGTTTAGAAGGCCAGGGGCACCAGGAATTTCAATGCCAAGGGCGCCAGCATCGAGGCCACCGAAGCGGCCCCGCCCAGCAACTGCCCCCCCATGCCGTTGCCGCCGCGGGCCTTGGCATCGGGTTTCAGCAGGGTGGCTGCGGCCTGGCGCAGTTGCTGGGCCTGCTGTTTCTGGCCGCCCTGCTCCAGGAGGGCGGCGGCGTGGTTGAGGTCCTGGGCGGCGAGCTCGGTCTTGCCCTGCTCGCTGCGGCTGATGCCGCGGCCCACCCAGCTCACCGGTGCTTCCGGTTGTTGCACAATCGCCTCGCCGAAGAAGCCCTCCGCTTCGGGGAAGCGGCCTTCGGCGGCGGCCCGCACCCCGGCGTTGTGGAGTTCGGCATAGCCGAACTGGTTGGGTCCGATGCCGATTGCCTGGTCCCAGTAGCTGCGGGAGAGGGCCCCCTGATCCAGCAGGGCGGAGCTGAGGTCGCTGTGGCGCAGGTCGGTGCCCTCCAGCAGGGCCCCCCGCAGGTCGGCGCCGCGCAGGGAAGCCCCCTGCAGGCTGGTGAAACGCAGATCGGCGCCCTGCAGCTGGGCACCATCGAGCCGGGCCTGGCTCAGGTTGGCCCGTTGCAGCCGGGCCTGGCGCAGGTCGGCGTCCCGCAGGTCGGCGTGCACCAGGTCGGCGTCCTGCAACTGGCAGCCGGGGCAGCGGCGGCCCTGCAGCAGGCGGAGCAGGTCGTCGCCGGGGGCTGCGACGGTTGGAGCGGCCGCCAGGCCCGCCATTAGCACCGCCGCCAGGCTGCCCCCCAGCCAAGGGATCGCCGCAGCCATCCCACCGGGCCAAGGTCGCCGGGGGCGGGGAAGCCGGCGGGCCTGAATCCCGGTGGGGGTGTCCATCGGCGCGGGCTGGGGTGGGAGCCCCGTTGTAACCCTGGCGAAGGTCCCCCGCATCAGGGGGGCGGCCGGCGCGGCGGCTGTCGCCGCAGCAGCAGCTCCAGGCGCCGGCGCTGGCCCCGAAGGCTGGCAGCCACCAGGCCCTCGGCTCGCCGCGGCCGCGGCGGTTCCGCGCCGAAGCGCCAGCGCTGGTAGGGCTCCACCACGGCGCTGATGGCCGTGGCGAGGGCCGGATCGCTGCTGCCAATCCGGGCGGCGAAGCGGGGCAGGGTTTCGCCCGCCCGGGGCACCAGCCCATGGCGGGCCAGGCTGCGCAGGGTTCGCTCCAGCTCCTGGCGGGGCCGGTCGCCGCCGGGGCGCCGCCGCAGCCAGCCCAGGCCGGCCAGTCCGCCGCCCAGGCCCAGGGCCATGGCCCCAACCACCAGCGCTCCCACCAGCTCCTGGTGCCCCCCCAGCAGGCTGTTGAGCAAGGCCTCCTGGCGACTCCGGTCGAAACCGAGCCACCAGCGGCCCCAGGCCAGGTCGAGCCCCCACCACTGGCGCACCAGCCAGCCCACCGCTCCCACTGGCCCCGATCCGCCGCCGCTGCTGCCCGGGGCCGCCACCCAGCTGGTGGGATCCACCCGCCGCCAGCCCTCCCCCTCCAACCACACCTCACTCCAGGCATGGGCGTCGTTCTGGCGGATGTCGAGGTAAGCCGGCCCCCCTAGGGGCTTCACCAGGTCGCCGCCGCGGTAGCCGCTCACCACCCGGGCCGGCACCCCCGCTGCGCGCATCAGGGCCGTGAAGGCACTGGCGTAGTGGCCGCAGAAGCCCTGGCGCCGCTCAAAAAGGAAGGCATCCAAGGGCGCCGTGGCTGGCAGGGTTCCGGGCTGCTGGGTGTAGCGGAAGGGCTTGGACCGGAACCAGGCTTCGGCCGCCGCCAGCCGCATCGCCGGTGGTTCTTGCTGGGCCCAGCCGGCGGCCAGGGCCTCCAGGCGCGGGTTGGCACCGCCGGGGAGCTGGAGGTCGAGGGGGGTTGGGGCCTGCCATCGCCAGCCGATGGCCGCCTGGCCGCCTGAAGCCCCCCCATCGGGCGGCTGATCAGCGGCTGCCGGGCGGATGGCGTAGATCCTTCGCTGGGCTGGGGATCCCCGGTGCCGCAGCTCTCCGCGGGGGTTCACCCGCAGTTCCTGCCCGAGGGGTTGGCCCGAACCTCCCCAGGGCACCGATGTCAGGCCACTCGCTTCGCTCAGCCACAGCTCCACCCCATCCCCCGGCGCCGGGGGGGCTGCAGCATTGGTGGTGGCCGGCCAGCCGCTGCCACCTGGGGAGCCGCTCTGGGCCGCGGCGCTGCTGGTCCAGCGTTCGCCATCGAAGCGTTCATGGACCAGCACGCGCCAGTAGCGCTTGGCGGGGGCTGGGGGCCCGCCGGACCCGAAGGCCACCCGGGCCGCTGGGGCGTTGCTCCCCACCAGGGTGGCGATGCCGCCAGGCGCCAGGCTGGCACTGAGGCCGGTCACCGCGCCGCTGCCACCCAGGCCGGGCATGGCGGCAAAGGGCTCCAGCCGGGGCAGCAGCAGAAACAGGGCCAGGGCCATCGGCAGGGCCGCGGCCACCACCTGCAAACTGCGGCGCAGCAGCAACTTCCAGTTGGGCCCTGCACCCGTTTCCAGGGCCAGCAGCCCCGCCAGGGCCACAAACACCGCCAGCATCTGCAACAGGCTTGGCGCTAGGTCGCTCTGGAGCGCCCCCAGCAGGCCGGCGCAGACCAGCTGCAGCAACGCCACCAGCCGCCGCTCACCCACGCCCTTCGCCTCCAGCAGCTTCAGGGCCGCCAGCCCGGTGAGGACCACCGCCAGCCAGCTCAGCAACAGCGCCGGTTGCAGCCCCACCAACCCCACCGCCAGCAGCGCCAGGGCCAGCCATTGCAGCCGCACCACCGTGGGGTTCAATGCGGGCCCCCCTCGCCGATCGCCGCCGGGCTCAGGGCCAACACCTCCAGGCAGCGGTCCCGCTGGGGGCGTCCCTGGCCGGGGGGAACCACGGCGTCCCCCAGAGCCAGCCCGTAGGCCTCCCCATCGGCGTGGAGCCGCAGGATCGCGGCGCAGAGGTGCTCCAGGGCCCGCTCCAGCGGGATTCCGGCCGCGGCGGTGAGCAGGGGGGCCTCGGCCAGGGGATCGCCGAACCGTTTGGTGTGGGCTCCGCGGCCCTGGGCGAGCAGTTTCCAGGCCAGGCGCCCCGGGCCATCCTCCGGCCGGTGGGGCCGGAGGTCCTGCCAGCTGTCACCGCCCTCTCGGCTGAAGCCACCGTCCGGCGCCGCCTCCGGGCTTTCGGCAGCATCCCGCCGTCCCACCGGACCCCGGTGGGGGGCCGGCAGGATCAGTTGGGGCCGGGGGGGATCCCAGCGGCTCCAGCACACGAACAGCCCCAGGGGGGCGCTAGTGAACAGCCGCAGCCTGCCGGGACGCTGCCGGCCCCGGCTGGTGGGGGTCCAGGCCACGTTGAGGCGGTGGGTGCCGGCCGGGAGGCTGCGGGCGGCATCGGGGGCTTCGTTGCCCAGCCGCAGCCGCAACCCTTCGCAGCGCTCCGGACAGCGGATCTCGAGCGGATAGGGGGCCGCTTGTCCCACGAAGGCTGGCAGCGGCTCACCGCAGCGGAGTTCCAGTCCCTGCAGGTTGAAGTGGGTGAGATGGAGGGTGAGCAGGAACAACCCCAGCATCAGGAAGCTGAGCAGCAGCGGACCGTTGCTCTGCAACTGGATCGCCACCACCTGCAGGAGGAGCAGCCCGCCCAGCCAGAGGAAGCCGAAGCGGGTGGGCACGATGTAGAGGTTGCGCATCCCCAGCTTCAGGGGCTCCCCCTGCTGGGCCCTGCCCAGGTTCATCGGGGGCCTCCCCAGGGTCTTCCCCGGCGGCCGAGCGTGGCGGCGGCGCAGGCAGTGGAGGCGGCGCGGCAGGCGCAGCAGGCGCCGGCGGCGCAGCAAGCGGAGCAGCGATGGCAGGTGGGGCAGGGGGCCTGGACCATCAGCGCAGGGGGTTCACGGCAGCCCGGAGTTGGCCGCTCCGCAGACCCTGGCGGCCGTCGCGGCCCCCATCCAGCCGGTGTTCGCACACCGGCTCGAGCACCACCTGCACATCGTCCGGGGTGACATGGTCGCGCCCCTCCAACAACGACCAGGCCCGGGCCGCCGCCACCAGGCCCAGGCCGGCGCGGGGGGAGAGGGGCAGGCCATCGCCATGGCCGGCCCGGCTGGCCGCCAGCAGGTCGAGCACGTAGTTGAGCAGGGCCGGGCTGCAGTGCTGCCGCATGGTTTGCTCCTGCAGGGCCAGCAGGTCCGCCGCCGTGAGGCAGTGCCCGATCGCTTCAGGTCGCAGCGCTTCCCCCGCCAGCAGGGCCAGCTCCGCCTCTCGCTCCGGGAAGCCGAGGCTGAGCCGCATCAGGAAACGGTCGAGCTGGGATTCGGGGAGGGGGTTGGTACCCCCCTGCTCCAGGCCATTCTCGGTGGCGATCACCAGGAAGGGATTGGGCAGCGGATGGCCGGTGCCATCCACACTCACCCGGCCCGCCGCCATCGCCTCCAGCAGGGCGCTCTGGGTGCGGGGGCTGGCCCGGTTGATTTCATCGGCCAGCAGCACCTGGCTGAACAGGGGGCCGGGCTGGAAGTGGAACTGGAGGCTGGCCGGATCAAACACATTGAGGCCGGTGAGGTCGGCCGGCAGCAGGTCGCTGGTGAAGCTCACCCGTTTGAACTCGAGGCAGAAGCTGCGGGCCAGGGCTTCGGCCAGGGTGGTCTTGCCCACCCCAGGTAGGTCTTCGATCAACAGGTGGCCGCGGGCCAGCAGGCAGGCCAGGGCCAGCCGCACCTGGTGCTCCTTGCCCAGCAGCACCCGGCCGATGGCCGCGATCAGGGGCTGCAGCGGGGGGGTCGACACCGGCGGCGCGCAGTGGATTCCCCTCCAGGCTGGCCGATCGCCCGGCCCGTTGCACTGCAGCGTCGGGGATCGCGTGGTAGCTGTGGACCCCCAGCGGCCCTTCCCCCCGATGGCCGGGCTTCCGGCAGCCGACGCCAGCGGCAGCCTCCCTGCGGCCAACCCCATGGCGGCCAACCCCATGGGGGCCAGCGCCCCCCACGGTGGCAACCGCATCGCCATCGCCCGGCGGCTGGGCTGCCGGCCCGACGACCTGCTGGAGGCCAGCGCCTCGCTGGTTCCCTTCGCTCCCCCCAGGGCCCTGCGGCGGCGGTTGGCCGGCGCCCTGGGGGGTGGTTTGGTCTTTGGCGGGGGCGAGCTCTCGCTGCTGCGCGATTACCCCGACCGCGACTACGGCGCCCTGCGCGCCGCCATCGGCCGTCACCACGGCCTGGATCCGGCCGCCGTGCTGCCCGGCAACGGTGCCGCCGAACTGTTCACCTGGGCCGCCCGTGATGCCGCCGCCGCCGGCCTGAGCCTGCTGCCCACCCCCGGTTTCGCCGATTACCGACGGGCCCTGGCCTGTTGGAGCGGCTCCTGGCGCCCCCTGCCGCTGCCGCTCGCCTGGGACGCCGCCTTCCCGCAGCCCTTCCCAGACGAGGGCGATGGGCCGGCCGCCGCGGCCCCCCCGGCGGTGCTCTGGGTCACCAACCCCCACAACCCCACCGGCCAGCTCTGGAGCCGCTCCTCGCTGGAGCCCCTGCTGGATCGGTTTGCCCTGGTGATCGTGGATGAGGCCTTCCTGCCGTTGGTGCCCGGTGGGGAGGCCCAGTCGCTGATTCCCCTGCTCCCCCACCACCCCAACCTGGTGGTGATACGCAGCCTCACCAAGCTGTTTGCGATTGCGGGTCTGCGGTTGGGCTATGCCCTTGCCGCCCCGCAGCGGCTGGCCCGCTGGGCCGCCTGGCGGGATCCCTGGCCGGTGAATGGCTTGGCGGCGGCGGCGGCGGAGGTCTTGCTGGGGGATGGGCCCACCTTGGGCCGCTGGTTGGAGCGGGTGCAGGGCTGGGTGGGCCAGGAGGGACCGGCTCTGGCGCGGGGGCTGGCGGCGGTGGGCGGTGTGGAGCCCCAGCCTTCGGCCGCCAACTTCCTGCTGGTGCGGGGGAAGCTGGACCCGGGAGGGCCGGTTTCGCTGGAGCCCCTGCGGCTTGCCCTGGAGAACCGGCACCGGATCCTGCTGCGGGATTGCCGCTCTTTTGAGGGGCTGGGGGAAGGCTGGCTGCGGATCGCCCTGCTCGATCGCCAGGGCAACCGCCGGCTGCTCAGGGCCCTGCGGCAGGAAGCCGCCCGACCGGCCGCACCAGGGCGGTGATCAGCTCCGCCAGGCGGTGGTCCGCATCCCGCACCGCCAGCCGTTCCATCCCCGCCCGCAGCTGCAGGAGGGGATCGGCTACGGGGGCGGCCCCCCGCAGTCGGGGTCCGAGCAGGCGCCACACCGCCTGGCCCAGCGCCGCTTCCTCGGGGCCGTGTTGCCACACGATCACCGCGGCCCCGAGGGCGGCGGCGGCGGCGGCATTGGCATCCTGGTGGCGGTCCGCGGCGGCCGGGTAGGGCACCAGGATGGTGGGGGTGCCGCAGACGGCCAGTTCGCTGAGGCTGCCCGCACCGGCCCGGCTGATGGCTAGGTCGGCGTGCTGCAACAGTCCCGGCAGCTCATCGCTGAAGGGACGCTCCACCACCCCCTCCAGCTGGAAGCGGCCGGCCTCTGGGTCGTTGCTGCCGGTGAGGTGCACCACCCGGCAACCGGCGGCGGCCAGCGCCGGGATCAGGGGGCGCACCATGCGGTTGAGGCCCACCGCACCCTGGCTGCCCCCCATCACCAGCACCAGCGGCCCGCTGCCCGACGGCACCCAATCCGGCAGGGGAGCGGCCTCCAGGAAGGCCTGCCGCACCGGGGTGCCGGTGACCATCGGGTGGCACTGGGGCAACTGCTCGGCGGCCTCGGCCAGGCCCACCGCCACGTGGGTGCAGGAGCGGCCCAGCAGGCGGGTCACCTTGCCCGGCACCGCGTTGCTTTCATGGAGCACCACGGGCACCCCGCACCAGCGGGCCGCCAGGATCGCCGGTGCGGCGATGTAGCCGCCACTGCTGAACACGGCATCCACCCCTTCGCGGCGGATCAGGCGCCGCATCGGCCGGGCGGCCAGGATCAACTGGGTCAGGTTGGTGAGCTTGCGCAGGCCCCGACCCTGCAGGCCGCCGGCCCGCACCGTGTGGAGCGGGTAGCGGCTTGGCACCAGGGTGGTTTCCAGCCGGTCCGGCACCCCCACCCAGTGCACCCGCCAATCGGGGGGCAGGGCCTCAGCCACGGCGAGGGCAGGGAAGAGGTGGCCACCCGTGCCGCTGGCGGCGATCAGAAGCGTGGGCATGGGCGGCGGGGAGTATCGCGCCTAACTTAAAAGCCACCACCGTTGGGATTCTGGCCCCGCGCCCGCCCCCATCGATCCCGCGTCCCCGAGTCAGCCTGATGCGACATCCCCGAGCTTTCCCTTCCCTGATGGTGGGGGTTCTGTGTGCCGCTCTGGGGTCGGTGGCAGGGGTGCCCGCCCGGGCCGCCTCCCCCTCGCCTGAACTGCTGCAGGCCCTCGAGCGTGCCCTTAACGACCGCGATGATGCCGCGCTGGCGGCGCTGCTGCAGGCCGGTCCGGGCCTGGATCCGGCCCAGCTTCGCCAGCGGCGCCAATTGCTTCGCCAGCAGTTCCCCGATCTCAGTTGGCAGGTGAAGGCGGGCACCCCCCATAAGGATGGCCAGCCGATCGTCAGCATCAACACCACGGGCACCCGGGTCCAGGACGGCGTCAGCTACCGCCTCGATGCCCAGCAGACCCTGACCCTCCAGAGCGATGGCCGCCATGTCTCCGGCCAGACCCTGCTGACCGAATCCTCCATGCTGCGCAGCGGTGAGAAGGCTGTGCCGGTGGTGGTGCAGATCCCGGATGTGGTGCTCACCGGCCAGCGCTACGACGTGGACCTGATCGTGGATGAACCCCTGGATGGTGCCCTGGTGGCCGGTGGTATCGCGGCGGTGAGCCCGGCCCAGGTGGCGGCGATGGAAAGCCCCTCCCTCGAACTTGGTGCCCTCGGCGGCGGCGGCATCTTCAAGACCGTGCGGGCCCCGCTCACCCCAGGCGTCCAGACCTGGGCCCTCTTGTTGGTCCACCCCCGCGGCGTGGTGACGGCCACCAAGCGGGTGCGTGTGGTGGCCGACCGCAAGGTCCTCGAACCCTGAGTTTGGTGGCTCGCCCCCACCGCATCTGGGTCGTCGATGACGACCCCGAACTCCGTTCGATGTTGGCCAGTTACCTCGGGGACCAGGGCTACGCCGTGCGCACCCTGGCCGATGGGGCCCAGCTCACCGCCCGGCTGGAGGGACACCTGGGAGGGGAGAGGCCCGACCTGTTGGTGCTCGACCTGATGTTGCCCGGCAGTGATGGCCTCACCCTGTTGCGCCGTCTGCGTGATGGGGGCGATGACCTGCCGGTGCTGCTGCTTTCGGCCCGGGCCGATGGGGTCGACCGCATCATCGGCCTGGAGCAGGGGGCTGACGACTACCTCGCCAAGCCCTTCTTGCCCCGGGAGCTCACGGCCCGCATCGAGGCGGTGCTGCGGCGCCGCACGCCCCTGCCGCCGGGGTCGCCCCAACCGGAATCCCAACCCATTCACTTCGGCGATTGCCTGCTGGATCCGGCCCGCCGTCGGCTGGAGCGCTCCGGGGCCCCGGTGACGATCACCGCCGGCGAATATGCCCTGCTGGCGGCCTTTGCGGCCCATCCCCACCGGCCCCTGTCCCGGGAGCGGCTGATCCAACTGGCCCGCGGCCCCGACAGCGACACCGATGGCCGCAGCATGGATGTGCAGGTGTCGCGGCTGCGCCGGCTGGTCGAAGCCGACCCGGCCCGGCCCCGCTATCTGCAGACGGTGTGGGGCTATGGCTATGTGTTCGTGCCCGATGGCCGGCCCCATGGCGGCTGAGCAGGGGCTCCATTGGCGCCGGGTGCTCGGCTACGGCCTGGCCGGCCTGGGGCTGGCTGCCCTGGTGCTTCTGGTGCTCCAGCTTCTGGTGGGGCGGCGGCTGGTGGCCCAGCGCCAGCAGCAACTGGTCACCGAGGTGGCGGCCAACCTGGTGCTCGGTGAGGTGGCCCTGGAACGGTTCACCCCCGCCACCCTGGCCGAGATCGGCGGCTTGCGGCTGGCGGTGGGCCCTCCCCCCCCGGTTGGGTCTGCAGAACCCCTGCTGAAACACCAAGCCCTCGATCTGCAGCGGAGTCTCTGCCGCCGCTTGGGCCGATGCCCTGAGGTGCGTCCTGCCCTGGTCGGTCCGCGGGGGGTGTGGGTTGCGATGGCCTCCCCCCTGGAGGCCGTCTGGTTGTTCGCTCCCCTGCCGCCGCTGCCGGGCTGGCCGCCCGATCCCCTGCTGCTGGGGGTGGCCCTGGGCGTGGGGGGCCTGGGCTCCGGCCTGCTCTACCTCACCCATGAGGTGCAGCGCCCCCTGCGGCGGCTGGAGCAGGCCGTGGCGGAGGTGAGCCTCCAACCCCAGGCCGAGGTGGCGCTCCCCCTGGCCGGCAGTATCGCGGTGCGGCGCCTCACCGCCCGCTTCAACGCCATGGTGGAGCGCTTGGAGCGCTCAGGGCGGGAGCAGGCCACGATGCTGGCCGGCATTGCCCATGACCTGCGGGCACCCCTCACCCGGTTGCGGTTGCGGCTGGATCTGGCTTCGGCCGCGGGCCTCACCGAGGCCGAATGCCGGCGCAGCATGGCCGATCTGGCCTCCCTCGAGCGGATCACGAGCCAGTTTCTGCTCTTCGCTGGCCAGCATCGGGCCGAAGCGGCCCTCGAGGTGCCCCTCGATGCGCTGGTGGCGGAGGTGGCCGCGGTGGCCGGTGTGGTGCCCCTGGAGTTGGTGCTCGAACCCCTCGTGCGGCGGGTTAGGCCCACGGCCCTGACCCGGGCGCTCGCCAACCTGATCGACAACGCCCTGGCCTATGGCGCACCGCCCCTGCGGCTGGAGTTGCGGGGGGAGGGTGAGGTCGGGTTCGCCATCACTGTCTGGGACCACGGCGCTGGCATCCCCGCCCTGGCCTGGTCGCGGGCCCTGGAGCCCTTCCAGCGGCTCGACCCCTCCCGGGGCGATCAGGGCCACTGCGGCCTGGGGCTGGCGATCGCTGAGCGGATTGGCCGCGACCATGGCGGTGGCCTGGAATCGCACCGGGGGCCCCATGGTTTCGGAGTGACGCTGCGGGGCCAGTCGGTGCTGGAGGACGCCTGAGGCGGCTTCCTCCCGCCAGGCGCTGGTCACATCCAGTCACATCTGGGCGGCGATCCAGTCGCATTCCGGGCAGATCCGTTCCCCACGATGGTTTTGTTACCCAGCGCCATCCCATGGTTCGCCCCTTTTCCCTTTGCCGCCCCCTGATCGCCGCCGCTCTGGTGGTCGGGCTCGGGGCCGCCGCCCATGCCCAGACCACCCCCCAGCCGCTGCGCAAGGGGGAAGGCCCCCGGCTCACGGAGGCCCAGAAGCAGAAGGTGTTCCCTGAAACCCGCTCCCTGGCGGTTCAGGATCACCAGGCCCGGATCGCGATCCTCCAGCAAGGGGAGCGCTGCCTTGCCACCGCCCCCAATGGCGATGCCCTGCGCAGCTGCATGCGTCAGGAGCGGCAGGCCATTGAGGCCCAGCGCCAGAAGCACCGGGAGGCCCTGCGTCAGGTCTTCCAGCGCAACGGCATCCCCGTGCCGGATTGGAGCAAGCGCCAGGGTGGTCGCTTCGCTCCGCCTTCCGCTGGCTCCTATGGCTGGGATCACCCTGTCCAGCCGGGCCAACCAGGCCAGCCGCTGCCGTTGCCGGTGCGCTGAGGCCCAAGCCGCCTAGAGCCACTTGCCGATCGTGGTCGGGGGCTGACGGTGGCGCGATTCAGCTCTCGAGCGCCCGCTTGAGCAGATCCGCCAGCTCCACCAGTTCGTCGTGGAGTCATCCAGTCCCCTTTGTTGTCCTTGGTGACGTGGCTGGTTTCGACCATCCAGCCGTCCTCTAGCTGTTCCACCACGAAATGCGGGAACTGAACGCGGATCGACATGGGGGCGTTGGGCTGATGGGGCGGCCGTCTCTGGCCGGTTGGCTTGCAGATTAGGGGTGAACCGCCGCCTCGATCGGTGGCCCTGGCTGGTGCCTTGAGGTCCCCGACCGCTTGGCAGGGGCTGACCCCCAGGGGTGGCTCAGGGTTGGGAGGCGGCCATGGTCACCAGCCGCAGGGGCAGGCCCGAAGGGTCGGTCACCGGGCT